>VOFH01002977.1_pt1 | contig 44729 bp, 40 predicted proteins | sample 5384091 | NCBI WGS metagenome assembly VOFH01 (sample SAMN12384727, study PRJNA508395) | human gut metagenome | isolation source: healthy gut G | host: Homo sapiens
TCTGATGTACTTCGTTCAGTTACGTATTGCTATTACGGGAAGCATTCAAAGGGTTTTTCTTGTCCTTATCGGAATATCAGATCAGGATACGCTGGGTGCCGATAAAATGATCAAAAAGCTGCTAGAAGATGCGTATTTTCGAAAGATTCTGATGGAAAAACAAATCTGTCTCTGAATGATGTAAATGAAGAATTGCTTTTAATTTCCCAATTTACGTTATATGCAGATTGCAGAAAACCGTCATCAGCAGCACAAACGCAGGAGAAAACCTGACATAACCCAAAACAAATGTACGGAATATATCATTGATCAGTGTAAAAAATTCCAGTTGTTGAACAGGAATCTTTGGCTGAAATATGAAAACTACTTTTAAACAAAGTGGACCATTTACAATCATATTAGATTCCACTGACCTGTTAACCTTGAAAACAGGACGATACAAAGCATTTTGTGATATTTATTTTTATCACCTGTTGGTGGCAGTATTGAGGCTCTGTAAAGTCCGACATTTATAAAACACAGTTTAACGAATAGTTGGCTTATTTCAATGTGTTTTCCAGGATTACATTCCCAGTTTCAGACTACGTTCCGCAACGGCTTTTTTACAAAAATCCCTGTGGAAAACTCCATGAGGGATTACACATTTCAAATTCGAATTATAAACTTCATGATTTGTTTTATTTCATTGCGTAAAATGTTCAGTTCAGGATCATTTCCACATGATTATCAGTGCCAAGCTTTTCAGCATCAAAGAAAGATTATAACTCTTAGAATCTCCCCATTTCTTGCTTGTATAATAGTTATAGTAGCTTGCACGCTGTTTATCCGTCTTATTGATGAAAGTATCTCTGGCTTTATTCTCTGTAATATTCAGATTCCTGCTGACATTTTGATACGTATTACATCAAGTCACCATGAATAAAAATATTGATACAATCAGGGTTATCCAGATATGCATAATCTGCACAGCGTCCGACAATCACCAGGATTCTTTTTCTGCAATTTTTTCTTGATCGTTTCAAACTGCGCCAGAAAAAACTTTTGGCGGATTTAATGGCATATCCAAAAAAAACAGTGCTACTGGAATAACCACCCGGCAGAATAATATCCATAACTAAAGAAATAAAAAAACTGTTTGTCGGTTTTTCGTCATAGTTCTCGATTCTTTCTTCACAAAATCCGCGCTGTCTTTTGCGGCCTGCTGTAAAAGTTCTTTATCGTAAAGCTTAATGCCAAGCTTTTGGCAAGTTTTTTCACCTACTTCTCTCTTCCGCCGCTGCAAATTCTCTACCGATCGTATATATTTTTATTTGCCATATCAATCCCACCTTTACATTAAGTTTTGCATTAAGTGGAAGATTTATTTGAATTTTCTAACATTTTCCATAATGTGTAAAACTTCTTGTCATTATTCAAAGATGATAGTATTTTTGGCTTTGTCAAGTCTTGTAGTATTTTTCAAAATAATTAAATGGTGCAGTTTTCCATGTATTCTCTGGTTCTTGGATGAATAAAATCAATGATTAAGCATGTAAATATCTGCAATTTATAGGGACTTTTCCATTGGAATAAAGCGTATCTCTAATAATGGGTGCCCAATACTTGCCATGTGAACTGGATCTGGTGCGTTCTTTCGGTTTCTTAAATTCCATGTAAGTATATTTATCAAAACAACTCTAAAGACACATGATGCATGGTGCATCTTTTCCATTTTTTTCATTGATGGTAAATTTTCTTGCGGTCAGCGGATAACAATGAACATGGATCGTTCCTCATCATCCCTGACAACGATTCCCCGGTATCTGCAGTTGCACTGTGTTCTTTAGTGCAATTCTTGGCAAAAACATGACTCTCATGTTTGCAGACAATCAGAGGCCTGTGGTATCCATATCAATGATTGTGATTCCGGGACGTATTTCTCCGTTGATACCGGAAAGACTTATCCTTGCAGTGATATAATCGCATTGACAGTGTGCCACTGTGGCGACCTGCTGGTTAATTTGACGTTCGCTAGAGTTTATTGACCACTAAAGATGCTCATCCTCCTCTTGTGAGAAGATGTCAGTAGGATATCTTCGGAAGAATCTGTCTCTACGGCATCCGGTCTCCTCTGTCTTAGTCTTTGGTTTTCAGCCGGTAATTTGCCTTCTGAACCTTGTCATTGACAGAGACATTTCCATCTTTGGTAATTTCTGAAAAAAGAGGCGCGATTTATGGAAAAGGATAACATGCTTATCCGACGCTTTCGCCTCATATTCGTATTCTACTTCAAATGTTTCTTTTTGTATCCCACTGATCCTTACATTTTTTCAGCGGGTCTGCATATTTGCTGTATGCAGAACGTTAATCAACGAAAAATTTTGCAAGTCTCCTCTTTAACAATAAAACAATCCGAGAATGATCATTGCGAACATGCATGCTCTATCGCTACGCCCAAAACCGGAAAATCGATCAGTTTAAAATAAAAGAAATCGACATGACGTTAATAAAGGTTTAACGGGATACAGATGCCGTCCATCGGACGAACTTATAGTCTGATTGCGTTTCTTCAGGTAAAGATACGCGATCAGACAGAGTACGGTCAGCGTAAAAAACGCAAAAAGATCTTCTTTCCTGTGAATTCCCAAGTACGCTCCACGGTTTTCCAGATAATGTAACTCAAAAAGCTCATCAGATGCGAATGGCTGATACGTTGTTTCAATCCATGGATTGCCTTAATTTTGTGACCTGATCGATCAAGGTGAATGACCGACAGAATGATTCGCCAGTGCTAAAAGTGATGAGTTTTCTCCATAAATACTATAAAATATTCTTTCCAAAATCTGTTCATCGGTCAGATCAATATAGGCATACTCGGTGCCTTTATCAGGATAAACTTAATCTGGTTTCCAACCATTTTTATCCAACTTCAGTTCTTAACCATCATCCAGTTCATCTGATGCGGGAATAATGATCAATGTTTTGAAGTCTCCTCGATGAAAGAAAGCTGCACTTTTACCGATTTGTTGACGAAATATAAGAGCACCGACCATGCCGAATTTACCTGAACTTTATAAACAATCAAAATCAGCTTTTCCGGCATGAAGAAATTAACAGCGCGTTCCCCTTTTTCCGCTGGATCACGTTCTACCACATCCCGTTTGTTCGGGCGACTCTGATGGGAAGCCATTTCCTCAGTGCTTATAATCTAATGCAAGAAATTTCTTTCTTATGTTCATTCATCCACAGAAAATAATCGTGATTCCTGATCAGACCATGTTTGCGTTTCTCCAAAATGAGATAGCTGGTCTTTTTGGCTTGATATTTTAACACATTTAGGTTCATACAGTTTCGGCGTGATAAAACCGACCATATTCATACTGCATAAGAAATCAACGCCCACGTCTTGCCGCCAATGCTGCTGTCAACCTGGGAGAAAGTAGAGTCGGTACCTGTATAAAATCAATGCCGCGCCAGATAGAGTTGCCGCTAACAGATCGGTGAGATCACCTACACGACGCCGCCGCCTAAGGCAATCATAAGTAAGATCATGCTGGTCAAATGATTCTGAATTAAAAATTCATAAAACACCATTGACGGTATCTGTATTTTTTATAACTACACTGAAATTCGCAACAGAAAACGTGCTTAAAGTTTTCTGTTAAAATATTTTCACCGTCTCTGCGTAAGTTTTTGCAACGTTGAGTCTGGCAACATGCAGATTTTCTGGTCTGCACAAAATATCCAAAGAGTTGTTTAACTCCACTCTGCCAGCCCCTGAGAAGAGTCAGGTAAGGTTTGATGCTGATGAATCATTTCCGTCCAAAGTTACCATTAAATCTTTTTGCCATAACTACATTCTCACTTATCCATATATTTTATAGCGAACTTTCATTCTTCCTTTATTTTGTTTCGCCCATCTCCCCGTTCGAAGGCCAATTCGTCCATAACCGCGCACCGAGATATATCTTCCCTGCAGCGGTGGATGGATTCTGTTCTGTTGTTTGTCTTTCTGCCTTGAAAAAATTTATTGCCTGACTGCAGAAGACTTTTGTGAACACATACGATCGCCATCTAAACAGTTTGAAGTGATGATTCCATCTTTTCTTCAAATTTCTGCTGCTTTGTTCTAACATCCACAGTCTGAGCGACAACACAACAATAACATTTTTATCAAGATTTTCGATAAAGGCTGGAAGCCATGGCTCTCCTCTGAATCGGGGAAATCTTTTATCATCACAGATCACAATATCACCTAATTTTGGAGCGGTCAACGCCAGAGATTCTTCGAGAACCTAAAATATCGGTGTCCTAATTTTTCTTATTTTGGATAGTCTGGCACAAGTTCAAGACTCCTTCTGGTGAGCCACTCATAATAGAGCATCAGGTATAAAATGGTATCCTTCTCCAGGCTATTTTGTCTCAAAACTTTTCCGTTCTGGTGGTAAATATTCAGTTCATTTAAATTAAAATGCTGGAACCAGGCGATTCCCTTTCTATTTGCCTGTCTGGATAAATCTATTAACTTCAACTTTTTTGCAAAGTTTCTATACTCCATTCATATTGTTCTCCTACAAGTCCTCTGGTTTATCAAAATTCTACAATATTCAGGAAATCACCTGAAATATCAACCGCTGCCAGGTGATAATGAAAATGTAATTCGAAATCTTCAGAAGATTTCCGCTGATTACTAAAAGCAGGAACCAGGGTAAGAATTGACCGATACGCTGCGCAATCTCTACATCAATCCCTCCACATTTCAAAACAACTGTGCGGTTGTTTAACAATATCTCAAGCGATCTCTCTTGCATCCTCAGCAGATGTCGGTTTTGATCACACATGCTACGCCACCAGCGAAGTTCTGCTGTTTTGGACGGACGGATCGTTGACTTTGGGGTGATGCGCGGTTTCTTTGTATCATCGGTAAAATGCCGTCTCTTTTTCTTAAAAAGAAGATTTTGGTTTACTTCTTCCATATTCGTCATCATAATCATAGTCTTCGTGGCAAAAAGAATCGTCATCATCATCCAGAAAGTTCAAGGCATTACATTTAAAAATTTATCAAGAAAACTCATTTTTGCTGTCTGTTAACGTTTAAATTCTGCTTCTTTCTCTTACTTCATCAATTGTTATTGTTGTTGTAATTGCGTGCTTAGTTCAGTTCACATTCCTTGGTGGCTCCCTCTTAGGTTGCCACCTCGTAATACGCCTGTCATGCCGCAGACCAGAGGGTACCATGAATACATTATCTATGTTTTCGCAGCGATGTCAACAGATAAAATCTTTATTTTACGGAAATACAACCAGGTTTATCTGCCATTTTCCACGTATGGCGCGATGGTCGCCAGTCCTTTAATGCGGACATTTCAGTTCTTAGATGCCACTGGATTAATCTTCCTCGGAGATACCGAACTTGGATTCCTCATGCAATGGTACTTCCACAAGGATTGGAACAAGTGATATTTTTCTTCTTTTGCCTGAATATTGATTCTCTCTGGAGGCGTGGCAGGTGGATCAGTGCAACCTGTCCGACAATGTATTTTAGCTGAACTATACTGCAGATATGGAGTCATGTGCATTTTGATGTCCTTTGGCATTTTTCTCAATTTTATCCTGGGGAAACTCCTGCACTTTATTTTCGCCAGAAATCCCTGATATTTTCATCGTAAATTTCCTGCAGCATCTCAACAGGCTTTGTTTTTGCTGACAGCGATCAGTGTCACTTCTTCTCTCTTTCAACTGTTTTAAGTATAACACAGCATTGATTTTATCTCCTTCATAAAATTTGTGCTTTATTTGATCAGCTGATTTCATCAATCTTTGTTCCCCATCAGCACCAACTGTAGTATAATGCGATACCATAAGTTGTACCTGTCTTTACAGATTATTATATTCCCTCGTTCTGATATAAAACATCAATCTGTGAATACAGCACAGCCCTTGTTAATATTCGACACCCTGTAACGATGCAGTGTCTGTACCAGCTTTTGACCGTCTCACTGAATCGGTTTCTGGAGATATACGGTGTAAAACTCTTTCTCGGTGATCGCGGAATTTGGAATTTAAGACCGGTTTCTTCGGACAGTAAAAGTTCAATCTCCACATAGCGCTCTGACGCATATCTAACCATAGCACTTTTCAGTGAGAGAATCAAATACTGCTGTCCATCACGCTCGACAATGGAATAAGCTGCGTAGGCTTCTTTTGCATCTTTTAAAAAGCGGATCTTAATTGTATCGTCATCTTTTAATGATTCCGCTGTTGCATCCGGCACTGGAACAATAATATTCCAATATTCGCTGTCGATCAGCTTGTACTCAGGTGAACTGGCTTTGGATAGCCGGGTTTGTTTTCAGATCGTTTTGGAATAATTGGATTCGTCAAACATTGCGGCCGTAAAATTATCAACCGTAACATTTTCAAATCCGTCCGTATAATAAGTTACGATTCCTGGCACATCTGTGATCACTTTATGAAATGTATTATTGTTCTCCGCAGAAGCAACATAATCCGAGATATCATTTAAGGCGTTTACACTCAATGCCTCACTCAGAGATGCATTGACATTGTCCTTAAAGCTGTATACCTGATAATAGTTTTTTCCATCATAGGCATATAAAAAGTCATTGATGGTTTCTCAATTTCTGCAAGGTTCTCACTGTCGATGGTACTTCCATCCTGACTGGGCCTCGTTGATCATGTTCGAAACGTCTCCATTCTCATCAATGGACAGACCAAATCGCCGTAGGCTACTTGGAACCCTCTTTTACATAATAATTCACTGCACCGGAATAATCTGAATTGATGATTTTTCATCGCGCAGGATCAGACCATTGTATACATTATTGACCGCAATGGTTCCTGCTCCACCTCATAAACAGAAATATGTGTCTCTGTCAGATAACTGAACACATTAAATACCAGATAAATAAAGATGATGACAAATATAATGACACCAATATTAAAATTCATTGGTTTTCTATATTTCACAACATTTTTGTTTTTCTTCAATTGCATAACCTGCCTTGTTTTTCTCACTTCCGCTCATTATAGCATTTTTACAGGGCAAAACAATGCGATTCATGTATAAAAAACGGTTTCACAGGAAAAAAATAAACAAAAGATGATATCAAAGGAGATATACTCATGAAAACAAATTGGTTGGATTATACTTTACTGACATTGGTGATCATTGGTGCCATTAACTGGGGACTAATCGGATTCTTCCGCTTTGACCTTGTTGCATTTCTGTTTGGAAATCTTTCATGGCTTTCCCGCATTGTCTATGCGCTGGTAGGTATCGGTGGTCTTTACACGATCAGTCTTTATGGAAGAATTAAAAGTGGAGACGAAGCTTAGAAAAAGGTTGAGCTGTTTTTGTATGCAAAAAAAGGTTGCTGCACTAAATCAAGTTAGCGCAGCAACCTTTTTAATAGCAAAGTAATTATAGGGAAATGACAATCTTTGCTTTTGCACACTCAGGTAATTTGGACTCATCTCTTGAAACACTTAAGATAAACTTCACATTGTATTTCTCACCGATGATGTCGAGTTTTTCAATTGCATGCTGGATCTCGTCATCCGTCTCAGCAAATGCAATTGTAAGGAAACTATCAAGATACATCTCTTCCAGATCGTGATCCTGTGAAACGATTCCGCATAAGAATCAAGGAACTCATCACAATTATCAATTGGATAATCCATCACGTTGATGAGACGGACCTTGTTATTCAGTTCGTACATATGCTTCTGGCTTTTGTCCAGATAAACAATGTTTCGGATGCGGTTGCAACAGAATGATTTACTTTGGCTAATAATTCTTTGGTCTTACCCTTTCCTTTTTCGCCTGCAATAATTTCTATCATTCAGCCATATAAATGCCCAGGAGCCAGTCGGAGAAATCCACACCCATGACCTGCTCCACCGCCCGGTCGTGACCCAGGGTCAACGGCAGCCCCTCCAGCCTCCGGTAATCTGCGGCAGTCTTGCGTATGTTGGCTTGGGAGTAGGGGGAGCCGGCAAAGATGCTGACTGTAGACATATTTTCCGCCTGGGCCTGTATTTCCGCCAGCTGGTCGGAAAACCCCGTCAGATATTCCGCTTGATTGCGCAAAAGCCCGTAACTCATGTTGTTGCTGGCGCTCCGACTTTGATTCTCCACAATGCGGTCCAGCAGCTCCTTCAACTGCTCCAGGGGCTCGCCCCGGTGATTTTCCAGAAATTGCTCCATTTTCACCTCGGCCCGGCCAAGGCCCTCCCAGGAGCTCATGCGAGTCAGATTGACCAGACAGAGCACCCCCAGAAGCAGCAGCACCAGAAGCCGCCGCCAACTGAACACCACCCGTTTGATCTCCTCCAAAAAATCACTCCCTTCTCAGGTCCGGCGCGGGGCTGCCGTCTTGCAGGCGATTCCTCCCGGCTCATCCGTTCTCCTCCCACAAAAGCCGGGACTTTTGCGTATCCTATCCTCGGTTCCAGGTTTGGCAGAGGGTCAGCGACAGTGGGCTGGATACAGATTTCCCTCTTTCTTCTCTTATGGAGCGGATACTGCCATTACAGAAACCAGATCCAAATCTTCCCGCTCTAACTCTACCTGGTACAGTCGGCGCTGGTCTTCTACCATTGCCTGGAAGAAAATCCGGTCCGAAGCCACTGCCAGGGGGCGGAGATTGGGGATCAGGGCGCCCTGCGCCAGCTCCTCAGGCAGGGAGACGGTGCGCCAAGCCTCTCCATCATACAGCATCATAGCCTGTTCCCGGTCCTCCGGTTCAGTCTGGTACGCCAGAGGACGGTACAGCAGCGTGGACTCCACAGCATACTGCTGCGTCAGCTGCCAACCCCAGGCGCCGTCCAGCTGGGCGTCCATTACCTTGGTCTGCCCGCCTGTAGACAGATCCACATCGTAGTAGCCGTCCCCCGGCCGGTAAACCCGAAGAATCTCACCGTGCAGATAGGAGCCGACGAAATCCAGATTCATCAAGCTGCCCAGCTGGGAAACCTCCCCCAGCTCCACCAGCTTCTCCGCCGTGGGCCGGTACAAGGTATACGCCCAGTTCTCCCGGCCGTCATCCAGGCAAAAATACAGCGCTGTGTCACCGCCCATGCCCTCATACCGGGTGACCGCCCCCAGCCAGGACGGCAGCTGCTCCATGGTGCCGGTAAACAGCGTTTGTTCCCCCTGATCATCCACCCGCACCATATAGGTGTCAAACGTCCCCTGGTCATTCATCCGGCTGTACATGGCAATCAGCTGGTCGCCCAGGAGGCAAAACCGGTCCGAGCCGCCGGTCTGCGTCAGGGATCCGGAAACCGTATAGACTATCTTACGGTCCTCGCCGTCCAGCGCCATACCGGCCAGGACTGTACCGGAGGCGCCGTCCGGATCGTAGCGGGTATGGTCATCGCAGAAATAAATCCGGTCGTCCCGCAGCACAAACCGCCCGTCGCCTCCCAGATAGGCCTGACATTCCGGACCGGTATGACTGCACGAGGGACGGCTGCAGACAGGCGCCCATTGGAGCAGATCCGCCTTATCTGCGTAATAAAGAATATTTCCGCTGGAATAATAAAATCCATCCGGTGTCTCCGCCATCAAATAGGCGCTGGAATCTGCACAGATCGGGTCTGCCGGTTCTTCCCTCTGCCGCAAAGTCTCCCGGCAGCCGGCCAGCAGGCAGAGGCTCAGAGCTAAGACGGCAATGGTCCAACGCTTCTTCATGTTCTTTCCCCTCCCATTACAATAGATCTATGATTCAGGCCAACAGACCGCCCCTGTCTGCTTCCGTATGGTTGCCTAAGCGCATCGTGGGCACATATCTTGGCCTATCAAAAATCTTCGAAAACCTTTCCTTCAAAATAGAACTTTAAATTTACATTTTCTCTTTTTTCTCCGTTTTCTTTCCACTGCATTTTCTTCTTTGTCTATACCTTTATTTCAAAATATTTTATTATGAAATAAGACTAAAAACAAAGGAGGAATTGTCATGCGAGAACTCAGAAAACTTTTGTACCGCTTCGGCATCTACAAGACCCAAGAGGGCTACGAACCCTTGCTGGTGGCTGTGGAGCTGATCCTGGAAGACCCCGAGCGCCTCTCCTGTCTCTCCAGAAGGCTTTACCCCACCGTCGCCGTCCTATGCAAAAGCAACCCCCGCACCGTAGAGCGCAACATGCGCTACTGCGTCGCTCGGGCTTGGGAGGCCAACCCCGATCTGTTCTCCCAGCTGGCACAGCGCCCGATCTCTCAGGCCCCAACCACCGGCGACTTCCTATGTATGTTACATAACTACATGGACGACATCCTGTTCGCACGTTGCCAAGCAAAATAAGTTTCATTGCGGCTTCCCGGCTCAGTCCGGGAAGCCGCAGGCTTGATACGCACTCCGGAACCGTCCGTCCCAAATTCCGCGCCATAGAAAACCCATGGGGATCGGCGCCCAGGTTGAAAACCGAGGGTTGCCTTCTTCCTGCAAAAGGGTCCGTCAGGCCGACCTCTCCCTCACCAGGGAATCCGTGATATGTACGTCATTTCCAGATTTTCCTCTCCCAGCAAAATCTGATAAAGTCGGCTGACTTTATTTTCATTATCCGGCCAGGTCAGGAAAATGCGGTCGGATGTCAGCGCTTCTGGAAGCAGCTCCGGCGTCCCCTGCGCCTGTTCCAGCTCCTCCGGCAGCTTCACCGGACGCCATGTCTCCCCATCGTACAACTCCATCCCGTGGGGCCCCTCTCCCAGCTCCGGCGGCGATTCCGGCTGCCGTTTCAGAAGCGGCGATTCCAGGATATACTGCTCCGTCAAATGCCACCCCCAGCTGTCCGCCATCCGGACGTCCATGGTTTTCACTCGCTCTCCCGTGGCCAGGTCCACATCGTAATAGCCGTCGTTGGGCAGGTACGCCTGGAACGTCGTACCTTGCAGGTACGCGCCTACCATATCCCAGTTTTGCATGACGCCTAGCCCCAGGTCTGCCGTGTCCCCCAAGGCCTTCAGCTCCTCTTCCCCGATGTGGTACAGCACCGTCCCCTCGTCCTCCTGTCCGTCGTTCAGAAGGTAAGCTATGGCCAGGTCCCCGCCGATGTGCTCTGCATGGGTGGTCGTTCCCAAAAAGCTGTAGTTTATTTCCTCCGTATTGCCCCGGGCCAACACTCGTTCCTCGCCGTCCTGTACCAGAACCGCCACATTGTCGAAGGTCCCAGCCTCATTCATGCCGCTGCAGAACAAAACATCCCCTACACCGGACATACAGTTTCTCCACTGTCCTCCCACTCCCGGCAGCGTGGCGGAAATCGCCTTTTCCAGCCTCCGATCCCCGCCGCCGGCGGATATACTCGCCAGGGCCACACCGCCGTCGCCGCCATAGAAAGAATAGCTGGCGTAAAAGTAAACTCTGCCGTTTTGCAGCCGGAATCCCCTGCCTCCCAGAGCAGCGTCACACCCTTCGGTGTTGCCGTCATGCGTACAATTGGGCTTGCTACACACCGGCATCCACTTGGACACGTCCGTTTTATCCGCATAATACAAATATCCACCCGACATCATGTAAAACCCTTGTTCCGTCTCCGCCATGTGGTATTCAGAGGTTTCGGCACAACGGGCATATGCCGCCTTTTCGCCCCCCTCTGCCGTCTGGGTCCCGCACCCGCAAAGGGGCAGACAAACTGCCGCCAGGAAAAATATCACTGCCCTACGCTTCATAAAAAATCACCGCCTAGTGTTGCTGCTCTTCACAAAATTGCGAAGAGCAGCACGATAGATTTTAATTGTAAACATTCAGTGTTTTAACAAGTACGCCGTTGATGCAATGCTGCGTCTGGAGGCGCAAGGGTACAAAACTCATATCGGCGCTGAACGAGACGCTCAGCATTTCCTCCAGGGGCCGACCGTCGTATACACGTCTCTTGTATTATAACGATAAACCTCACCAAAGACGTAAGCCTCATAGTCTCTGTTCAACACAGAAGTCCTGCCGTACACCGTCCGGCCATCGATCGTTGCGCTCACTTCATAATAAGAGTCGCCATAGTACCCATCTGCATAAGCCGCAGCGGCGGAAAGAGAGCAGGCAACCATAGCCAAAGCCAAAAACAGCGCAACTGTTGCTTTTCTTCTCATCATAATCCCCCTATTTTCACTATCTTATTGTTTTCCGTGTGCAATCATACTTCTAATTTGTACGCCGTCAATGTAGTGGTAAGACACGACGTATGCCAGTTCATAGTATGTCGTACCCGAGATTGACACCGAGCGCGTATGAGACCGGTCGGAATATATGGTCGACTGGTACATCTCATCCTGACCATAGCCCATGTAGCGGTAAAGGGCAGCGTCGGCGCCCACACGATAAGTTGTACTGGCGCAGTCGGTAGAGCTGGAATAACTCTGTGCGCCACAGGTTGCAGAAACCTCGTAATAGCTGCCGCCGTAAGTCCCATAGTCATAGCTGCTGGCAGCAGTTGCAGAAACACAGTAGCAACTATAAGCACTGCAGTCCATACAAGTATGGAGATTGTTCTTTTTCCCATTGGTAGCTCCTCTCTAAACGTCGTCTATGGCCGCATTCTTCCGCGTCTCTTCTCGGGCCGGCGTCATGGTCTGCCTTGCCGCCCGTGCAGCAGTCACCTCCCATTCAAAATATGCTCTGTCGGGCAAAAAAGGGATTCATAAATAATAGGAAAACGTGTCGCCATGTTCTTCTCTACACACCCTATATTTCATACTCCACATATAATATATCAATTTTAATCCTGAGGTGTCAATACTTATAGGCAAGGTTACGCAAAAAAAATTGTGCAAAATTTCCTTTGTTTTTGAAATTCAAAAGAAGAATTGTGCAATTTGCACCATTTTGAACAGAGTACGGACGTACACGCCGTTTTGTTGCATTCCATGACATCCTGCATACTAATTTTTACTTTCCCAAAATTTTTTCCTTTTTGCCTACGCCTTTATTTCAAAATATTTTATTATGAAATAAGGCTAAAAACAAAGGAGGAATTATCATGCGAGATCGTAGCCTTCTGGAGCTTAACTCCGGCGTCCTGCGCCTGTTCAGCTCCTCCGGCAGCTTCACCGGACATGTCTCCCCCATCGTACAGCTCCATCGTGGGGCCCCTCTCCCCAGCTCCGGCGGCGATTCCGGCTGCCATTTTCAAAGCGGCGATTCCCGGGATATACTGCTCCGTCAAATGCCCCCCAGCTGTCCGCCATCGGACGTCCATGGTTTTCACTCGCTCTCCTGTGGCCAGGTCCACATCGTAATAGCCGCCGTTGGGCAGGTATTGCCCTGAACGCGTCGTTGCCTTGCAGGTACGCGCCTACCATATCCCAGTTTTGCATGACGCCTAGCCCCAGGGTCTGCCGTGTCCCCAAGGCCTTCAGCTCCTCTTCCCGATGTGGTACAGCACCGTCCCTCGTCCCCTCCTGTCCGTCGTTCCAGAAGGTAAGCATGGCCAGGTCTCCGCCGATGTGCTCTGCATGGGTGGTCGTTCCCAAAAAGCTGTAGTTTATTTCCTCCGTATTGCCCCGGGCCAGCACTCGTTCCTCGCCGTCCTGTACCAGAACCGCCACATTGTCGAAGGTCCCAGCCTCATTCATGCCGCTGCAAGACAAAAACATCCCCCTACGCTGGACATACAGGTTTCTCCGCTGTCCTCCCACTCCCGGCAGCGTGGCGGAAATCGCGCCTTTCCAGCCTCCGATCCCGCCGCCGGCGAATATACTCGCCAGGGCCACGCCGCCGTCGCCGCCATAGAAAGAATAGCTGGCGTAAAGTAAGCTCTGCCGTTTGCAGCCGGAATCCCCCTGCCTCCCAGGCGTCACGCCCTTCGGTGTTGCCGTCATGCGTACAATTGGGGCTTGCTACACACCGGCATCCCACTTGGACACGTCCGTTTATCCGCATAATACAAATATCCCTCGACATCCTGTAAAACCCTTGTTCCGTCTCTGCCATGCAGTATTCAGAGGTTTCGGCGCAAAGGGCATAGGCCACCTTTTCGCCCCCCTCTGCCGTCTGGGTCCCGCACCCGCAAAGGGGCAGGCAAACCGCCGCCAGGGAAAAATATCACTGCCCTACATTTCATCATAGTTCCCCCATTCCAATATACCGATTCTTCATTACAAGTATAAATACACGTTTCGCATTGTCAAATACGTGAAACCAGCTTCATATTTTCAGACTTATTACCATATTCTCTAAAATAGAATATACCATTTTATATTTAGCTGTCAACATCCACCTGCGAATCCATGCCGAAAGATTTATTTTCACAACTCCTTTGGGGAAAGATGTATTTCGTTTTTCTCTTTTCATGACCGTGTACACCTCCGCATCTCTTCCCTCCTTGCTGTAGGCATGGATGCCCTCGCGTCTCTTCCTCCCAGGTCGTTTCTTTTTGTCTATGTCTTTACCTGCAAATATTTTACTGCGAAATAATAACAAAAACATATATGTGTTATATAGCCACATGGGCAACATCCTGTTCGCACGCTGCCAAGTAAAATAAGTTCCAGTGGGGCTCCCGGCTTAGTCCGGGAAACCCCATCTGCATCTGCAATTTGGCGTGATATTCGCGCAAAAAAATAGAGCTGAAAACACAAAATTCCCCGAAACAAATGCTTCGGGGAGAAATCTCAGGTCACATCTCCTAGAATCCAAGAAAGCCGCCTGCGGCCGCTGGCGAGATCAAGCGCAAGTAAGCCAAAGAAACGGACAGGCCGCGTCTTGGTCCGGAGGCATAAAAACATCGGAGCAAAGCACGCCTTGCTCCGATGTGGAGCTACTGATGTGACTCGAACACACGACCTGCTGATTACGAATCAGCTGCTCTACCGACTGAGCTACAGTAGCATATGAAGTTTTTACGGCGTGACCCGGATACGACGAATCCGCTGCTCTACCGGCCGAGGGACCCCAGAACGCCTGCTCCTCCTACTGCGGCGAGAATCACCTGGATCCGGTGAGGACGTTGCTTATTATACTAAATCCCCGGGAGCTTGTCAATCAAAAAATTGCCCGAAGGCGGCGAAATACATCCGGCTCGGCTGCCACGCCCGGCGCTCTGCTTGCATCGGGCGTTTTCTTTCCACGGACGCCGGTTTTCAAAAACGCCGCCGCTCTACGACGGCTCTCCAGCGAACGTAAAAATGCTCTTGCTTTTTGGAGAAAACTGTGCTAAAATTCAAAATGGGGGATGTTTGGAAGAATTCAGATTTTTTCGTATTTTCCCTTCAAAATCGGAAAAATCCGAATTTATTCCGATTTTTTCCGAAAACGATATAAAAGTACCGGTTTAATAGATATTTTTGTACCGATTTCCCCGTCTTTCCCGCGCAAACCCAACTACAGAAAGGAAGTCCTATTTCATGAGCATTACGGACAAAAACAAGATCGTCATCATTGGCGCCGGCAACGTGGGAGAAGCCGTCTGTTATACCCTGATGGTCCGCCGTCAAGCCAGCGAAATCGTTTTGGTCGATATCAACGAGGAACGGGCCGAAGGCAGCGCATTGGACATTGTGCACGGTACCGCTTTCTTCCATCAAGTGAAAGTCCGCCACGGCAGTTACGAAGACTGCGCCAACGCGCAAATTATCATCCTGACCGCCGGCGTCGCCCGGAAGCCAGGACAGACCAGACTGGATCTGGCCAAGACGAACATCTCCATCACCCGGGATATTGCGCATCGTATTATGAAGTACGCCAAAAACCCCATTTTGGTCGTTGTATCTAACCCTGTGGATGTGCTGACCTACGTGGTGCAGCAGGAGACCGGCTTGCCCGCCAATCGGGTCATCGGTTCCGGCACCTCTCTGGACACCGCCCGGTTCCGTCAGATGATCGGCGAGGCCTGCGGCGTAGACGTGTCCAACGTCTCTGCCTATATCCTAGGCGAGCATGGCGACAGCCAGGTTCCCGTTTGGTCCAGCGCGACCGTGGCCGGGGAGCCGGTAGACGCTTTCTATCGGGCGCAAAAAGGTCAGGAGTTGGATCATGCCGGTATTGCCGATCGGACCAAAAACGCCGGCGGCGTAGTCATCAAGCTGAAAGGCGCAACCTTCTACGGGGTGGCCATGTCCACCAGCCGGATCGTAGAAGCCATTTGTGAGGACGAAAATTCCGTTCTGCCTGTGGCTCACGTGCTGGGAGCAGAATTCGGTCCCCTCCAAAATGTGGCCATCAGCCTGCCCTGCGTGATCAATCGGGACGGCGTCGCACGGGTCGTTCATCCGCTCATGAATGAGGCCGAGGCCCAGGCGCTGGCTCGCTCCGCCGAAACTCTGCGCAGCTTCATGGACCAGGCCCTGGCCCAATAATTCTATTTAAAAAAGCTTACTGTTTCGGGGAATTCCGCCGTGCAGCAGCTGCCATAAACGGAGCGCCCTACACAGGTTGCCTGTGGGGCGCTCCGTCTGTTTACCCGGTCTTTTTCCTTCCATTCTACATCACAGCTGCACAGACCAGTCTCCATAGGAAAAAGTTCCACTGCCGTGATGCAGCGCGCCCGCATCCTGTAGCGCCTGAAAAGCCTCGGCCATCACACGCAAAATACCCGGTTGCATTTGCAGGCCGTGATGCCCGGGAAAAACCCGTTTTACCGGCAAAGCCGCCACCCGTTTCAAGGAAGTCAAATAGGCGGCCGGATCCGTAGACGGATAACTGGCAAACAGAGTTCCCATGTACACCAGGTCCCCGGTAAACAGGTATCCCCGCTCTGCCTCCCAAAAGCACATGTGGCCGGGAGAATGGCCCGGCGTATGCAGCACCTGCAAGCGGCGGCCCCCCAGATCGATCTCATCGCCGTCCTGCAACACCCGGTCAGGCGTGCCTTGAAATATCGTATACGTCTCCGGGCGAAAATCCCGGGGCAGGGAATCACAGTCCGCAACCATTGCCCGGACCTGCGCAAGCGGCAGCGGGAACGCACCGTCCAGCCATTTTTGCTCCGCCTCGTGCACATAAAAACAAGGGAAGCCGGAGTGCCCTCCAATGTGGTCCCAATGCGCGTGCGTAGCCACGGCAACAACCGGCCGGTCCGTCAGACCCCGGACCAAGCCGCTGAGGTCGCCAATTCCCAAGCCGGTGTCGACGAGCAAACTGCGCGCGCTGCCGTTGAGCAAATAACAATGGGTATGCTCCCAATGGCGGTCCTCACTCAGAACGTATGTATCCCCATCCAAGCTCTCTGTAGTAAACCAATCACCCATGCGCTTCCCCCTCTGCCGGCAGGACGGAAACATCTGCCGGGAGGACCAGCTCCGCTGTAAACCGCCCGGCATCCTGGCGCCGCAAAAAACGGCCGCCCATGGACGTCAAAAGTTTTTCGCAGGTTCGCAAACCAATCTTCGTACTTTCCACTCGATCTGCCGCAGCAGAGACATAGTTACAGATAGATACATGCAACTCATCTCCCTGCCAAAAAACAGAAATGGTAACCGGCCTCCCTCGGTCGGCGTACTTCAAAATATTGGAAAACAAATTGTCAAAAATCCGGCGCAGATGCTGCACGTCTACCCGGATCGACCGCCCTGCAGGCAGCTCTTGCGCCTGCACCTGATAACCCCGGCCAATCAGGTCCGCAGTTTGCTCCCCCAACATTTGCTCCAGCAAAGTTTCCGCATCCAAGGACTCCAGGTGCAGCTCCGGCTCCGGTCTGCCAAAAACCAAGAAATAGGAGAACAGCTCATTGGTCAGTTCCCGGAGCTTTTCCGCTTTTTGCCGACACACACCAAGATATCCTGCTGTTGAGTCGGCGTCAAATGCTCGCTTTCCCCTAGAATGTCCAAATACCCTATGAGAGTAGTCAAGGGCGTGCGTACATCGTGGGAAATGGCGGTAATCAGCTCGGCGTTGGCTCGCCACGCCGTCTCCTCCCTCTGCAGTTTGTCCAAAATAGAAAGACGCATGGCATCCACATCTCCAGCCAAATCGCCGATCTCATCTCGAGAGGACGGCCGGATCTCCAACGTCAGGTCTCCTTTGCTCACTTGCCGCACCTGCCTGGCCAGGCGGCTGATGGTGGATGTCACCCGGCTGTTGTACAGCAGCATCAGCAGCAGAAACACCAAAGCGCCCGCAATCAGCGAAGACCAGTTTACCAGATTGTACAGCCGATTTTGAGAAAAGTCCTGCACCTGTACCAAATAAGACCCGTCGGTGAAATTAACTGGGTACGCGTTATCCTCCGTTGTATTACCGGCGCGAAAGATCAGGCCGCTGTCTGAGTCCACCAGCTCCGCTCCCCACTGGCTGGAGTTTAATATGGCTCCATTGGCAGAAACCGTCAACTGGATAAAGGGATGCTCCCGGTTCCAGCCGCCAATCTTCTCCACGTTCGTAGAGGCGACCTCTTCTTCCCGGACATAGGTCCGGAAGGAATCTATGGTTTCCTGCAGCCGCTGCACCTGTCGTTTTTCCGAGCCGTATACCGTTTCCACCAAATAATCTCCCAGGACTTGTAAGGTCAGGCCCAAGGCTGCAGCTGCCATCGCCGCCAGCAGCAGCATGGCAAGCAGCTTGATGCTCAATCTGCTGCACGGCTTCCCTCTAGCCAAATTGATACCCCTTCCCCCAAATCGTCCGGATGAGCTTGGGATTGGCGGATCCTCTTCCAGCTTTTTCGCAGATTCAAGATATGGACCATTACGGTATTGGTGGAAGTCGGCATATACTTCTCCCCATGCCCCTCGTACACCGAGCGGACATCCAAGACCTTTCCCCGGTGGTGAAAGAAATACTGCAAGATTTCGTACTCCTTGCTGGTGAGCTCCACCACTTGGCCGTTTTTGACGGCGCACCGCCGGTCCTCATCCATTGCAAGCTGGCGTCCAGGACCGCCTCCCGCTTTCCCTTGTACACTCGGTACCGGCGAATGAGAGATTCCACCTTCATCAGCAGCTCCGTCTGAGAAAAGGGCTTGGGCAAAAAATCGTCTCCTCCACTATCATAGGCGGAGGCCTTGTCCCCCAGCTGCGTCTTCGCTGTGAGGAACAAAACCGGCGCTGTGGAAAAACTGCGGATGGCACGGCAGGCCTCCACTCCGTCCAGCCCCGGCATCATAATGTCCATCAAAATCAAGTCATATGACGGATCCGTTCGCAGACTTCTCAGGGCCTCTTCTCCAGAGGACGCTTCCGTCACCTGGTATCCCCGATTTTCCAGCAAAATTCGCAGCAACTGCCGGATGTCCGGCTCGTCATCCACAGCTAAAATTCGGATGTTGGAATCCAAAATACATCACCTCCGAGCCCAATTGTACCACAGTTTTGGGGTAAATTCTGATGTTTTAAAATTATTAAGGAAAGACTTTCTAGATAAAAATTCGTCTTCGCACCGCATTTCCCAGCGGCGGAATCAACCCCGCCAAAATCCAAAACAGTCCCATAGCGGACAAGACACCCACGGGATAAAGACTCCATCGGAACATTTGCCCGCCAAATGTGATACATTTAAATAGCTCCACCAGCATGGCCGAACAGCCTACCGCTACACAAGCCCCACCAAAAATGAAGAAGTACCCCTTCGGATATATCGGGCCAGGGCAACCACGGTGGTAGTCAAAGGCAAGCGATTCCTGTGACCGGAAAAGCGAAGGACAGGAACCAGTCTCCTCCGGTTTTCAAGTCGATGTAAAGCAGATACAGTCCCATGGCCGCAAAATCCGCCGGAAGTAAGACAACGGGATTCGGTCGCCGGAACCAAAGGGGCAAGGCCAGTAAAATGTAGGCCACCGCGATACCGCCCAAGGCGTAGCCGGACCACGTGACGCGTTTCCACAGCCCCAGGTCCACCAACAAGCAAATCACAGCAGCCGCCAGTCCCAGCACCGTCAGGAAAAACCGGAAGCTACTGCGCTCCGGCTCCGGCGGAGACCATTGGCTGGGATAGAGGGGTTTTCCCTCCGGGCACGGCAGATCCGGATGATACGCCCGTGTGCCGCACAGCGGACAGCGTTTTTCTCCTTCCCCCAAACGGACGCCGCAATTCATACAGTACATCTCGCCGTCACTCCCTTTCCCCGTTGCTCTCCACCGTAACTTCCAGCCCCTGCTCCACCAGTTTGGTGAGAAAGCGCCGCTCCAATTCCGGTTCTTGAAGGCTGCGAATTAGATTGATGCGGGTCACCTTCTGATAGGAGACGACGCCGCAATTGTTAAAATACGTGATTTGCGGTCCTATGATAAAGTCCAGAAAGCAAACGTAAGGCTGCAGCTCCGGCGGCAACCCGGTTAGACCCAGATTGGAAATATTTAACGTTCCCTTTCGCTCGCCCACAACGCGATACACCAAACGCATCGCCAGATTTTTCAGAGGCAAAGGCGCCATCTTCATCGCCAACGTCCGTTCCGGCTGAACATTGGCTGCGGCACGGGCCGCCATCTGCTGCGGCGTCACTTGCATGGAAAGCTGGCTTTGCACCGCCTTGCACAGCTCTTCCAGGCTGTAGGCCCCCAACCGGGGATTCACACCCACATTTACGGTCAAGGCAAAATTCCGCAACGTCCGGCTGTGAAACAGGTGCCGAAGATTGACCGGAATGGTCACCTTCGCCCACTTCTTGCTCCGGGGAGGCCGAAGCTCTAAAATTGCCTGGAGCATAACCGCCGCGAGAAAGGCCGTAACGGTGACCCCATACCGACGGGCCAGTCCCTGCAGCGCATCGGACCGGACCGTTGCAACAATCAGATACAAAAATCCGTTTCGCACCCGGGCGCCCCGGAGCCGGTATGCGCTTTCCTCCCGCCGGCTTAAGGCCACCCGACCGGCTACCTTGGGGAAGCTATCCTCCAGCTCCGCCGGGTCCGGAGGCGCATGCCAATCCAGAACGCCCTGCTCCGGCCTCACCGCCTTGCCGGAGCACAGCGTTACATAAGCAGCCGTTAAGGTCTTTAAAAACACCAGGCCGCCGTTGCCATCGGTAATGGCATGAAAAAACTCCACTGCAATTCGATTGTCATAATATAAAACCCGCAATGCACAGGTGCGCAGCTCCCGACTGGTCATATGAATCAGGGGGCATGCGCCGTCGAGACGCACGGCAGGCAGCTCTTTTACCTGTTCCAGATAATACCAAAAAAGCCCCCGGTGTAAGCTCACCAGCATGGATGGAAATCGCGGCGCAACCCCCTGACCGCCGCCTGCAGCACCTCCGGGTCCACCGGATCCCGGAGGGTGACCGACAACCGAAACACATTGCTCCAGTTCCGCCGCTTTACAGCGGGAAAAATTTTGGCGGCATTGTCCAGGCGCATCCACCTTTTGTATTCCCTCATGCACATTCCTCCGTCCCGGACCAGCCACGCAATTGTCATTTTCCCCAGCGGTTCCGCCAAAAAACGAAATAGGAGCCGCTTTTCCCATACCGCCGTCCACCGGTCTGGTTACACATTGAAACATCCGGAAAAGCTCTGTATTTTGATTATAGCACAGGCAGCCGCAAATGAAAAGGTCCGCCTCAGACCGGTCCACCGGCGCAGGGAACCGGACTTGCATTTTTTGTCGGATCTACTATAATGGAGGAAAAAAGCCGCGCTGGATGCGCACGGCAGAATGGAGATTCTATGTTTAACGGCTTTTCCCCAGAAACCATGGATTTTCTCTGGGGCATACGAATGAACAATGAGCGTTCCTGGTTTCTTGCTCACAAAAATGCATACACCCAGTTTCTTTACGAGCCCATGAAGGCCCTGGGCAATGAGATCTTTCAGCCCTTTCAATCCGTTCCCGGTCTGGAATTAAAGGTCTCCCGAATTTACCGGGACGCCAGGATGCATCCTGCAACCCCCTATAAGGAAAGCCTGTGGATTTGTATCCGCCGTCACGTTACAGTGTGGAGCCAGCATCCGGCGCTCTTTTTTGAACTGCGGCCGGAAGGCGCCAGCTACGGCTTTCTTCTGTGGCAGCCCCGCCCGGACGCCATGGAGCGGTTTCGGCAGGATTTGTCGGCCAACCCCCACGGCTTTCCGACCTTATTGGAAACGGCCCAGAGTCGGTCCGGCTTCACTCTGTCGGCTGCTTGCTACAAACGGGCCAAGCCCTGCCCGGATCCGGCGCTGTCGCCCTACTTTTCTTGGAAAGGATGCTTGGAGGCTGCTGTAGAATTGCCCGCCGGACCGGAACTATTTTCCCCAGCCTAGCCGGCCAAGTCCGAAGTGCCCTGGAGGCCTGGCTTCCCATCAGCACCTACTTTTACCGGTTTACAGACCTTTAGCTCCTCATTTTCTCTCGTCAGACCGTTTGTACACGATGGGGCGCGAAACCGCCCAGATATGCTAAAACGCAACTCGCAGGAAACGGCAAGGGGCATCATTTGCTTTCACCCATAGTCCACAGAACCTGTAACACGGCGGGGACGAAGCGACTGCTTCGTCCCCGCCGCTGCCGCATTTGCGGTTCTCAAAAGCAAAGGCATTCCGGTCTATGGACAGCATGATGTCATGAAAGCGGAATGCGGACGCACGCCTTTGGGGTCACGCTGGAAATCGTACCGGCCCTTTGCCCGCCTCGTTAAATCCGGCATTCCCTTTTCATGGACCGTCCGCTTTGTTTACCTCGCCTGGAGTCTACTCTCCTACGCAGCCGTTGTACTGCCTTCACCAGTTCTACTTGAACAATCGACAGAAAGGATAGTCCCAGCACCGCCGCCCATTGGGCAGAATTTAAGCGAGTGAGATGGAAGGCATTTTGTAACGCCGGGGCAAACAGAATGCACGCCATCAGAGCTGCAGAAGAAAAAAAGGAAATCACCAGCCAAGGATTCACTCCCTCCGCCCGGATCCAAATCGGCTCCGTATTGGAGCGTTGGTTGAAGGCACGCAACATTTGAGATAACGCCAACACACAAAAAAGCCATGGTCTGCCCTGTTTCTTGGCCGCTCATCCCGGCTCCAATCCAATAAGCGCAGGTTGTCATCGCCGCAACAAAAGATTCCCTGTGTGACGACACGGCGCACCAAATCTTTTTCAAATAAGGTCCCGGATTTGACCGGCTTGTGCTTCATAATATTCCGGCTGGCCGGGTCCACGCCGAGGGCCAATGCGGGAAGGGTCGCCGTCGCGAGATTGACCCACAAAATGTGGACTGCCAGCAGGGGCGCCTCCCAGTTAAATAGCGTAGCTGCAAACAAAGTCAAAATTTCCGCAATATTACCCACCAGTAAAAACTGCACAACTTTTTGAATATTCCGGTATACACGGCGGCCTTCTTTGATGGCATCGGCAATGGTTGTAAAGCTGTCGTCCAGCAAAATCATATCTGCGGCATCCTTCGCCACATCGGTTCCTGTGACCCCCCATGGCAACCCCGATATCGGCCGCTTTTAAAGCGGGAGAGTCATTCACGCCGTCGCCGGTCATGGCCGCCACTTCGCCGGCACGTTTCAAGCTCTGGATGATACGCAATTTGTCGGCAGGCGAAACGCGGGCAAAAACAGAAGTCCCTTGGACCGCCTCATCCAGCTCTTCATCCGTCATACGGTCCAGCTCTTCCCCAGAAATGACCATGTCGCCCTTTTGGTATATCTCCAGTTCCTTTGCAATGGCAAGCGCCGTCGTTTTATGGTCGCCGGTAATCATCATCGTGCGAATTCCTGCCTGACGGCAAGTGCGCACAGACTCCGTCACTTCCTTCCGGGGCGGATCTATCATACCGGCTACCCCCACGAACGTCAGCTGGAATTCTACGTTTTCCTCGTCATCCACCGGGAGAACCGGCAGCGTTTTCATCGCAAACCCAAGCACACGTAGGGCACGCTCCGACATGGCAAGGCAGAGGCTCATAATATCTCCTCTGTCTCTTTCCGTGATGGGCCGCACACCATTTGCGGTTAAAATGGATGTACAGACCGGCAGCATCTCATCTACGGCGCCCTTGGTATAAGCGACAAACCGGCCATGGATCCGATGCACCGTCGTCATGCGCTTTCGGTCAGAGTCAAACGGCTGCTCAAACACACGGGGATATGCTTCTTCCAATGCTTCGTGATCCACGCCAAACGCCTGCGCCATATGAATCAACGCGCCCTCAGTGGGATCTCAAGGATTTCGCCCCTCCGGTCGGGATCCAGGCTTGCGTCGTTACAAAGCGCCGCTGCATAAATCAACTCTTGATAAACCTTTGGGTGTTGTTTGGCCGCCTGATCCACCGGTGTAGTCTCGCCCGACTCAAAATCCCCATTGACTGCAATTTGGGTCACAGTCATTTTGTTCAACGTCAACGTACCTGTTTTATCGGAACAAATTACCGTCGCACTGCCCAGCGTTTCCACAGCGGGCAGCTTGCGGATAATGCATTTTTCTTCGCCATCCGCTGCACGCCTAGCGCCATCACAACGGTCGCCGTCGCAGGTAAGCCCTCCGGGATGATGGAAATCGCCAAGGAGATTGCCACAAGAAACTGCGGGACGAGGACGCCGGTACAGAGCGCCAATGGCAAATATCAGGGCGCAGACAAGTAGCCCCACCACCGTGAGGGTTTTGCCCACCGCATTCAGTTTCCGCTTTAAAGGCGTATCCATGTCAGCCTGATTGTCCAGCATACCGGCAATGTTCCCCACTTCCGTACGCATGCCGGTCGCCACTACAACGCCAACCGCACGTCCATATGTGACAATCGCCGAAGCATACGCCATGTTGCTGCGGTCACCCAATGGACAATCTTCCGGCAATTTCGCATCCGCTTCTTTCTCAGCCGGCACGGACTCTCCTGTCAAGGACGCTTCCTGGATTTTTAAATTTGCGGATTCTATCAACCGTAAATCCGCCGGAACCATGTCGCCGTCTCTGAGCATGACCACATCGCCTACGACCAACTCCCGGGCCGGAATCATGCGTTCTTCCCCTTGGCGCAATACGCGAGCCGTGGGAGCACTCATATTGCGCAGCGCCTCCAGCGACCGCTGGGCTTTTTTCTCCTGTACCATTCCAATTCCTGCGTTGACAAACACGATTGCAAAAATGACCACCGCTTCTGTCCATTCCCGCAAAACTGCAGAAAATGCCGCTGCACCCATGAGAATGAGTACCATGGGATCCACAATCTGCGCTTTCAACATTTGAAAAATGGTTTTGGGTGGTTTGGCGCGCAACTCGTTGCGCCCGTTTTTTCTGAGCCTTTCGGCAGCCTCAGCCTCACAAAGGCCTTCTTCAGAGGTGTGTAAAATTTGGCAAACCTCCAAAGGCTCCTGTGTGTGCCAAGGCACGGGTCTGTGATTATCCATACCGGATAAACCACTCCTTTCTTTTATAAAAGATTTATATTCTGACCGCCTTTCAGCAGTGGCCAGCAAAAAAAAATACAAAAAGGCACAGCCTGTCGTTCCATCTATCGAACGCAGGCTATGCCTCCATATAAAAAACAGGTTCAGTTTTCGGATTATGTTACTTCGGTCCGCGTCGCTACTGTCGGCGTCATCCATCATGAAGCTCAAAATCCTTTTCCTCTCTGGTAATTGAGCCTCATTATACAGGATGATTTTCTTTCTGTCAACAGGGTTTTTAGAGGTTTTGGGATTATACCGAAGAACCGACAAATTCACCGGAGACAGCATGGTGGAATGGCACCCAAGACACACATCAAGTGTCACCATTCTCAACACCGTTTTTTAACCACGGTAGAATCCTCAGGTACCGCTGCAGCCATAAAAAGCAGAGGCCGCAAGACAGAAATCCATCCGCAGTTGGTTCAAGCCCGTCTCTCCCTTACAGGGTCTGACGGATTTCTCCTTAGTTTTTCCTTGCTTCGGGTGACATCAAGGCAGTTGAGCATGGCCCCAGTACCCCTGTATATCGGGCAACAGTATGCTTTTCAGGGTCGCCGTCATCCCATTTTTAATTTTCTATTACCCGACTTGTTTTCCGTCGCGGAAGTTAAAGGTAATAGAAAGCTCTGCCCCATTGCCCCCGCGATGGCAATTAAATCAGAAGTTCTAGGATCTCCGTTCACTTTTTGGCTAAAGTTTGAAGGAGTTACCCCAATTTTTTAGCTATTTCTGTCTGTGTTTTACCGGCGTATATCATAGCCATTTTTATCGCTTTGCTTACGTTCATTCTTGTTTTTCATCCTTTTCTATATTTTTTACCAGCAGGTCCGAAAGATTGTACCGGACCTGCCATTTCACATGGAATCTGTGACTTATTTTCTTAAATTCCCATTACCCCCTTTTTCTCTCCCGCAGCAATCGTCGGGAGATTTTTTAATCATCGAGTAATTGCCCCGCCTCACAGGGAGCAATCTGTTCGGACACATGCATCCCGGTATTCTGTCTAATTTCAATCCACGCTCCCCTTACGGGGAGCGACAGTAAATTTGATATTTATGGTAGGTGACCTCCTATATTTCAATCCACGCTCCCCTTACGGGGAGCGACCGTCCCCATGCCGGCGGCTGTGTTGGCAATGCGGATTTCAATCCACGCCCCCTTACGGGGAGCGACGGCCCCGGCGACTATATGGTCCTGGGCACCGTGATTTCAATCCACGCTCCCCTTACGGGGAGCGACTAAATATGCGTCTGCGCGTCCGAGAAATACGGATATTTCAATCCACGCTCCCCCCTTACGGGGAGCGACGCCTTCGTGCCGCCGGAATTGACGCGATAGATCAATTTCAATCCACGCTCCCCTTACGGGGAGCGACTACGATCGCAGGACTGATCGAAGGGAGGGCCATATTTCAATCCACGCTCCCCTTACGGGGAGCGACCAAAGACGGCTGCTTTTCGCCTGTCTCGACTTGGATTTCAATCCACGCTCCCCCTTACGGGGAGCGACTGCAAGCGGCCTTTGCGCCGCTGGAATTCAGGCGATTTCAATCCACGCTCCCCTTACGGGGAGCGACTATCCAAAGACAAAAAAAACCCACAAAGGACAGTAATTTCAATCCACGCTCCCCTTACGGGGAGCGACCTGTGTTTGCTGACCCAGTTAGCACACAGCCTGTTATTTCAATCCACGCTCCCCTTACGGGGAGCGACTACACAAAGGCAGCGGAGACCAAAAGACCAACAAATTTCAATCCACGCTCCCCTTACGGGGAGCGACGCTGATTTTAAGTCCGGTTCTCTGGCTTATTCGGATATTTCAATCCACGCTCCCCTCACGGGCAGCGACTCCTGCTTCCCAGCAGCAGCGTATCTTTAATCCGATTTCAATCCACGCTCCCCTTACGGGGAGCGACTTTTCGGGCGGCTGCTGTCCCGCAACTAAGACTATTTCAATCCACGCTCCCCTTACGGGAGCGACCGGTGGGCTTCCTCTTCCTGGGCGGCTGTATCGATTTCAATCCACGCTCCCCTTACGGGGAGCGACTGCCTATCAGATCGATTTGGACGACCTCCTAATAATTTCAATCCACGCTCCCCTTTACGGGGAGCGGCCCCAGACATGGGCGGGGACACCGCAACTATGCAATTTCAATCCACGCTCCCCTTACGGGGAGCGACCAGGCCTTAACGCTTCAAGATATCAAAAATGTGATTTCAATCCACGCTCCCCTTACGGGGAGCGACTGAGACCGAAGACCTAAAAACGAGAGTAATACGATTTTCAATCCACTCCCCTTTACGGGAGCGACCTGTTCTATTCTCTTGGGATTCCGAGTGGATTCCATTTTCAATCCACGCTCCCCTTACGGGGAGCGACTCGCCACAACCGCTTCCAGGGACGCTGCCGTCCCATTTTCAATCCACGCTCCCCTTACGGGGAGCGACCGCAGAAGACGCCGTACCGCCCGAACCCACCACCATTTTCAATCCACGCTCCCCTTACGGGAGCGACACAAACAGCCGGGTAATGGCTGCTGGATCATGGATTTCAATCCACGCCCCTTACGGGGAGCGACTATCTTTCGTACGTTTCACGGCCCGCTTCAGCACATTTCAATCCACGCTCCCCTCGCGGGGAGCGACGTCCGCTGCTTTGGGCACCCGGACCCGGAATACCATTTCAATCCACGCTCCCTTACGGGGGAGCGACAAAGTCATCCGCCTGGCGGTGAGCGAGGCGGACAAATTTCAATCCACGCTCCCCTTACGGGGAGCGACTGTAATGGTGCATGTCGTGAGATATCCACCTTTTATTTCAATCCACGCTCCCCCTTACGGGGAGCGACTGCTCCACATTGCGGATCTGCTCCGGCCCATCATTTCAATCCACGCTCCCCTTACGGGGAGCGACATGGCTGATTCAATAAATCAGGCAGATCAATTTATTTCAATCCACGCTCCCCTTACGGGGAGCGACAGCGACGTCAGAAGATTTTGCCTTACCGCCACGCATTTCAATCCACGCTCCCCTTACGGGGAGCGACGATTGATGCGGTTGTTAATCCACCCCTGATAAGATTTCAATCCACGCTCCCCTTACGGGGAGCGACTTTTATCAGATCATTTCTAGGTCTTCCACCCATTTCAATCCACGCTCCCCTTACGGGGAGCGACCTATAATCCCATAAAATTTTATGGCAGGAAAAACATTTCAATCCGCTCCCCTTACGGGGAGCGACGAAAAATTAGGTTACAGGTCAAGATCCACAATATTTCAATCCACGCTCCCCTTACGGGAGCGACCAGCCGCCCGAAAATACCGATACAGCCGCCCAAATTTCAATCCACGCTCCCCTTTACGGGGAGCGACAGGGAGGCATTTGATACCTTAGTACCTTACTTGCATTTTCAATCCACGCTCCCCTTTACGGGGAGCGACTACGGCAAATGGCTGATAAAGCAAAAGCCAACACAAATTTCAATCCACGCTCCCCTTACGGGGAGCGACTATTTCGGGTTTTTTCCTGGGCGAAGAGGATACGTAATTTCAATCCACGCTCCCCTTATGGGGAGCGACTGATCGCTTTTGGGCAGCCTATCCGCGCAAGACATTTCAATCCACGCTCCCCTTACGGGGAGCGACGCAGATCCGATTAAAATCCAGGCAGTGGGCCCCCGATTTCAATCCACGCTCCCCTTACGGGGAGCGACTCCAACGGATACGCATGGGGATTTGGACGCGCGATTTCAATCCACGCTCCCCTTACGGGGAGCGACATAAAGTACTCTTCCCACTGCCTTTTTACCGAATTTCAATCCACGCTCCCCTTACGGGGGGAGCGACTTGGATGAGCGGCTTGTCCGTCTTAGTGTCGTATATTTCAATCCACGCTCCCCTTACGGGGAGCGACAGGGTCACGCCGGATTCATTTATCCAAGAAATTATTTCAATCCACGCTCCCTTACGGGGAGCGACTTTGGTTGTTCTTGGCATCAGTAATTCGAGAGATTTCAATCCACGCTCCCCTTACGGGGAGCGACTCCCAAAGCAGCGGAGACCAAAAAAGACCAACAAATTTCAATCCACGCTCCCCTTACGGGGAGCGACGGCAAAACGCCAATTGCCAGACTATCATCCAGGGATTTCAATCCACGCTCCCCTTACGGGGAGCGACTTTTTTTGTCAGATCATTTCTAGGTCTTCCCATCCATTTCAATCCACGCCCCTTACGGGGAGCGACCTGCGACGAATGCTGGTATTTGCTCCGGTGACAAATTTCAATCCACGCTCCCCTTTACGGGGAGCGACGGAATCCACATAGAGACCCAGCGATACTACGAGATTTCAATCCACGCTCCCCTTACGGGGAGCGACCGATCCCAAAAGTCTTCCGGTTTTTTCCGGATTTATTTCAATCCACGCTCCCCTTACGGGGAGCGACGGAAAGATGCATCCGAAAGGTGCGACCATATGCGATTTCAATCCACGCTCCCCTTACGGGGAGCGACCAAAATTCTCAAAAAAGTTCTCTTTAGCGAGGTATTTCAATCCACGCTCCCCTTACGGGGAGCGACCCGCAGTTCCCGGACGTTATATAGACGTATCCCGATTTCAATCCCGCTCCCCTTACGGGAGCGACCAACATAGACAGGCAAAACGCTTGTTCTTCAGCATTTCAATCCACGCTCCCCTTACGGGGAGCGACTCAGTGGATGCTGTGGGGTTGGGATCCGGCTGTGATTTCAATCCACGCTCCCCTTACGGGGAGCGACTGGCTGCCTGCTGATACGCCCGCAGTTCCATCAATTTCAATCCACGCTCCCCTTACGGGGAGCGACCGCTGTACAGGCCATGCAAAGGACGATCGACGAGGATTTTAATCCACGCTCCCCTTACGGGGAGCGACCAAGTTCAAGGTCGTTCACGCCGTCCAAAAAATATTTCAATCCACGCCCCCCTTACGGGGAGCGACTTTTTTGCCACCCTTTTTCCCTCCCTTTGATATTTCAATCCACGCTCCCTTTACGGGGAGCGACACTTGGGCATCGGGACGCAGGGAGAAACAATCGCGATTTCAATCCACGCTCCCTTACGGGGAGCGACCGCCGCCTTTGCGTGTTTCAGACTTTGAGTGTCATTTCAATCCACGCTCCCCTTTACGGGAGCGACCGGTTACGATTGGCAAGCTGGTACCACCCGGAAAATTTCAATCCACGCTCCCCTTTACGGGGAGCGACCATCACCGGAGGTACCATCATCCAGATGGCCCGTATTATCCACGCTCCCCTTACGGGGAGCGACGTCCCAACTCACTAGTTTAATACAAAGTGGAAATATTTTCAATCCACGCTCCCCTTACGGGGAGCGACGATTACAGGAGAGCTCAGCCCAACTTCATGGAGATTTCAATCCACGCTCCCCTTACGGGGAGCGACAATGTGCGCAGATCCATCTGCTCCAGCTTATCCAGCAATTTCAATCCACGCTCCCCTTACGGGGAGCGACTTGTATAAATTGTCTCTGTTTCGAGGTTTACAGCATTTTCAATCCACGCTCCCCTTACGGGGAGCGACTAGTATCCGCCGTCCGCTCCATCATTTCCGTCGATTTCAATCCACGCTCCCCTTACGGGGAGCGACATTAGAATTAGGCTTAACGCAGGACGAGTTGGCATTTGCAATCCACGCTCCCCTTACGGGGAGCGACCGCTGGCATCCATGGAGTACAGCATGATCTACGACATTTCAATCCACGCTCCCCTTTACGGGGAGCGACACCCAAATTCGGTTGATCTTCGCCCGGCGAACATATTTCAATCCACGCTCCCCTTACGGGGAGCGACGGTGCTGGAGAGATTTTACATGCGGCCAGAGCGTGGATTTTCAATCCACGCTCCCCTTACGGGGAGCGACGGTACAGGGCTTCCCGTTCGATTACCGACATCAGAATTTCAATCCACGCTCCCCTTACGGGGAGCGACTATCCGAAAAATCAGCGTCTCCACCGCCTTCCAATTTCAATCCACGCTCCCCTTACGGGGAGCGACAGAGACATAAATTTTCAAATCCGGAAAAAAACCGATTTTCAATCCACGCTCCCTTACGGGGAGCGACAGCGCCGCCTTTGCGTGTTTCAGACTTTGAGTGTCATTTCAATCCACGCCCCTTACGGGGAGCGACCCGGCTGCCCTGTGGATATCAAAGAGGCTGAGCAATTTCAATCCACGCTCCCTTACGGGGAGCGACATGATCGCGATCTGGCAACTTAAATAAAGGGGTATTTCAATCCACGCTCCCCTTACGGGGAGCGACGCTTTTATTGCAGGGCGGAATCTTTGTGGATCCCGATTTCAATCCACGCTCCCCTTACGGGGAGCGACTTTAAATCTGCCATTCTGGATTGCCCGATACCCACATTTCAATCCACGCTCCCCTTACGGGGAGCGACACCCCCTAAAGCCAGGGTCAGGCGGAGAAGAAGATATTTCAATCCACGCTCCCCTTACGGGGAGCGACCAAATTACGCCGCTACGTTCAGCCGGATGATGATTTCAATCACGCTCCCCTTACGGGGAGCGACTATCATCCTTAAGTATTTCCGCGTTCCGCCAAATTTCAATCCACGCTCCCCTTACGGGGAGCGACAAGGCCCGGTACTTCGCCCAATAAGGTGACAAATTTCAATCCACGCTCCCTTACGGGGAGCGACGATCGTCATTGAGGAAGGTTTGGTGTTGGCTGATATTTCAATCCACGCTCCCTTACGGGAGCGACCAAGCAGGTTATGGACGCAGACGATGCGATAGATTTCAATCCACGCTCCCCTTACGGGGAGCGACTTGCAAGACCGGCCTGCGGTTCTTCCCATTTCCATTTCAATCCACGCTCCCCTTACGGGGAGCGACAAAGGCTATCTAATTTGCCCAGCGTCCCAAATGATTTCAATCCACGCTCCCTTACGGGGAGCGACCGGTTGCCCATTTTCGACATCGGATCAAAGTAATTTCAATCCGCTCCCTTACGGGGAGCGACAGTTTGGAGAAGCAGTACGCCATGATCAAAGAGCTGAATTTCAATCCACGCTCCCGAAGGGAGCGACTATCGTCTAAAGGGTGGTCTGTTTATTGCACTATTTCAATCCACGCTCCCCCTTAAGCGACCCGCAATTCCCCGGACGATGACGTATGCCCGATTTCAATCACGCTCCCTTACGGGGGCGATTTTGTTTTTTCGCAATTTCAATCCACGCTCCCTTACGGGGGAGCGACTCGATTTTGCCATTGTTGCCACGCCCAGTGGTATCAATTTCAATCCACGCTCCCCTTACGGGGAGCGACGGGCGTTCAGTAAGCGCCCGAATTCCTCTTGTAGATTTCAATCCACGCCCCCTTACGGGGAGCGACTACTGTTTTCTGGCGGCAATATCAACGGGAACATATTTCAATCCACGCTCCCCTTACGGGGAGCGACAAACAAACAGGAAAATACCAATAAATATAGGAAATTTCAATCCACGCTCCCTTTACGGGGAGCGACTGCAAACACTGCGGAGTTCGTTCAAAATTTCTGCATTTTCAATCCACGCTCCCCTTACGGGGAGCGACACCGGATCATAAAGCCTGACACCGACAACCTACAATTTCAATCCACGCTCCCCTTACGGGGAGCGACTGCTGTTGCACAGGACGTTGTACTTGCCATTTTCATTTCAATCCACGCTCCCCCTTACGGGGAGCGACTATTACTGCTCGTTAGAGACAGAGTACTACGGATTTCAATCCACGCTCCCTTACGGGGAGCGACCATATGAGATAATCGGCAATATAGACAAAACAAATTTCAATCCACGCTCCCCTTACGGGGAGCGACGCAGAAAACCAGCGCACAACAAGCAGGAAAAACTAATTTCAATCCACGCTCCCCTTTACGGGGAGCGACCCTAGATACTACCGTGCAATATTTAATGGGATTTATTTCAATCCACGCTCCCCTTACGGGGAGCGACGCCCTAGGGTCTCGTTAAGCTGAGGCCATAAGGTATTTCAATCCACGCTCCCCCTTACGGGGAGCGACCTGCGTTATCCGAGTATCGGAGGGTGATGTTGTATTTCAATCCACGCTCCCTTACGGGGAGCGACTAATACGTATAACGCCAAAAGTAACTGTCAAAGAATTTCAATCCACGCTCCCCTTACGGGGAGCGACCTACTGAGCCTCCTGGGGATGATTTATCCGCTGATATTTCAATCCACGCTCCCCTTACGGGGAGCGACCGCAGGCCTTAACGCTTCAAGATATCGAAAATATGATTTCATCCACGCTCCCCTTACGGGGAGCGACATCACTAAACCAGCCCGACAAGTTTGTCTTCAGCATTTTCAATCCACGCTCCCCCTTACGGGGAGCGACTGTAACATTCGGCGCACGATTGCAAACAAACAAATTTCAATCCACGCTCCCCTTACGGGGAGCGACCCTAACAACACGGGAAATTAAACCAAACAACGCAATTTCAATCCACGCTCCCCTTACGGGGAGCGACCGGGCTGTCCCTGTTTTTTTGGAGGTTATTATGATTTCAATCCACGCTCCCCTTACGGGGAGCGACCCCAAGCACAATCAACCACGATATAATATCCACCAATTTCAATCCACGCTCCCCTTACGGGGAGCGACAATGTCGGAGCAAAGACATAAACGCCAGAAATAATTTCAATCCACGCTCCCCTTACGGGAGCGACCTTCGTCGGAGGTGATTTTCTGTGCTAATTGATATTTCAATCCACGCTCCCCTTACGGGGAGCGACCGCTGTAATTGCCACTTTCTTTAATTCGGCTGCATTTCAATCCACGCTCCCCTTACGGGGAGCGACAACCCGACAAACTAGTCTTCAGCGCAGCAAATTGAATTTCAATCCACGCTCCCCTTACGGGGGAGCGACCACGGCTTTAAGATTTTCGCTTCGATCCCGCCGGTATTTTCAATCCACGCTCCCCTTACGGGGAGCGACCCTTGACTGCGGGGTAAATAGCCAAGGCGAAGAATTTCAATCCACGCTCCCCTTACGGGGAGCGACGGTGCTTTTTCTTTGATGTTGTAATCACGAATAAATTTCAATCCACGCTCCCCTTACGGGGAGCGACAAGGATATAGGAGGATGCGCATGGACAACCAAAATTTCAATCCACGCTCCCCTTACGGGGAGCGACCTTAATTTCACGCTCTCGATTTTGGCCTTTTCGCAATTTCAATCCACGCTCCCCTTACGGGGAGCGACCCGGATCATAAAGCCTGACACCGACAACCTACAATTTCAATCCACGCTCCCCTTACGGGGAGCGACAGCAAGACTGCACAAAATTTTACTTAGGTTTTTGTTTAAGTAGCACAATTTTGTGAAGATCTTGGTGCTAGAGGAAAACATGATTGGGACTCTTGATTTACAAAAAGCAAATCCCGTGTAAATAAATTGGTGCGAACCTACCTGGGAGAATTTGCGTGCTTTTACTTCGCACTAGGCCATTAACACTCCCTCCGGTTCGTAGCCGGTTTTACAGCCAAAATGTTCAATTCTATTTTCATAATGATTGCCCAAATAGTAAAACCGCAGGCTATCTGCCTCTTGATCCATGATTTTCACAAGCTTTGCCTGCAACATTCGGCATTGGGCCGCATCCAACAGACACTCGAAAACAGAATTTTGCACCCTCTGTCCGTAGTTCACACATTGTTTTGCAATTTGCCGCAAGCGCTTGCGGCCCGCCGCTGTTTCGGTATTGACATCGTAAGTAATGACAACTAACATAGCATTCACTTCCATAAAAACGGAGGATACTCGTCCAGATCCCCGCGCAAGTAACGAGCCAAGAGCAATGCTTGTACATACGGCACCAATCCCCAGGAACTTTCTCCCCAAATAAGGATGCGTAATGGCCTTCTGTTTTCGCTCTTGCCATGCCTTTAGAAAGCTCTTACGTGCAGTGTCTTTCAGCATAACGGCGCCGCTTTCTCTTACTTCAAAATCATCCTCGTGAAGAATACCATTGTTCACCAGCGTCAATACAAACCGGTCGGCAAAGCACGGCCGCAGTTCCTCCATAAGATCCAACGCCAGGGATTCTCTGCCAGCTCTGTCCCGATGCAAAAAAAAAGCCGACATAGGCATCCAGGCCCACGCTCTCCAGTGCAGAAGCACAATCGTGCTCCAACAGACTATAGGAGAATGAAAGCATAGCATTCACCCGATCTAGCGGTGGCCGGCGGTTACGTCCATGAAAGAAAAATGCATCCTTCTGGTTTAAGAGCATGTCATCAAATACCCCAAAAATATGCCGTTGCACCAATTCCCTCCAGACCGCGCAGAGTATCCAGATGTGGTATCCAAAACCTGCGGGAGCAGGTCCTTTACGCGTCGCGAAGCACCCTTTAACATGTCCACATCAACACGCAAGGCGTGATCCCGGCAGGTCCGTTCGATACTCCAGCGCGCGTTGTACAACTTGCCAAAGATCATACACCGTGCAACCCGGCAGGCAGCATCTAAGTTGTCCGCCGTGCGGTACTGTGTTTTTCTGAGCAGCACATTCCCACTGACTTCCCCGCACACCCGGGCCAGAAACCTTCCCCTAGGTGTGCAAAAGGCGAGTCCAATCTCTCGTTCCGCACAAGCGCCCATCAGCGCCGGAGATGCCCCTGCATAAGAAAAGCAGATAATACACGACAGATTATGTAACGGGAACCGGCCCGTCACCTGCTTCTCCCGGTTCACCAGTACGTTCTCTCCATCCAGCGATAAATAGGCATCTTCGGACATGACAAACAACGTATTGAGCAAATGTCTCATGTCGAATCCTCCAAATGGGCGTGTAAATAATTTGAGACGCTTTGTGTCTTCATGAGCTTGGGCAGGCACAGCTCCCGGAGAGCAGGCATTGCAGGCTTTGGAGGGCTTGACCTTGGGCGTATAGCCACGCTCATACAGCCGGTGCATTTCCGCAAGCGCTGTCCGCACCTCCTGGCGCAGCTCGGATGTAAACTGCACCTTCTCCGGCGGTGCAACTCCCCATAATATAAGGCACCCGCCGGAATCTGGCAGCATAGCATTTCTTCCAAGCACATGGCCTGTCCGCAGAGCTGCAGCGCGTTGCCGCTGGACGGGTTGGGCTTGCCCCGTTTGTATTCCACTGGATACGGCTCCCACAAGCCCTCCCGTCCAGACAGCGTAATCCCATCGGCGCACCGGTGAAATTCCACTCCGTCACACGCGCCGGTAACCCCATCTCCGGGACATCACCTGCATTCCTCGGGTAACCAGCAAATCTCCGCGGCTCTCCACAAACTCTTTGTCATGGGCCCGCTCATGCATGATACTCCCATCCACTGTCAAAAATTCTCCGCCCATAGGTGCTCAATGTGGATTAAGGCCCATTGCCGGGAGCAAAAGTAGAAATGTTCAATCCCAGAAAGCATCAAAAAGTCTTCTTCGTTATATGCCATCAATTTCCTCACACACCAGATCGGGGAAGCGTATCCACAGAAATCTCATAATCCTCCACACAGGCGGGCTGCTCGATTCCTTCTTTGGGCTTTACCCGCACCAACCGGTGGACCTTGGCGGAAGAATACTGCCCAACCGGACAGTTATGCTGCCACCAATACAATTTATACACCTCCATAGAGCCCTCCGGCCGGGCAGAGGAAGCATCGTTGACAAATAAAGTACGCAGCGCCTCCTGAATCAGCATGGCATCCTGTTGGGAAAATCCGGTCTTCTGAGCCAGCTGCACGTTGATGGAGCCTTTCACTTCATACAGGCCGAAGCGTACGTAATGCTTCATTCCCATGGTGTCGGAGCTGCGTTTTCCGGCGCTTTCTTCCTCGGCAGCTTCTTTTTTCGAGGGGGTTTCGCCGTTGACGCTTTTGGTAATTTGAAGGGATTCGATTTCGACCGGCGAAACGCTCAGTGCCTGGTGGATGGAGACCGGACCCCGTACGCCCACCGATACGCCATCTCCCTTTTTCTTTTCTTTAAATGCAAATACTTGCCCAAAGCTCCGCACGTCGATCCATTTTTCACATGCCAATCTGGCGTATTCATTCCGGTCTTTTACGTCTTTGATGGCCTGCTTCGCCCGGTCCCTCAAACTGGCACATCCGTCATCACAGCGGTCATCTGATTGTACGAAAATGCACTGCCCCATGTCCTGCAGCCGGTTGCGGATTTTTCGTTTGATGCATACATCGGAAATCTCACCGCGGCTGTCGTAATTGGTCCTTGGGCGGTTTCCATTGAGGGGATCGCCATTGGAGTTCGCCATGGTGACAGAAACCAGAGCGACAAAGTCAATTTTGTTTTGTAATGCAGACATAAGATAAATCCTCCTTGATTTTATATTCGGCTTTTTGCATTTTTTGTTCCGTTACGGCTCGGCCTCTTCCTCTTTGGCCCCATTTTCCGCTAGTTTTTCCTTTTCAGTCTTGGGGCGATTCAATATGGCCGTTCTCTGGTGAGAGTAGCCCAGAAGGTACACATCCTGAAGAGGTTGATTTAATACCGCAATGTCCTCAGCGCGGAACCCTTCCATAATCTCATCAATCTTATTTTTAAAATCATTCCTACATTTCAGCGGAAGCCGGGTTAAATAAGGGTTCAAACTCTCTCTCGAATAATTCGCCAGGCATACATGGGACGACGGGAGAAAACCGCGTGCATTCGAATAGCATTAGGCTCCCTTCCTTCATCTTTGTCATACGTTTCACGTTCAGCCAATTCCGCCACAGCCAGGAGCCGTCCAAAGAGGTAGCTGCGGTTCTTGTTTTCTGTATCCAGTGTCAATTTCCATTCCTCCTTACAAGTTTCATTCCGGTATTTCCGAATGACTGCACAGGCGGTATGCAGCAGCATCGCCCGGGGATTCCATGTGCCCGCCTCGTTTTGCGCTTCAAAGGTCTGTAAACGATCGGCTCTGTGAAACAGCGCCAAAACCAGATTCTGCGGAACCGGCTGTGCATCTACCACGCAGTGCACCAACAGCTGGACCTGTTGGCCAAACAGTTTGGCATCAACTTCCATCCTCCCTGCTCTCAGCACGCCGTAAGCATACCGTACGATATTAGGAATCCCTGGTGAGCGGATTCCATTCCGGCTCAAATAGCAGCAGCTTCCGTACCATTTCTCTATGCGGTTCAAATAATCCGACGCTTTCAGTTCCCGGTAATAGGTAACGGAAAGACGGCCTTCTGTAGCCGCTTCCAGTGTAGCAACCACCACGTCGTCCTTCTGCTCCAACCGGTTCTCTTTTCCATAGAGCATATCGTGCAGCTCCGCCTGGTAATCGATCAGCTCCTTCGCTTCACTGCTGGACAGTCCAAAGCCATCTTGCAAGCTGGGTACAGACTTTCCCTCAGGATTCCAGCACAGAAACATCCGGTCCCCAATTCGGACTCCGTGATTTGCCGCCAGATAGCGCAGCGCACTATGGGCCTTCTGGGAGGCGAAATATCCCACATTGCTGGCCTCCGATTCCAGGCAAAAACGTCCTCGGGAGGTAAAGCCGGGGCCGTCATTGGCGGAGACCAGTTTCGCGTTGTTGGCATAGGCCAGTACTCCTTTGGGATGCGCCGGACAAACCACATCAGGTTTGCCGGTAATCATACACAGATCCGTGGGCTCTCCCTTTAACTGCGCTGCATAATATGCAGAAAACTGCTGCAGCAAATTCTGATTCTTCCAGCACCGACTCTCTCCGTCCGGACTGGCCAACACGATCCAGCGCACCAAGCTTTTTTCGTTCTTTTGTCCAGCTTTCCCATACCGGTCAGCTGGATGAGTCCGCTGCAGGCCAAGTCCGTCAGGATGGTACCGCCTTCTATGTATTGCAAAACCGCTTTGACGATGGGATGAGCATCCGGTATACAGGCCCATTGCCGTAAGCCCTTCACGTACATTTGGAACCTTTCGCCACTTTCCGGGACCAAATAAATCAGCTGCTCGCACAAAGGGTGGGCATCCGGCTTACTCGTGCGGTTTGCAGACGCAATGGTAACCGGAATGACCGTTTTTTGGTCTTCCTTGGCCACGGCAGATGCTCTTCGGAATTTTCCATCCGGCGACAGGGTGATTTCAAATTCCGCTTTGAAGATTTGATGGCTGACCGGTATCAAGGGCTCCCTTCCGGGCTCAACCGGCTTTCCCGCCAAGTGCTGGTAATTCTCATAGGTATAGTACGCTGCTTGTAAAATGCCCATCAGTCCGCCTCCTCCGGAAACTCATGAAGTCCAACAAAATTGCCGTGTTGCGCGCCAAAGGGCTTCATTTCCATCTCCCGGACAGTCCGGGTAACCGGGCATTGCTCCGGCGGTAGAAATTCAAAACCCCTTGCGCATCACGGGGTACCAGAACCGGGCGGTCAGCCGTCCCTTGGTCTCCGGCGTGTCCGCTTCATCGGGATACGTAAAGCCGTGATACATCAGGGCAAAAGCCAATTCCGGCACCTGATCATAGGCGCCCTCTCCCTCCCCAAAGGTACAGGGGGCTACATATCCCTGGCACTCCCGGGTCCCCAGAAAAATATCCCGGCGGCCGCCCCGTTCCAGCATGCGCTTGGCGATGTTGTGATGCTTATTTTCATTGCGGTCTGTTCCAATTCCGGCCGGTTCTGATTCCACACAAAATGCGCCCGCACCTGGTACCGGCAATCTTTTAAATACGTGTAATAAGACAGATCATTATCATTGCCGCCGCCATAGTGAATGGGGCGGATCCCTTTACTTCCGTCTGAATGGGATTCATAATGCGCACGCTGTCTATGACCCAAATCAAGGTCGGCTTCCAATAGATGGACGCAGTCACCCCCTTTAAAGCCTCGTAAGTGGGAATTTGCATGGTGCACTTCTCTCCTCCCACCCGCATGATGGGATCGGAAAAAAGCGCATAGTCACCCCACACCTCAAAGGTAATTTCGTTCCTATGTTGCATAAGACACCTCCTCAATGAATTCTTTCAAAATCTAAACAAATTCGCCGTAGCCGCCTCCGGCATGGAGGCAGAACCCCATAGCATCGGAATAAAATTCCGGTTTCATGCAGCAGATCTCCTCGCCAAAGAGTCCGCCCACCCGTTCCAGCTCCCGGATTTCATAGGGAAATAAACTGACTGTATATTGTCGCGCCTTCCGGATTTGCTCCATGCGAAATTGAAAGTCCCTTTGGCCCCTTTGCGACAGCAGGTTGGCTATAATTTCCGCTCCCTCTTGAAATGGAACCAGCACATCCGTGGCGTCGTCAAGAAACACGGAAAAACTTGTCCGGCTGTTTGGAATGCCTGTCCCATCGCATAGGAACCGCCCCCGACGACTTGTTTTGATAAGCCGTATTCTGGGATAAGAGCTGAAATAGGGTCGTCTTTCCATCCGGCAAGGGGTAATCTGCTGTTTTCGGGCCCAGCTGGCCATACAAAATCTCATAATATTTCTGAATCGCTTTCCCTGAGACCAGATCAGAATCATACTCCTCCGGGGCGGCGGCAAAGCGCTCCAGCAAGTCCTCGCAGGCTCGCTGCCCGTCTTGGATTTCCGGCAGCCTGCTCAGATTTTCCCTGTAGATTGACCAGATAAACCGGACACAGGGCGCCCTTTTCCCCATGGCGGTTGCATCGGCCCGCTGCCTGTACCACATGGTCCAGGCCGGCCAAAATCCGGATCACGCAGCCGAAAGAAAAATCCACACCGGCCTCCACCAGCTGCGTGGAAATGCAAATGGTTCGGACCGGCCTTCTGAGGCTTTGATCCACCGCCTGCAAAACCCGGATCCGATGCGCCATGCACATGGATGTGGACAAATGATAACAAACGGTATCTGGCTCACCGTCCAGCAGCTGATAAATCGACCGTGCCTCCGATTTTTTGTTGCACACCAGCAACACGCTTCCGTGCTTTTGGGCGCAAGACTGCACCAGCTCCGCCAACTGCTCGGCTGTATATCCGTACGGCATCCGCAAATCCACAATTTCCGTTCGCCGGAAGACCTCCCATGCAGCGCAATGAGACACCAATTCGGGCTCCGGCGCATACGCAATGGGATGCGCCGTTTGCTCCAGGGCCGGCTGGGTCGCGGAGCACAAAACCACCGTAGCGTGCATGACCGTCGCCAACCAGTTCATCGCCATGTTGAACAGCGTCAACATATTCCTGGGAACCGTCTGCACTTCATCGATGATCAGAACGCAGTTTTGCAGGGCACTCATCCGGCGGATGCAAGAGGTCTTTCCGGAAAACAACGTGTCCAGCAGCTGCACCAAAGTCGTAATCAAAATCGGGCTGTCCCAATTTTCCAAAAACAATTCATTGGGGTCCAATTCGTCTTCCTTCGGCGATTCCCGAACCACATTGGAATGGTGCTCCAAGATCACGGCGTCATCGCCCACTGCTTCCCGAATGACTGCCGCATTTTGCTCCAACACAGACAGCAGGGGAATCACAAACAAAATCCGCCTCTTGCCTCCTTGCGCCGCTGCCAATGCATAGCGCAGGGAAGTCAGCGTTTTTCCGCTGCCCGTAGGCAGAGAAAGCCGGTAAATTCCCTCCGGCCGGTCCGCCGCTTGCAGGCACTGGTCGGAGATATCCCGCCGGACCCGATTGATCTTCTGGGCGCCATCCATACGGGACAAATATTGCTCCACATGGGCCCGGCAGAGATCCCACGAAACCGCCTGGTCCATATCGGAAACCGGCGTCTCGGCGCCGCACATAAAGCCGGCCGTATCCCGGCGGTCGCCGTCCATGACCGCAGACATCAGAAATCTGGCCAATAGAGACACATAAAAATGCATCTCCTCTTCCTTCAGATTTTTGAATGTGTCGTAGAACTTCTGAACTACGGCCTCCACCTCCTGAAACGCCCGGCAAAATAGCGCGTCTAGTTCCTGTTCTTCGGCGCACTGTTCCAGGAAGGCCGCCTTGGCCTCGTCGTAATGGATCCCTTCTTTTTGCAAGCGCTTCAGAAACCCGTCGGCGCCGTCTTTACTGAAAATGTCAAACAGGCCGTGATGAGATCCAACGGCAACTGCAAGTAATTCACAGGTCAATCGTTTCAAAAATGGCTGCCGGTGCCATCGCTCCAAAATAAAACGAACCCCCGCGTACGTGTGATTGACGCTTCCCCCGCCGCACCTTCGTCTTTGCCGCTGCCGCCTCGATGTAAGCGCGGTACTCCTCTGTGTACTCTCCCATGTCATGCAGCAGACCGGCCAAATACGCCGTATGCCCCAAATCGGGACCGGCCCGCAGCTGGGCCAGCCGGGCGCTATTGCGGCAGTGCTCCGACACGGTTTGATCGCCTTTTCTGTTTCATTGTCATAACGGATATGTGCCGGATAAACCTCCATGTGATACGCCCCTTCCTCCACTTCCGGCCATTTTAGAGATATTTCACATTTTTCTGGAGTTTTATTGTAGCACATTTTGTCGAAAAATACAACGCATATTTTATTTTTACAGTTTTTTCCATAATTCTGCCGCCAAACCTTCTTCGGTTATATTGCAGTGTATTTTGTAAACTGTGTACTATTTTTGCCGTAGAATCTAGCGCCGTCTGTTAATTCTCTTCATCTTTTCAAAACAAATCTCAAATGTTTTTCCTTTTTGCGCTATGCAGCATATTTTCTAAATATGTATTCGTATATTATCTGGAGACACATTGCTTTAAAAGCCGGCAATGCACCGCTGCCCGGATTGCTGCTTACATATTGCCATTTATGTATCCTTCTGATATACTAAATCATATCATATTCCATAGGTGGTGACTGCATATGGACCTACGAACGCTGCAGTTCTGGCACAAACTGGAGCATTTTTATCCTTATATTCTACAGGAGCAGCGGAGCCCTTACATTCAGACATTCCGGACCGGCGGGCCCAAAATATTTCCTGATTTTGAAGCCCCTTTGGTCTGTGAGAACAGGGAAGTGCGGGGTATTGCGTTTACCTGGGAATCTTTCAGGTAGCCCCTGCTTTAGCCGCCCTGGAAGAAGGGATTGGCAAGAAGATGCGTTTTCGGGACTGCGGCAAAGACGAAAGCTGCTTTGTATGTTCCGGCTGTCGCCAGATGGAACGGCTCAGCCTGAGAGTTTTCAAATTTCATCATTTCCATGGGCAATCCATCGGGTGCGGGCGGGCAAGATCTGTCTGGATCATTGGGACGAGGACTTCTTTTGCTTTCAAAAGAAGCAATCTCCTATTTGAAACGCGCAAAACACCGGTAGATTACGACTTTTTACAGGAATTTCGAGACATGCTCGCCAGCCAAATGAACTGGACGGTTGCTTACTGCCGGGATTGGTTGCGCATCGACATGATGACCGGCCGTACGCTAAAGGACGTCAGCTCTGCCACCCCGGCGCCGATCCTGCCGGAGAAGAAATTCAGGCAGAAAATGAAGCCACCGATGAACAAATGAAAAAAGAATGACCTGCTCAATAGCTTCTACATTCGAGATTTGGAACGTGTGATAGACGGCATCTCTCAGAATGAAGCCGCCTGCAGTGCGCCCTTGCGGCAATTTTAGCGCCGGAAGCTGGGGCGCGCATCGACATCGAAAAAGACAGCGATGCGATGTTTCGGCTCATGTCTCCCAAATATCTGCCCATGGGGCGTTGGCCCAGTGATTACGGCGCCCGGTGGATGCAGCAGGTCAACGTCAACGCTTTTTTTGTCCCAGGATCCAGCCTTTGCCCAACCGCTTTTCTCGGTAAACGGCCCTCCCGGCACCGGGAAGACAACCCTGCTGAAAGATGTGATTGCAGCGATTGTAAACCGAGCGCGCCAATTGTTATCCACACTGGAAGCGCCGGATCAGGCATTTCAGGACGAGGAAATCGGCTGTATCCAAGTGGGAACCTACCGCAACCGCATCTGGAAGCTGAAAGCCCCCTTTTCCGACTTTGGCATTCTGTGGCCTCCAACAACAACGGGCGGTAGAGAATATCACCCTCGGGCTGCCGGGGCTTGCCGACCTTCCGGAGCGCTACCGTGGAGCAGAGTATCGCTATTTTTCAGAAGTCAGCGACCGACTCCTGGGGAAGGACAAGACATGGGCGCTTCATGCTGCCGCCCTAGGTAACAAACGCAATCGCCTCAGATTTGCAGAGGCTTTCTGGCCGTTGGACCGAGAACAGACTCCCTACAATTTCCGGCTGGAGCTTTTCCAGCAAAACCGCCGGTTTCAAATGGAAACCTGGCAGGAGGCCAAGCGCTTTTATGCACAGAAGCGAGGGGCTGTGGAGCAGGAATTTGCCCGCATGGAAACCGTATACCGGGATGCCGGAGAATTGAGAAATTTAAACATGGAGATCCCAAGCTACAGGCGCAGATCACAGCCTTAGAGGTCTCCCTTGCAAGCGGCCCGGGAAGCTCTGAGCCACGCCGAACAGGCTGATGAGCAGATGCAGGAGAAACATGCCGCGCTATCGGCGCAAATGGACGGCATCCGCCGA
>VOFH01002807.1_pt1 | contig 44662 bp, 71 predicted proteins | sample 5384091 | NCBI WGS metagenome assembly VOFH01 (sample SAMN12384727, study PRJNA508395) | human gut metagenome | isolation source: healthy gut G | host: Homo sapiens
CTTAAAACAAATCACTGGTATACACATGAAAGGTGAGAAAAATAAAGAAGACAGCTGGGTATCATCAAAGAGTACAGGAAAGAATGATGAGGCGCACAAAATAGAGGTTTTTCTGACATATACCCAAAAGCCGTCTACAAGATCATTCCGTTTTTCCAGAGTTTCCATCGTGACTGAGCCTTGCCTGCTGATTTTCTGACGATACACCAAAAAGAAGGCGAGCATGCGCCTTCTTTCTGGAAATATCTATCATTATTTTTCTGCTTTTTCCAATACCTCTTTGTTATACTGGTCTACGACCTCTTTTTTGAGCCTGTTCGAGCCGCTGCCAAATTCCTTTTCGGATCTGCATTTAAATCAGCCAGGATTTTCTGAACGGTACGGTCTACATATGGAGAAATTATGTCTTTTCCTTCATACTCAAGCCTGCCTGTCCCTTCAATCTTCTTAAGTACCTCCTGATATTCCGGGTTCATATCTGTTAATTCACTTACATTAACATCTGTACGCGGATAATGAATGGGATCTACCGCTCCTTTGTCTGCAGAAGCTTCAATCGTACGTTCCATGGATTCCTTAGAACTCATAAAAGCAATGTATCGCCATGCGCATCCTGCTTTTCCGGAGAACTCTTCGCGTTAATTACCCAGTTGTATCCAAGGCTTGTGGTAACACTCTTTCCTGAAGGACCCGCCGGGAACGGACAGAGTCCTATGTCATCCACTTTTGCTCCCAGGCTTGCCGCCGTGCTCACCAATCCGTAGCGAACGGCATCATGGCAATCTTGCCCTGAGCAAATTTTTCAATCAGTTCGTTGAATTTCAGGGTCAGATCCGGCTGACTGACACCGTCCCGGCGCAGCTTCTGATAATAATTTGCCGCCTCAATCACTGCGGGATCTGTAAAGGTGAGTTCCAGGTGCCGTCTGCATTTCTCTTCGTTAAATCACCTCCGGCCTGCCATACATAATACTGGAAGAACCAGTCGGTCCATCCGAACCGAGGACACCATAGCCATACGTCTGAGTATCCGGATTCGTGATCTTTTGCCGTCTCATAAGCCTCCCTCCCATGTTTGCCGGAGGATTTTCAATTCCTGCTTCCTGAATACCGCCTTTGTTGTAAGCCAGCAGGAAATTCGCATCGATTGAAGTAATTCCATAGAGATTCCTGTTCTTTGTAAACATATCCACATAGGACTGGGAGAATCCGTCTTTCTCATCCCACTGATCGAAAATTATTGATTCAGCGGAGTCAGTATACCGGCATTGGCGTATTTGTCCATTAAAGTGAAGGAAACCGTTACACAGTCCGGCGCGTTGCCCAGACCCCCTGATAAAAATCGTTTCCCGGCTCCCTCTTTCATTACCTTATTAAGAATAATGTCAGGGTTTTCTTCCATGAATTCTTCATCCAGTTCCTGCTTTATATCGGTCTCATTCTTACTTTCCACCCCACATGGTCAGTGTAACAGCCTCTCCGTTTCCCTTTGTCCTCCGCTGCCTTCCCATTTTCAGCCGCTGTTTTTCCTCTTCTGTTTTTCACCTCGGCTGCCGTACTCTGCGTTTCCGACGGCTTAGATCCACAGGCGGTTAGCCCCTGCCGCCACAGCTGCGGTTAACAGGATAGCTGCCGCTTTTTTTCATAACCTGTCTACGTCTCATATAAAATCCTCCTTTATTATGTCATTCCGGCAGGTGCCTTCTCCATGCCGGAACCTGTTATATTTTATTCTACAGGATATTTTTACCATGACATAGAGACAAACGCAGCGTATATATATGTAACAATTTTAACATGTTCCCCTTTAATTTTTCAGCTATTTGCAGAACATTTTAAATAAAATATATTAATTATGTCTCCTGTTTGGTTAATTTTGTTTATCAGAAAAGGACAGTTAAAGTTCGATATAATAAGCAACAGTTAAAGCTCAAAGGAGGAGTCACTATGGAAAATAACAGGTTTCACTCTGCTTCCTTCCGCAAAGCCCTGTCTCCATGGCTGTTCATGCGCCTGGAATCATATTTACGGTATGGTCGTATTATCCGGATCATAAAATCGTTTTACATGTCGCTGTTTCAGTTATGATGCGAAGTCAATCCACGGGACATTTTGCGGGATTTTCAGAATTATATCAATCTGTTTACCGCAGCCTACTATTGGGATGCGTGGAAAAATACGTTTATTTTCCTGATCCTGCAATTGTTCCTCGTATTCTGGGTTCCGCTGGTCCAGGCAATCTTTTAAATGAGCTGAAGCGTTTTCAGAAGACATTCAGCACCATCTATTTGATTACTGCCCTGATTCCCATTTCCGTAAGCGTTATCCTGTGGAAATGGATCTGGAATCCCGATTTTCGGTCTTGCCAACCAGATTGTAAAAAGCATTTGGCCTGCCGCAAAGAGATGTGGCTCAGTAATCCAGCACTGACTAAATTCTGTATTATTTTTCCCGGATTTGTGGGCGGAGTGTGGGAGTTCTGTTGTTTTTATCCGCAATTAACGGTATTTCGGAAGATGTCCTGAGGCCAGCCAGTTAGATGGCTGTTCCGGCTGGCAGCGAATCCGCCATATCATTCTGCCGAATATCCGGTTCATCATTATCATTCAGTTAGTATTGGCGGTTATCAGTTCCATGCAGATTCTGGATGCACCTTACCAATTTGCAGCCGGAGGGCCCAGCGGCGCCTCCACCTCCATGGGGGTCTATATCTACTCTACCTTTTTATACAGACCTGATTACGGAAAAGCAACGGCGGCATCCTGTATCCTGTTTCTCGTCATTGCAGTCCTGACGTTTCTTCAACTGCGAATGGACCAGTCTGAAGCAGAATAAAGGGGGAAAATAACATGAAAAGAAAAAACAGACAGGAATCAAAGCCGGTGGCAGTACGATAAGCCTGAAAATCGCAGCTTATGCCGTATCAATCTTCTTTCGCAGTCGTCATTCTTTATCCTCTGCTTTTACATAGCGGCCACTTCCATGAAAGACAGCAAAACTGTATGAGCTGCCGCCCAGGCTGCTTCCCTATGCGGCTAACAGCGTTACATTTGAACTGGATTACAGCCGGGTACCGGAGGACCAGCTTGGAGGCTATGCGCCAGGATCAGATTCTGACCGGATTCCTGACGATCTATGAAATGGATGAGGACTCTGTGTTTGAAGTCAGACTCGTCGGCACAAGGGATGCGTTCCGAAAGTCTTTCAGTCCAGGGCACACCGCGGAGCCTGGAGCTGCAAAGAGATGCAGGGCTTTACCCCATGCCACCATGGAACCCAAAGTTCTGCTAAATCCAAAGCGTTGGGAAAAGCTTCTGATTTTCTGGGATATCAGTATGATCCGGCCGGGATTCCGAAAGGGGATCAATTCCGGATAAAAAATTCCGGGGAGGAACTGGCCTCCAGGATACAGGCTGTATTTCAGGGAAAAATACGAGCTCCATGGGGCACTCACTGCGATAACGAGTCATAAAAATAACCTTCTGCTCCTGGAAAGTTTCTCCTACTATTTCCAGCTTCCTTCTGTAATGTACAGCAAAAACGAACTGGTAAGCCGCTACAGCTTTTTAATTTTTATCATGAATACTGCTCGTGATTACATGGGCCATAGTCACTCAGGTAGTGCTGTGCGGAATCACCGCATTCCCCATCTCACGCCTTCTTCCGAAAAGTTATCCGGAATTATGTTGTTTTTTTTCCTTGGAAGTACTATGATCCCTTTTATATCGATCATGATTCCCCAGTTTACCATGTTTCAGAGACTGGGCTTTTTATAATAACTTACCGTGCGCTGCTGATGCCGTTTTTGCTGCCCTACGGTTTCTATATCTATTTATACAAGGGCTTTTTCGATCAGCTTCCCCAGAGTCTCTTCGATGCGGCCAGAATCGACGGCGCCGGCAACTGGTACAGCTTTGTAAAAATCTGTATGCCGCTGTCGAAGCCTATTATTTTTAATTGCGCTTCAGACCTTTTCTGGCAAACTGGAATGACTTTTTCTGGGCTTGGCTTGTCACCGAAAGCAAAGCCTGTGGACCTTAAATGTGGCGCTCTATAACATTTCAAAAACCAGTTTATTAAAATGAATTTTATTATGGGATTATCCCTGTTTTCCATTCTTCCTGTCATGCTTCTCACAATCATATTTTCAAGCCAGATCAAGAAAAGCATCATATCTTCAGGAATTAAGGTAAGAAAAGGAGTATCGATATGAAAAGAAAATAACAGCAGTACTGCTTGGTGCAGGCGCCAGAGGCGGCGTATACGCCCGGTATGCGCTGGACCATCCGGACGAATTTCAGATTGTTGCCATTGCGGAGCCGGATACTGCAAAACGGGAAGCCATGAAAAAGCTCACAAAATACCGGAAGACTCCGTATATGAAACGTGGGAACCACTTCTCGAACAGCCGCGTTTCGCTGACGCAGCGCTTATCTGCACAATGGATCAGATGCATACCGGGCCCGCGGTAAAAGCGCTGGAGCTCGGTTACCATGTGCTGCTTGAAAAGCCCATGGCGGTACGCGAAGAGGACTGCCCGCCGGATCGGGGCGGCCGCTGAAAAACAAACGGCTTTTTAAGCATCTGCCACGTACTCGCTACACTCCGTTTTACAGCGAGATCAAGCGAATCATAGACAGCGGACGTCTCGGAAAGATTCTGGCGGTGCAGCAAATAGAGCACGTGGGCTACTGGCACCAGGCTCACAGTTTGTCCGCGGCAACTGGGCAGACGATACCACCTCCAGTCCCATGATTCTTCAGAAAAGCTGTCACGACATGGACATTCTTTCCTGGCTGACAGGCGGTACCGTACAAAGGTCTCCTCTTGGATCCCTTACACATTTCAAACCGGAAAACGCACCGGCTGGCGCGCCCTCCCGCGCCTCGACGGCTGTCCGTCCTCCGGTTCCTGCCCCTACTACGCTCCCCGCTTCTATCTGGAGCATCCAAAGGCAGTTTCAGACGGTTTCGTGTCAATGGTGACAACGGAACCGGGAAGGGAAAACTGATGGAAGCCCTGCGCCATGGACCTTACGGCCGCTGTGTCTATCACTGCGATAATCATGTGGTGGATCATCAGGCCGTCAATCTGGAATTTGACAATTCCGCCGTGGTCAGCTTTATCATGACTGCCTTCACTGAAGACTGCAACCGTACCCTGACACTGATGGGTACAAAGGCCAGCTAACCGGTGACATGAACCCGCAGCGAAATTCGTTTTCACCTGTTTGGCAGTGCTGATGAAGAGGTCTGCTGTCCGCAGCTTCCTGACGTATCCGCAGCCCTACCATCATGGAGGCGGTGATTACCGCCTTATTGAAAACTTTGTCGCCATGGTGAGGGAAGGTGATTTTACCAAAATAAATCGTCCGCGCAGCAGAGTCTTCAGAGTCATCTGATCTGTTTTGCGGCAGAAAAGTCGAGGTTAACGGGCAAAACCATTGAATTATCATTTGAACAGGAGTAATGCTTATGACTGATATCCCCTTTGATTTTCCGGAACTGACTGCGCAGGCCCGTGAAGCGGCAGCCTGCGCTGCTAATCTGGCTCCCTGGTCCATTTTAGAGGCATGGAGGCTTTTTCATACGGATCTGCCCCGTTTTTTTCCGCACTTTGAATGCAGAACCGATTCCAGCCTTTTATATCTCTTCTATTACCTTCAATTTACCCGCTTCGCCTATCGGAAATACCAGGAACGGAAAATTCCGGAGGACGTGTTTTATCATACGTTTTCTGGACATCGGGCGTTGGGAAAAGGTATGTTTTGAACATACCGGAGCTCACGGTCTGAAGAGTACGAGTGGCTGTCGCTTCATCTTCGTCTGCAGCTTTTTGCCCTGGGCCGGTGCAGTTCCAGCCGGTCTGCTGCCCCTGGGATTTACCGAGCAGTATACGGGATCCAAAAGGGGAGATCCTGTGTTAAACGTCCATATCCCTTCCGGCTCCAGACTGACCCCTTCTGCATGCGAGGCTTCTTATCAGCAGGCCGCCCGTTTTTTCAGCATGCATCCGGCCGTCTTTATCTGCCATTCCTGGCTTCTCTGTCCGGCTTAAAAATCTTCTGCCATCCGGTTCCAACATTCTTCAGTTTCAAAATGAATACACAATAACAGGCGTTGATGCAGAATCCCGTCAGGCAGAAGAGCGAATATTTGGTTGTTTGAAATCCTGTCCCTCGGAATATCCGGAGAACAGTTATCTGCAAAAAAGTGCAAAACCTGGCTGCTCGGGAAACCTCCCCCGGCTATGGCGTCAGGCGCCTGTTTTCATAACCGGCCTGCCGCAAAGGAGAAGGAGACTGCATTCCGTCCGCCGTTTCACACCGGCGCATAAGAATGCAGTCTCCTCCCTGACTCTTGACAAAAGCGGCGACAAAGTCTGCTGCACTGCTCCTTCACCGAATCCACAAATCTCTCGACGCATATCCTCTCTGGTTATCTCCTTGCAGAGCTTTAGGTCCTCCAGAAAGATATTTTCCAGTTCCTTCGTCGTCTCCTCGTCGTAAATGACCGCGTTGACTTCAAAATTCAGTTCGAAGCTTCTGATGTCCATATTGGCGGTTCCATAGGAGCATACGCGGCTGTCCGTCATTACGCCCTTGGCATGGGAGAAAGCCGTTCTCATACGTATAGCATCTGGCTCCCGCCGACAGCAAATCGCCCACATAGGAGTAGGTCGCCCAGTAGACGAAGGGGTGGTCCGGCTTACACGGGAATCATCAGGCGAACGTCCACACCGGACCTGGCCGCCATGGAAAGTGCGGATAGAACGGCATCGTCCGGAACAAAATACGGCGTCTGGATATAGATGTGGTCGCGCGCCTTTGCAAAAGAACCGGATATAATTGTCCCTGATCTGCCTGCAGACTGGCGTCCGGGCCGCTGGCTATGATCTGAATTCCCAGCGGATGAATCTCCGGATCTGATCTGACCCAGTCGGAATAAATCCTACCAGTCTCAAAATATTTCATATCTTTAAACAGGTTTTTCTCCTGCTGCATAGTTCCAGTCCAATGCAAAACGGATCTGAAGGCTCAGCACGGAACCGCCTGTCAGCTTTAAGTGAGTGTCTCTCCAATATCCGAACCTGGGATCTCTGGAAATATACTCGCGGCCATGTTAAATCCGCCCACATAGCCGACTTTATTGTCAATAACCACGATTTTTCCTGTGGTTGCGGTAATTCATTCTCAGCTGAAGCCGTCCCAGCACAGGCGGAAAGAAGATTCCCTACCTTCACACCGCACTGTTTAAGCTCCTCCCATTTCTTTTCGGCATAAAACGGCCGCCCATACCGTCACAGAGAATACGGACCTCACACCGGCTCTGGCCCTGCTCGGCCAGAATGGGACTGATGGAATCAAAAAGCTCGTCATCCTTGATGATATAATACTGCATATGGATAAAACGGGAGGCTTTTCAGTTAACTCGCCGGAGATCCGTATACTTCGCCTCCCCGTCCGTAAAAATACGAACCGTATTATCGACGGTCAAAACTGCTCCCAACGTCTCTAAATTGTACAGCACCAGATCCTCATAGTCCCGTGACAGATGGGCTTCCAGGCTGCTTATCGTGTGTCTTTAAAAACTCCTCCTGGCCCCGCACGGTAAAATAGACGCGGTCCTCCACTTCTTGAACGCGGAACATCTTGCTTTTCCCCATGTCCTGTCCCAGAAGAAGGTAAAACAGAAATCCAAATACCGGAATGAAATACAGAACCATCAGCCAGGTCCAGACAGATTTCGGATCACGCCTTTGAGAAAAATACGATTATGATTGAAAAATCAGATTGATGTAAATTAAATGCTCCATGATCCATGACCAGACGGCTGTGACCGCCATCCATGCTGTCTCCATATGAAGTCCTCCTTTTTTACTGTTCCCCTGCCGGCCTTTTCCCCTTCCTTATTCTTCTTCAGTCTTCCCCGAAATAATCCATATCAATCGTATAGATCAGTCGTTCCATCTCTTCCAATGTGGTTATTCCCGCCAGAACCATTTTAACGGCCTCTTCTTTCAGAGTCGTCATCCCGTGACGGTGGACTGCATACGCTTTCAACTCCTCCTCGTTTCTGCCCTCTGAGATCATGCGCTTCATCTCTGTGTCCACACTTAAAATCTCATGAATGGCAATGCGGCCCTTGTATCCCGTTTCATTGCAGAGATAACAGCCCTTTCCACGGCGTAGGCGCACATGTTCCCCAGGGTCTGCAGGCCTTCCATACAGAATCTTCACCTCTTCGGGCCTCGCCTCATATTCTTCCTGGCAGTAGGGACAAACCTTTCTCATAAGTCTCTGGGATACGATTCCGGCTATGGAGGCCGGCGGCCAGATACGCGGGAATTCCCATATCCATCAGCCTCGTAACCGATGATGCAAAGATCGTTGGTATGGAGTGTGGAAAATACCAGATGGCCTGTGATGGCGGCGCGTGCTGAAATCTCGGCAGTCTCCGGATCTCTCGTCTCCGATCATGATAATATCGGGATCCTGCCGAAGAATAGAACGAAGCCCCTGTCTGAAAGTTTAACCTGCTCTCTCATTTACCTGTATCTGGTTGACCTTCGGCAGATTACGCTCCACCGGGTCTTCTATTGTAACAATATTCACGAGGCGTCCGCTTAAATACTGAAGAACAGAATATAATGTGGTTGTCTTTCCGCTTCCGGTCGGTCCGGTAAAGTAAATGATCCCGTGCGGGATACGCCGAAGCTGTTTCATCTTCCGGTAGTTATCACCGGACATGCCAAATGCGGCGCGCGGTCAATCGGCGTATTCGTCGTCAAAAAGCGAAGCACGCCTTTTTTTCACCATAGACGGTAGGAACGAAGGATACTCTGACGTTCATCTCCCTGCCGTCCAGTGTGATTTTGAAGTGACCGTCCTGCGATTTCCGTTTCTCGGCAATGTCCATTTTCGCCAGAATCTTGGTGCGCGCCACGATCACCCTGATGAATTGCCGGAGAAAGCGTCATGTATGGAATCAGCATTCCGTCGCGCCTCATACGGACAACCGTTTCATTTTCGTAGGGCTCGATGTGAATATCACTGGCGTTTGTATTGTAGCCCTTTAAAAGCAGGCTGTTTAACAGACGGACGATGGGCGCCTGATCCTCATCGGACTTACCATCAGGTTTTCCGCAAAGGTTCTGGAAAATACGGCGTGCTCGCTGGCCTGTGAGTCTCGCCGCTGCTCTGGCGTCAATTCCTGAATAATTCAACTCGATTGCATGACGAATCTGAGTCCGTTCCGCAAGAATCAGCTGAATTCTCATATTGGTCACCAGACGGATATCTTCCAGCGCATATAAATCCAGCGGGTCCGCCGTCGCCACGGTTAAGCCGCTTCCTCCATGGATACGGCCATAACCGTATATTTTAAGGCCAGCTGCTTGGGAATTTCTCCACGGCGCGCTCATCGATATGAAAAACTCCAGATCAATGACTTCGAGTCCCATGCCGCGTCCCAGCACGTCTAAAAGCTCCCGCCCGTGATATATCCAAGATCTGTCAGGACCTTCCGCCAGACGCCGGTCGTTCGTCCCGGCTTTCAAAAGCTTCAGCCCTGTTCAGCTGTTCCTTCGTGATGGCTCCCTGTTCCACCAGCACTTCTCCAATGTATGCCTTTCATTCTTCAACCTCAAACCGTATTTTCAATCAAATACTATGCCATGGGAATAATCCGGATCTTTGTAGTAAATATAAAGGGATTTCCCGGACATTCCTGCCCCGGTCTCCAGATCACGGCGGATTATCTCCCTGCCGTTCAGCTCTAAATTAACTAATTTTACCACAGAGTCTGCGGAATATAAAGTCGTATTCTTTTGATTCTTCCACGTAATCCTGTACTTTAAGGCCGGTGTGTTATCTTCTGAGAAGGCGGAAAGAATCTGGCAGAAGACCGTTCTCTTCCGGTAAAATTCTTCTTCGCATACCGGCTCCGTCACAGTAAATCCGGCCATCCTCTGAAAACAGGATTTCATGGCCGAATTCCTCTCCAGACAGCTCCTCTCTGCTGATCACCAGACTGTCTGCACAGGCAATCCGCTCCTCCAGATAGTCGATGACCACCTGTGTCGTTCTCCTCAAATCGTCGGTGGAGGCGCTCGTTTCAAACATGTTTCCCCGTATAGGTATACATCCGATCAAAAACCTCATGAGAATGAATGCAATTGCCAGATACCATCAGCCTTGTCGTCAGCGTCATTCCCCGTTCATCTCTCATAGACCGCTCATTCCATTTACCGCCCACGTTATCCCTCATTCCCCGGCTCCCGAAACCGGACCAATCACTTTCAGTGTGACCGGCTGTGTTTCTCCCTTGCCGGACTGCGGCAGACCATATTCCATCATTACCGCATCCATGGAAAATGTCGTTTTATCTATGATAAATTTCAGTTTTGTTTCCTTCGTTCTGAGCGGTTCCCCTCCCAGCTCCACACGTTCCAGGGCAGTCATATACTGGTTTCTCATCACAGTTCCTTTACCCATAGAGGCATGGGCCATTCCCAGACACTTTAAAAATATGGTAACGGCGATCAACAGAATCGTCCACGCGGCCAGGGACTCCACCAGAGTAAAAACCATTATCTGCAGGGGTTTCCGGCCCCTATGCCCATGCTAATGCGTCCTGTCAGATTCCAATGCTTTTTGAAAACATTACGATTTTCATGATTTTCCTCCCTTCTGCGCTTCTCCCCGCTCATATCCCAGGACAGCCCATGGCTCCTCCTCCGACTCCGACTGTGTTGAAGATAAACCGTCATAATTTCGGTACTGCCGCCCTTCCTTGCCTCGGCAGTCAATATCAGAAGATCCTCGTCCGGCATATAATAGCCGGTCATGGTACAGCTTCCCATCGTGGAATCCAGCTGGAACTTGATCTTGGGGATCGGATACCCGGTATCCGGTTTATCTGTCGGTTTATCCGTCGGTTTATCGGCCGCTTCATCGGGCGGGGCAGCGGGACTCTGAATCGGTTCGTCTTTCAGATATACCGAAATTTCTATCCAATAGCACATCCCGCAATTCCCTGATCCGCTTCCTGTAAAATCCGCTGCCGCCGTCTGCACGATGGATCGCGCTGTTAAATATGCCTGTCTGTCATTATATTCTCTGAAACTCTGCCTGTAATATGCCGTAGAGGCAAACAGTATGGCGGTCACCAGAATCATCAGAACCAGAACCATGATTACGACCCAGCCAAGCACATATCCCTCTTTTCCATTTTTCTGCCCTGCCATTTATCTACCTCACTTCAGAGTCTCGGTTCCTCAGCGTTCTTTGTTTCATCGGCGTTTTTCAGTTCCAGCATAAAGCAGGTAAACGTCATGGACAGTGTCTCATTATCTCCCGTTTCATCTGCCTCCCCGTTCATCCCGGCGTCCTTATCCTCCATGGCTTCCCCGGAATATGTGGTCACGGAAATCCAGTCCCTGTCGTATGCCCAGTCCAGCAGGCGGTATAACTCCTCCATCGTTCCCAATGCCTCCACATGAATGTCCGCCCTGTGGATATGGTATCCGGCTTCCGTCGTCTCCTGTTCTTCCAGAACCGAAACAGATTCAACCTTCATCGTCTCGGGAACTATCCCAAAGGAAGTCAGATACTCTGCCAGCTCTGAAATCAGCACGGAATTCGTGCGGTATGGCAGATAGTCCTCCGTATTTTCACCAGCCATGTCCTGTTCCCTGCCAATCTCTTCCTCCAGAGTTGATTTTCCCGTAAGGCTGTCCTCGCTTTCACGTTCCTGAAGCTGCAGGATTTTAAGTTCCGTCTCTGTCCTTACCCGCCTCATTTCGGCCGGCTGCTCTACCAGATAGTAGCCTCCCGTTAACAACAGAAGAACTGCCGCTATATAAACCAGGATCTTTTCTCTCTGCGTCAGCTTTTCTCATGGTTTCTCCTCATTCCGGTGTTTTCAGCATGCATGCGAGCTGAACATAATACCAGTCATCCTTTTCCTTTGTAACCGGATTTGACATTGGTAAATCCGGAATATTCCACCTGTTGAAAACAGTCCGCTCTCTTCCAGTTCCCGCACATAATCAGATATTTCCTCATACTTCCGCGACTTCCCCGTCAAACCGCAGCACACCCTGGGTATATTCCGGTTCGGAGAGTTCCAGCTTCCCCGCTGCTGTGCCGAAGATATACGATCTCACAGCGCTGTTCATCTCCGGCATCTTTGCCGCCTCTTTCTTCACCGCACTCTGCCCGGCCGTCAGGATTCTCAATGAGGCCAGTTTTTTCCTTTAATTGTTTTTCCTCCGCCAGCGCCTCTTTTCTTTCCTTTACCGAAAGGCGTTCTTCCAGAACCTGTATTTCTTCCCTCATATTCCTCACGGCAATCTCATTTCTGACTGCATTTCCCAGAAAGACCGTGATCACTGCCGCAGGCAAAAGACATCTTTGCAAGAAAATGGGACTTCTCTTCCTCCCCGCGTCCTGCCTTCTGTTTCGCCGCTCCAATGAGGTCCAGAGACTTTCGGCTTCCCAGCAGACTGCCGGTGACATACAGATACTGGCCCATGGAGTAGTTTAGGCCTTCCTTCACCGTAATCAAGATTCCGGTCCGGGGTACTGTCACCGCAATATCCTCATTGTTCACAATCTCCGGGATCAGGCTGTCCACTTCCTCTTTCCCCAGTCCGCAGAGACAGACAAAATCCAGTTCAAATTCGTCTCTCTGCATCTTACAGAAATGGATTACCGACCGTATCACCTTCACCATCTCTTCCAGACTCTCCGAAGTCCCTCTCTCATCGACCAGGCGCATCCGGTTTCGTATACGCATAGACGCCGTCGATGTAGAGCGATGTCATCATATTCCGTCCATCTGCTACTGCCATAATAAACGTCTTATTCCGAAACGACGGCAGAAAATCAACCAGGCTGTTCAGCCCATCCACTGCGACGTCGATCGCTTTCAGCTTCATCCGCACTCGGAAAACAGAGTCTGATACTCGTGAATCACGCTTCGTTTCATCGCCACACAGAGGATGGTCCGTCCTTTGTGATCCTTGTTTTTCTTTCTGACTATGCTGTAATCGTAGACGTAGCCATCCTTCTCTGACGGCAGAATCAAATCGGAAACTCCCTTCGGACCAGTTCCATCATCTGGCAGCGGGGCAGCCGCGGGGCGCTCAGCACTTTGGTGATAATCTGGTTTCCTCCCATAGTCAAATACACATGCCTGCGGTATTTACCATACCGCTTCCTGATTCCGTTCAGTACCTCCTTTACAGCATTCCTCTTCTGTCACAACGTCGTTGATTAAGGCGCCTTCCTTTAAACGGACGTTCAGGCAATCCATAATCTCTATCTTTTTCCCTGACCTTCCAAGCACAGTCCGTATCTCATTTTCCCCTAAATAGACTGATAATCTCATATGTGCCCTCCTGTTTAAGGCCTTATCCGATACTCTGATAATACTGGTATATGGGAACCATCACAGACAGCATCAGATAACCTATGATGACTGCCATGATAATAATCATGGTCGGCTCCAGAAGCGACAACAGCCGCTTTATCGCTGTCTCTGACCTTACTTCAAAGGATTCCGCGGTGCGTTTCAACATGGCCTCCAGATTACCTGACTCCTCCCCTATGTAAACGCTGTGTATGAATTCCGGGCATAGTTCACGAATCTGAGCCAGGGAATCCGAAAAGAAGCATGCCGTTTTCACCTCCTCCATCACCTGGCAGAGCCGCTTCTTCATATAACGGCTGCCCAGCGCATCGGCTGTGAGTTCCAGGGCGTTAATAAACGGAACGCCTCCACCGTACAGGAAACTGAAGGTCCTTGCAAATCTGCCTGCCATAACCATCTTGAGGAGTGTCCCGATACAGGGAATATGAAGGATCATTTTGTCCCTCCACACCGCTGCCCCAGGGCGTGTAAAGATTCCGGCCAGAATCGCAGCGGCACAGCCGACAGCCGCAGCAATCTCCGTAAAATGATTTTGAAGCCCAATACTTACCGCCATTAGTACCTGTGTGGAAACCGGTATTTTCTCCATCGATTCGAACAGTTCGAAAAAACTGGGCAGTACCGTTGTGAATAAAAGGATCACCACCACAGCAACCGTCAAGAAGAGAAAGGCCGGATAAATCATGGCAGTTCCCACCTTTTTCTCGTCTCATCTTCCTTTTCAAAGTACTCTGCCATCTTGCCGAAGGCGTCTGCCAGGCTGCCTCCCGCCTCTCCGGCGCGTACCATGCCAATCAGGACAGGCGGGAAATACGCCATCCTGCATCTCCATCGCCTGAGAAAAATCCATGCCGTGCAGGATCATATGATAGAGTTTTCCATAGATCTCCCTTAAATCTTTTTCTGGATTCCTTGACACTGATTAAGTTCAGCGCCTGTGCCAGCGGAATCTCTGAATTCAGCATGACCGCCATTTCACTCATAAACCGTGCAAGCAGGCCACAGCTGAGCGGGCGCTTTCTGACTCTTCCCGTTCTTCTTTCAGTTTCACCGGATACAGTCCCATACCACGGATCTTGATCCATGCCTGATCACGGTCCTGAGCCTGAATCTTCCCTTTCATGCGCCTGCCATTGATGCTTTTCGCAGTATACTCATAATCCGCCACAGGGTCCTCCTTTCTCTCACCGTAAAAATCCCAGATACCAGGCCAGCAGCTGATCCCCATACAGCAGGGAAAGCACCACACCCACCGCCAGAAACGGACCGAAAGCAAAATGGTCGCTCGCGTCCGGCTCTGCGTGTTGCCAGCAGCCAGATCGCATAACAGCCACCGGTTACAACAGAGAGAAACCCCTGCTGCGGCAACCCGCGGCCAACCGAGTATCAGACCACAGACTGCCATCAGCTTGCTATCACCGCCGCCAAAGCTTCCCGGAACAGCAAGCGTCCTGAGCAACATGGGAAAACTGACTGCCGCACCTCCCAGCGCCCTGCTAAAGAGAAATTCCGGACTCCGCGCCGAGAGACAGAACCGCAGGTATGAGAAGTGCGGCCGTCATACGGTCAGGAATATGCATGGTCTTGAAATCCGTATATGAAATTGCAGTCAAAATCAGGCATACCAGCCATATCATGACCGCGCGGAGGCTGAGTCCGCCGCAGTGATGCCAGGATAGACCCGCCAGAAAAAGGGCCACCGCAGCTGCGACGACCCCCTCCCGGGAATAATTCTGCCCATATGCTCCTCATTCTTCATACGTAACGCCCTTTCCTCCGGTGATCGTAATCTTCTTCCCATTTTCCGGAGTATACTCTACTTCCTCAACCTTGTTTCCATCCAGTGTTATCGTAAAGTGGCTTCCGTTTTCCACATCATTTCCAAGAAATGCCTCCACTCTGTCCATGTATTTCGATCCGTCTTTTCTGGTATAAACGGTGACCGAGGCGGCCGCAGTCCCATCCTTTGACGTCTCAGCTCCAGTGCTGCGGCCTGTGCCGCCACATAGACATTCCCTGGCCTGGAAGTATACGACTTCTTTCTGGCATCACTGATAAAACCGCTCATGGTCGGAATGGCAACCGCCGCCAAAATCGCAATAATTACCAGAACTGCAAGAACTTCTACCAGTGTAAATCCATCTCTGTTTTTTCTCTCATGTATCTCCAATTTTTCATCCTGGTATTCCTTTTCATTTTCTGTCACGGACTTCAACTTCGGTATCATTTTTATCTCAATTTCGTAATTTTTCACATCATAGATGATACCGCTTACTTTACTTGTCGTCCTGTCATAATTGATCAGCCCCGGATCTTCCCGCCTTTCGTGACGCTTCCTTTCAGCATCTCGTACAGGGCATTCTCTCACTTCCTACCTCCGGGTAAAAGATCTCTTCATACATCACGAAATCATCGATGGTTCCGTCGGCAATCCGTTCAATGACGTATGACTGCATGGCAGCTTTAACCATATATGCCTCTGCCACATACGACTTTTTCTTAGCATCATCGATAAACCCGTTCAGCACCGGAATATTGGTCGCTGCAAGAATCGCAACGATAGCCAGCACCGTAAGCGTTTCTATTAAGGTAAATCCCATATCATCTTTTTGCATACGTTTTCGTGTTCGATTCTTCCAATTAAATAAACTGATTTTTTTCTTCATTATAGTAATAGCCGATCAAGGCCAGTCCGCCGGTTATCTCTTCCATATTAATACCAAGTGACAAGCAGCAGTCCTCCAGGGATGGGTAATAGTCGCGAAGCTGGGTATTGAGAAAACTCAGCAGCATGACCGGATCTTTGGGTATATTTGCCATTTCCGATTCTCCTGTTCTGTATCAATGCAATTCATTCTAGCATATATTATCAGTATTTTCAAGAAAGGCCTGTACGAATGAAAAAAGTCGTGATACAATCGTTTTCAGCATCATAACAGGAGGATATCCAATGAAAAAAATATTAATGCTCGGTACCGGCGGAACCATCGCCTGCAAACGCGGTGAATCCGGCTTAAAGCCTCTGATCTCTTCGGAAGAGCTTCTCTCATACGTCCCGGATGCAAAGCAGTTCTGCCAGGCGGACAGCCTTCAGATTCTCAATATAGACAGCACCAATATGCAGCCAAAACACTGGCTCACCATGGCGGAGGCCATCGAGGCGCACTACGAAGAATACGACGGCTTTGTCATCTGTCACGGAACGGATACCATGGCCTACACGGCCGCCGCACTCTCCTATCTGATTCAGAATTCCCCCAAGCCCATTGTCATTACAGGCGCTCAGAAGCCGATCGATATGGAAAATACGGATGCCAGGATCAACTTGTATGACAGCCTTCGTTTTGCCAGCGACGACCGCGCATGCGGCGTCACCATCGTCTTTGACGGTAAGGTGATTGCCGGAACCCGTGGGAAAAAGGAGCGGACGAAGAGCTACAATGCATTTTCCAGTATCAATTTTCCATATATTGCCATGATCCAGGACGGCCACGTCATCTTTTATCTGGATGAAAAAGAGCATTTAACGGACCATGTTCATGTTTTACCACACGCTGAATCCCAACGTTGCCCTGCTGAAACTGATTCCTTCCATGGGGGCCGATGTTCTGGATTATATGGCGGAGCATTACGACGCCGTCATCATTGAATCCTTCGGCGTAGGCGGCCTTCCGTCCTATGACAGCGGGGATTTTTACAAAGCCATCGAAAAATGGATCTCTCTCGGCAAGACCGTCGTCATGACCACCCAGGTGACCAACGAGGGCAGCAATATGTCCGTCTACGAGGTCGGTCGCACCATCAAAAAGGAATTCGGCCTGCTGGAGGCTTACGACATGACGCTGGAGGCCACGGTGACAAAGCTGATGTGGATTCTGGGGCAGACGCAGGATGCGCATGAGATTCGTGATATGTTCTATCGCACAGTGAATAAAGATATTTTATGGCGGGGTTGAGATCACCCCGCCATTCTTTTGCTGTGACTTTCTGTTATAATTTTTAATTATTCGGGATATGCAATCAGCTGGTTTCCGTTTTCCGCCACATCGATCACAATTGTATTCAGGGCTTTCTGCGGACTGCCTCGGTCAGCTGGCCGCCCTCATCGTAGCCCATCTCATATCCTGGGAGGAAGCACCGATGAGACGGGACACGGAATGCATTTTCCATATATTCGCTCATATCGATCCGCACCATGTTGTTCTCGTCATCAAACAGGCTCTCCGCCAGGGCCTTGGCCAGCTCCGTCTTTCCGACGCCGGTGGGGCCTAAGAACAGGAAGGAGCCGATGGGCTTGGTCCCAAAACAGGGGATCCTTGATCCCGGCCTTGGACCGGATAATGGCCTCTGTGACCTTCTCCACGCCTTCATCCTGGCCCACCACCCGCTTATGGAGCTGTTCATCCAGATGAAGTGTCTTATTCCGCTCACTTTCTGTAAGCTTTGCAACCGGAATACCTGTCCACCGGGAAATAATCCGGGCGATCTCCTCTTCTGTAACGCTTTCATGGACCAGGCTCAGATCCTGGTTCTTTACCTTTTCCTCCTCGGCCTCCAGCTCCTTTTCCAGCTGCGGAAGCAGTTTTCCGTACTGGAGCTCCGCCGCCTTATTAGGTCATACTTCTGCTGGGCGTCCTGGATCTGGCGGTGCAGGCTCTCGATCTCCTCACGGAGGCTGGAAAGCCGGTCCACCGACGCCTTCTCGTTCTCCCACTGGGCCTTCTGGGAGGCAAAGGTGTCATGAAGCTCCGCCAGCTCTTTCTGCAGGTCCGCCAGACGGTCCTGGCTTAAGTGGTCGGTCTCCTTCTTCAGGGCGGCCTCCTCAATCTCCATCTGCATAATCTTCCTGGACAGCTCATCAAGCTCGGTGGGCATGGGTCCAGCTCGGTCTTGATCATGGCACAGGCCTCGTCCACCAGGTCGATGGCCTTATCCGGCAGAAACCGGTCGGTAATATAGCGGTTGGACAGGACCGCCGCCGAAACCAGGGCCGAATCGGTGATCTTTAACTCCATGGATAAACCTCATACCGTTCCTTTAAACCACGAAGGATTGAGATAGTATCCTCCACCGTTGGTTCATCCACCATCACCGGCTGGAATCTCCGTTCCAGGGCCTGGTCCTTTTCAATATATTTCCGATATTCATCCAGCGTCGTAGCACCAATACAATGAAGCTCACCCCTGGCCAGCATAGGTTTCAGCATATTGCCGGCATCCATGGATCCTTCAGTCTTGCCTGCTCCTACAATAGTATGGAGCTCATCGATAAACAGAATAATCTGTCCGTCGCTCTTTTCACCTCATCCAGAACGGCCTTCAGTCTTTCCTCAAATTCACCCCGGTACTTGGCTCCCGCCACCAGTGCCCCCCATATCCAGGGCAAACAGCTTCTTATCCTTTTAAGCCCTCAGGCACATCTCCGCGCACGATACCGCTGCGCAAGGCCTTCCACAACTGCGGTTTTACCGACACCGGGTTCACCGATTAAAACCGGATTATTCTTCGTCTTTCTGGAAAGTATTCTAACCACGTTACGAATCTCGCTGTCACGGCCGATCACCGGGTCCAGCTTCTGGTCTCGCACGTTCCACCATGTCATACCCATACTTCTCCAGTGTGTCGTACGTAGCCTCTGGGTTATCGCTCACCACCCGCTGATTACCGCGGACCGTCGACAGTGCCTGAAGGAAGTGTCTCTCTCGTAACTGCATAGGAACGAAACAGCTCCTTTACCATTCTGGAAGGCTGTTTTAACATGGCGAGAAACAGATGTTCTACAGAAACGTATTCGTCCCCCATGGCTTTTTGCCTCATCCTCGGCGCTGATTAAAAACCTTATTCAAATCATTGCTGATATAGAGCTGGCCTCCGCTCACCTTCGGCAGCTTCTCGATCGCCTGAGCAGTCTCATTGATAAACTGTTCCTTCTGAACGTTCATCTTTGTTATGAGCTTTAAAAAATCAGGCTGTCTTCCAGCGGTTAAAAGGCTGTACAGCAAATGTTCCTGCTCAATCTGCTGGTTCCCGTATTCATAGGCCAGCTTCTCGCAGTTCTGCACCGCCTCAAGTGACTTCTGTGTAAATTTATTAATGTTCATAATATCCTCCTTCTCATCCTATCCGGAGATACAAAGCATTTGTTTTAATTGTTCTATATGTACTATAACAGATGTTTTATGTGATGTCAAGAAATATTTTCCTGTTACTGCTCTTACATTAATCTTACGTTTTTTTCCGTTATGTTGTCTTTTGAATCCCTATCCTTTATAATTTACTTAACAGTTTATGAAATATCTGTTGCCTCACAGGAAAGGAGACGGAACGAATGAAATCCTGTTCTCATAAAAGAAAAAAAAAAGCATTGCGGCTCTCGCCGCCTGCTGCCTGTTTGTCAGCGCGGGGACCGGAGTATTCCCAAGTTTTGCCCATACCCCCGACGAATCCCGCTTTTTAAATGGGACCTGGGAAAAAGACGATCACGGCTGGTGGTTTGCCAATAAGGGAAATCCGCCTATTTTACCTCCACCTGGGCAGAATATCAGGGCTATTCTTATTATTTTGGTGCCGATGGCTATTTGGTTACCGGCTGGAATTATATTAATAACCACTGGTACCGCTTCAATCCGGAAAAAGGAAGCCATGAAGGAGCCATGATGACAGGGTGGATCTTCGATCCTGATTATAACGGCTGGTTTTATACCAACCCCTCCGGCATCCTGGTCACCGGCTGGAATAAAATCGGCGGAGAGTGGTACTACTTTAACCCGGATTCCGACGGAACGATGGGACTCATGGCCGTCAATCAGGTGATCGACGGCTATTACGTAAATTCTGATGGAAAATGAATGAACCGTAGACTGTAACATGTATAGGAGCATTTCGAGAATTATAAAACGGGATTGGAATCAAACTGCATGACATATTTTCCCTGATGTCCTGAGTGATAATTCCAATCCCGTTTTGTTATGCTTCCAACTGTTATACATACAGAGACACGCTTCCACTGCACTCTTATGAAACAGAGACAGCACGTCTTTCGAGCCCGTGGAAACGCAGAGAAAAGACTGCAGCCCGGAATATCCAGTCAATAAACATTCCGTACCATACCCCCATTACTCCCAGCTGAAACACCCGCACAAAAAGATATGCAAATGCAATCCGGAACACCCACATGGAGAAAACCGAAACTGCCATGGTAAACTTTGCATCGAGTGATGCCCTGAGTGTGTACGGTATGGTAAATGCAAGCGGCCAGACGACCATGGCATATGCTGTGGGCTGTAATCATCTGCTTTGATATCGCAGATGCCTCCGGCGACAGCTGGTAAATCCCCACCAGCTGCCCTCCAAACACAATCATCACCGTGCACAGAACAAGGAGGATCGCATAGTTGATGCCTGTCAGCTGACGCGTATACTGCTTGGCCTGTCCCTTCTCGCCGGCGCCTATACACTGCCCTACAATCGTGATCAGCCCAAGCCCAATTGCATTTCCCGGCAGGTACAGCAGGGTAACCAGATTTGATGCAACTGCATAGCTTGCAATGGCCGCGGTACCCAATGATGAAACGAGACTCTGTAAAGCGATTTTTTTCCAAACTGGAACATTCCGCTCTCCAGACCATTGGGAATACCGATAGATAAAATATTCCTGATCATATGAAGGTTTGGCCGCAGTTCACTCAGCCGGTTAATTCTAATGATGTTATCCGGCTTCTGAATCAGACAGACCATCAGCACAGCTGCCACCATCCTGCCTGCCAGCGTGGGATATGCCACACCGGCAACACCCATGTGAAGTCCAAAGATACAGACTGCGTTTCCTACTACATTGATTGTATTCATCACAATAGAGATCACCATGGATATCCTGGAATTCCCCATGGAGCGAAACAATGCCGCGCAGGAATTATAAACGGCGATAAACGGATAAGAAAGAGCTGTAATCCCAAAGTATATCACCGCGTCATTCATAACTGCTGTTTCCACTTTTCCAAACACAGCCCCAAGTAAATGGCGGTTACCGATTAAGGCCGCCGTGGTCACGACCAGAGACAGTACGGTTGTAACTCCAACCAGCTGGCCCGCCGCCCGGCAGGCATTTTCCGATTGCTTTTTTCCCAGATACTGAGCCGATACCACCGCTCCCCCAGTGGCAAGCGCGGCCAGAATCTGAATAATCAGCACGCTGATGGAATCTACCAGGGAAACTCCTGACACGGCCGCCTCACCGACTGCCGCAACCATCATGACATCGACCATGCCCACCAGTACGGCCAGTATCTGCTCCACGATCAGCGGAGCCAGTAATTTCGTTAAATCCTTCCTTGTAAACATGTTTTCTGCCTCTTTCAACTGTCCTTCTGCTCTGAAGTAATCCGCAGGAATCACCTGCATCGAATTCCGCGCTTACCGTTACTCAAACGGATACCGGATTCCCCACTGTTCTCTCAAAGCATCCATGGTCTCCATCATACGAATCGTCATGATGGGGCATCTCTGGACATTCAGGCGATTCTCCGGATAGCCTTCCGGCTCGCTTCTATCTGGTACTCATACCCGGATATCTGCTCCGGTCTCGTATAGGCTTCCTTCAGCCTGCGGTTTTCATCAAACACCCTGATGGATTCAAAATTGTTAATATTCTCTACTTCGATGTACCCTTTTTGTCCCGTAGATAATTCCTCTTCTGTCTGACAGCACGTGAATGGAGCTGTTTAATACCGCCATCTTCCCGCCCGGATAGCAGAATGTCATGCTGTTCTGTGAGTCTACACCGGTCTCTGTCTTGATTACAGTCGAAGTGATGGAAGTGATCTCATCCCCCAAACACCAGAGACGCAAACGCAATCGTATAAATTCCTACATCGAGCAGCGCACCTCCCGCCAGATTCGGATCTACCAGTCTCTGAATCCCGGCAATCAGATAGCACAGGCTTGCAGTCAGAGTCATTGGTTCCCCAATAATCCCGGAATCCAGTACCTCTCTTAACGTCTTTGCCATCGGCATGTAACGGACCCACATCGCCTCAGTAATAAGCAGCTTTTTCTCCTCCGCCAGAGCGATCATCTCTTTTGCCTGGGCCGCATTCACTGCAAACGCCTTTTCACACAAAACATGTTTTCCATGTTCCAGGCAAAGTACCGCATTCTTATAATGCTCCGAATGAGGGGTTGCGATATACACCAGTTCTATCTCCGGATCCGCGACAAGCTCCTCATAAGAACCGTACGCATGGTCAATACCGAACCGTTCCGCAAAAGCTTTCGCCTTCTCCAGACTTCTCGACGCCGCACCGTAAAGCTTAACGCCGGACATCCGGTTCATCGTATCAGCCAGAGTAGCCGCTATCGCACCGGTTCCCAATATTCCTATCTTAAGATCCTCCATCCCTTCTCCTCCTGCGCAATTATGATTTTGTCATTCAGTATATCACAACAAAACTGCCTGCACAATCACTCTTTTTCCCTTTTCCCATGCATGTGGACAGCGTAATGATGGAATCTGTTATCTCCGGCTGCTTCCCCCGTCAAATAGAGGATTTTCTTTCTATATTATTTAAATATGTCCTTTTTTCCTCCTCACTGTTAAAATAACTCTGATATACTCCACCTCCTCTTCCCGGATAATATAGCAGGAAAATATCATATACCTCTGCCAGTCTCCCTGACAATAAATCATTATATACCTGTGTTCCCGGAAGTAATCCTCGTTGATATACTGCTTCAAATCTCCAAACATGCTTCCATCTTTCATGTTATGTCCATAAATAATCAGATTTTCGGCTCCTCCCCAAAAAAATACTTCCGCATGGATTCTCCTTTCCGCTGAATGTATGGTTTTAAATAATAACCAGGAATCGTATTTTTCACCACCGGATAGCTGATATTTGTTCCCGGAATCAAAGCCAGAATACATAGTCGGATTCCGGGAAGTCATCAGGCGGGTCCATTCATCTTCCTCTTCTTCCTCTTCTCTGTTCCAGTTCCATTCCTCTGTTTGATTGCTCAGGCTGTCTGCGAACGCTTCTAACTGCTCCTGCGGCTGTCTGTATTCCTTCCGTCCCGACGCATAGTCCGCAAACCGGATTACCAGACAGAACACAGACAGCAGAAAACCGGCCAGGAGCAGAATGGTTATATTGAGCCGTTTTACTTTGTTCCTCCGTCTTATTCTCCGCATTATTTCCGTGCACCCGCCCGTCTCATCCGGTATAGAAATCCTCCCAGACAGAAGAGCGCAGGCTGCCATAAGAGCCATAAGCGGATATTCATCGCCTGTCCGGGCACCGGGCTGACGGCTGGCTTCCTCTGCAGCGCTGACTCTGCCTTGGAATCCAGGTTTATAACTGGCCGTTATTCTTCCAATGCGGTGGGTATCATCAGACGGAGTTTCCGGAGGCAGCGGCTGGTCTGCCACCAGAATGATACTGTTCGGTAACTCTTCCATGAGAAATGGTAAAGCGATAAGTCTCTTCAGATATGAGATACCCTGACTGCCCGCTTGTCTCACGGTATATATAGGTTCCATCCGGCGGCATGGTAAATTCTGCTTTACCGTCCTTCCGGTAACAACGGTAAATGTATTTCTTCCTGGCCCTGTAACCGTAAATTAAAGCCTTCCAGCCCTTTTCCCGTCGGCGCATCCGTCTTCATCAGATACATGGTATTGCTCTCGGAATCGTCTGCTGCTTTAAGTCCGTCATGGTAACTTCAATCTGTCGGTTCTTTCGCGGAACCGTAAACGAAATATCGGCGCCGGAAGATATCCGGGCGGGGCCTGTTTTCATGAAGATAATACGTCTCCCCGGCTGTCAGTATTCCGGTTACATCCACTGGTTCTCCATTGGTTTCAAATTCCAATATAACAATTTCCTTTTTTGCTTCCAGAATCTGCAGGATCGCTCCTTTTTATGGCATTACCAGACTGATCCTGTTTATGAATCCGCACTCTGGTCACATCGTTTCTCATTTCCACCAGATCCACGCTTCCGTCTTCGCTCACGGTAAAAGGGACCTCCTCCGCATAAGCGTACCCTGATTCAGGAGTTTCTTCACACAGATAATACGTTTTTCCGGCAGTAAGCTTTGCTGTAATTTCATGGGGCTTCTCACCTGAAATCCAGCGTTCCAGGACCTTCCCCCTTCATCACTGACAGCCATATGGTTTCCCGGAAGCTCCTGGCTCCCGGTAAGAACTTTTTTTGACAGCACCACATGAGGTCGGACGGTCAGCCATCACCACGATTTGCCGGTTTCCGTCCCTGTCCACAGTAAACGGTACATCTTCCGCCAGCGCATAGCCATCGCGCGGTTTCACTTCATGCGACCAGTATTCACCGCCTGCTGTCAGCTGACCGGTTATGCTCTTAAACTCCTGTGACGTGGTAAAGATCAGTTCTTCCCCTTCTTTAAATCCGAATAGTCTCTTACCGCTTTTGCAGGACTTTTATCTTTGTTCAGAATTTGCAGGATAAATCCCGGCTTTTGTTTATCTGCTTCCGACGGACTGGCATTCTCGGCGGAAGACAGTGTAAAGCTTCTCCACAACCACTTCTGTTTTTTGTCCTTCATTCTTATGGTAATTGCTTCCGGTCTTAACGGCACTGAAAAAGCAATGTTTCTGCAGGATCCATAACCAGCCGGAGGCCGTTTCTTCCACCAGTTCATACTTCCTGCCTGCCACCAGGACTCCCTCTGCCAGAACCGGCTTTCCTGTTGACGTATAGCAAAAAACAGCTTCACCGCTTTCCATATCTCTTACACAGTAATATCCCCCCGGTCACAGATTCCCCTGTATCGGCATCCACCTTTTCAAGTAAATTCTGGTCTTTCTATCCTGCATGACTATGGTTTCTGCAACGCCTTCCTTATTGACGGCAAACCGTATATCTTCCTCTTTCGCATAACCGTCAGGAGGCATATCTTCATGAAGTATATATTCATTTCCAGGTATGAGTACGTCCGACGGAATCAGGACCGGCAAGGACTCCTCTTTCGTAAATCGATAGATTTCCGCCTTTGTCACTGCGTCTATCAGCACATAGGAACCTCCGAAATTTCTTCACCGGTCGTAATATCGATCTTGGAAAAATACAGCCTGACCGGCTTATCTTCCATATCTACATTATCGATTCTTCCAGATTCATTTAACGTAAACCGATAAATTCCTGTGATCTGCTCCGCTCCATCCGTGTAGTCTGTTGTCTCAGCCAGACAGTAACTTTGCCGCCTGCTGTCAGTACTTCCCTGACGGACTCATCGTTTCTGTTATTTACATATACGGCGCCCTGTGCCTCTTTTGATATCAGCCCGAGATTTCCCTGCTGACCGGCTCATAGTCTCTGTTTACCTCCTGTATTATTTCATACTTTGTACCATAGGGCAGACCGGAGAAAATCATGTACTCCTCCCCCTTTAGGGAAATCTGCCCTCCCCTTTTATCCGGCCTTCTTTAGAACCCGTATAATTCTGATAACCGGACAGCAGCCTCCCTGATGAATCAGAAAGCGAATCCGGTACGCAAACACATCATCCGGGTTCTTTCCCAGTCCTGATATATGATTTCTGATTGTCAGACTGCCTTTGGGAGCAATTGGATTTTCCAGGATCAATTCCATAAGATTCGTCTGGGTTCCGGCAGTAAACACTGATCTTTATAAATTCTCCCGTCTGGCCGCTTACCAGGGTAACAAGTTCTATCTGACCAACAGAATAAGGTTCTGCATCACGGATCTGCCAGGTCAGTGTTCCTTTTTTTCCGGTTCCAGGGACGCTCTCATAAATTCAGTCCTTTCTCCAATTCAACAGTTACAGTGAGATCCGTGCTTTCCGCATTGGAATTTTTATATGTTATCACATACTTTACCACATCACCGTTTTTGACCGGCATATAACCGTTTCCTGCTGTTCCTGCAATTTCTGCAACCGCACTCTCCTTCTTAACAGGATTATTTATTTTATGCTCGACACTGCCCATCTCCACTGTCCAGGAATCAAGTTCTGTCCTATCCTGTTTTTCCAATCGGAGTCTCGTTTTTAAATATGTCCTCGAAGGTAAAAGGAAAGATCCATTTTCATCAAACCAGATTCTCCTTGTCCTTTTTTGCTCATCTCAGTATTGCCATCTGAATAACGGGTATACTCAGTTATTTCGCATACAAATGCCCTTCCTCGATTCCATCCTCAGCCGTCAGGGGTAACGTCTGTACTGCTGATGATATCGGGCAGTAACCTTTCCGGTATCCAGATCTTTTAAAACTGTATAGGTCTTATCTGCCGCACGTCCGAAAACCAGAAGTGAATCAATAGCTCCGCCAGAAGAAGCGCACTCCAGTACACTGAAATTGTTTTTTATCTTACTGATCCCGGTTCCAGCCCGATTTACTGTAAAGATAACCGGAGGTGACAGATGGGCGCCTGCCGGCGCTTCCAGTTCCTCCATAATATAGACATGCCCCGCTGACAGTTTTTTTAATCGTAAAGCCCTGAGGTCCGGATATGTTAACTTCTATGGCTTCGCCGCTTTTTACGTATTTCCCGTCTATAGCCACGGCATGATAGACAGCGATTTACCCCCTCCAATGCCATACCGGTTTCAAGAAATCTGTTTTTTAAATCGTATTTGAGTTCGGTTTATTTCAACCACATGTATATGTAACAACCCTGGCTGTCTCTGCTTTCCATCGAAAGTAAAAAAACTTTTTGCCACCGGAAAGCTGGTAATAATCAGGCGGAGATACTTCCTCGATAGTGTACGTATAGGGATCAATCGTTCCATCGGCCCGAACTTTTCCTACTGCCAGATTCTGAAGTTTCGCACGGCCATCACGGCGGTTTTGTTATGTACCATTCCTCCTTCGTATCTCTGTTTGTAATTAGAAATCTGGCATTCTCCAGCATTTCCCCGTATCATCCGCTTTTTTAACCAGTTCCAGACGTCCTTTCAACGGCAGATTCACCATACGGATTATCCCGGCTGTATTCTTCCAATCTCTACCTTCATTGGTTCCCGTTTTACCATATATGCGGGAACCTCCTCTTCCACAATATAATACGGGCCGTCTGGTATTCTGCTGATCCGGTGGGGTTTTAAATCGCCCCACGCCAAAACCTTCCGGGATCCTGTCCTGGTACCGGTCTTCTTCTGTAAATCTGCCGTCAGCGCCTGAAATCCAGCGTTCAATCAGATTATTCTCATCACTGTTAAAGTTTCCATCCGTATCCGGCCGATAGAGAGCCATCTTAACGCCTTTCTGCCGCGTATTCCTTATCCCCGTCAGAAATTAATTTCAGTATGGAGACAGACTTTTCTGTATTTTCCAGACTGAATCTCTGTACACTTCCTGTTCTCCTCAATCACAAGGGCTTTGGGCTTTGCAGGTTCATAGCCTTCCGGAACCTCGTTCTCAACCAGGACATAATTTCCTACTCTTCTTCCATCTTTTATATCTGTAAACGGCAGATAATCGATTCTGTGAACCCTTCCAGTGTATCGTAGCTCTTCAGCCCTGCCGCCAGCTCCCGGTAGTTGAACTGATACTCAAAGTTCAGCGGAAGCTGTCCATCTTCTTCCAGGGAACCATTCCGCGCATTTCGGTAAATGGTAATTCTGATTATCTTATCGTCATCTGTTCTCCACAATTGTACCGCTGCCCGTCACACCGGTCTTTCCAGAAGAAATTCGCTCTGCCGATCTTCTCCTCTTTTGTATGCCATGTCAGCCATACAAAATTCATCGCCCTGTTTCCGATATGTATTCTCGAAATCCAAAATAAAACCGGATTGATTTACAGCCAATCCCAAAAAGGCTTTGATACGGTCCGTCAGTTTTCGGCTTAACTCGTAATTCTCCGTGTACGCTTTTAGATCATCTGTTTTCCATTCATCGATCAGCCGGTCTTTTGCAAACTGCGGCTCTCCCCCGTTCATCTGTATGTTTCCCTGTTCATCAGTCACAGCATTGTAGAGCGCCAGGCCTGCAGCATCTCCCCCGGCAGCGGCACCATACTCCCATACTCGTCCTTACAGTATTTAAAAAACTTCCAGCTTAGTATGATCGTTTTTCATATGAAACGTCTGTACGTCGCCTGTCTTCTGAACTCTATATTCTTGGAGTTGGGGACATAGCCGCCTGCGCCTTCTATTTCTTCCAGGATATAATCACCTGCCGGAATCCCTTCAAAGTATTTTGGTTTTCCATCGTAATCCACTCGGCCGACCCAACTACCGGAGTATTATCTTCGGATTTTCCACCGTCCACGATGCAGGGGTATTTTCTGTTTTCTCCAGGTAATAGCCGTCCGGATAAGCTTCTGTATCAGTCGTATAGTTCCTCCTGGCCTTATAAAGAACCAGATGAGCTCCCGCTATCTGACCGTAGCTGTAGGCTCCCCTTAGGCTCTGTCGTCTTTAATATCTCCTGATAATCACTGACGATATCTATTCGATACTGATCTGCAGCATCTGTCTTTACAATTTCAACCTTTATTTTTCATCTACCAGTTCGGCATTCTGGACCTGTCTCGTTTCTCTGACCGTAAGACCGATGGGGAATCCCTTAACATATCCGGCCGGCGCTTCCGCCTCCTCCATAATGTAGGTCCCGGAATAACGCGTTTCAGCATATCCGCCTGTCCTGTCCCAGAGGCATAGTGAAAGGGATCATCAGGATACCGGTCGCCTGTCGTCCACATTTTCCATAATCCATGCCTCGCCCTGACGATGGTACAATTTTTTATCGTCCGCAGGATCTTCCTCTTCTCCGATATCTCGCAGTTCCCCACAGTTATTAATTTTATAGGCATTCCGGTTTAAACGCAGGCAGAAGATCATTGTAGCGATATCTTACGTAATCATGATCAATCTCATACACAGGCTCTCCTTTTTTATATACCTGATCTGATCTCTGATAATATTCGGGAAGTCCATGACTGCCCAACGATCGGATTCAGAGACTTATTAAACGCCGTTCCATCGAAGCTTCCAATCGTATACTCCCCTTCGGTATCCGCATTTATTGATGCAATCCGGTATGTCTTTATTTTTTCCTGTGCGATAACAGCGCCATTTACCGACTTTGATACGTTGACAGGCCAGACCAGAATCCTCTCGTACTGCTTCCCCTTTCGGTCCGTTCCCCAGTTCTGTAGTGTATGCCATTCCCATTGTCGGATGGACTTTTGCATCTCGGTTCCCGTCAGAATCTACATGGTAAAAAAGTTCGGTTCCTGACTGCAGCGTAAAACATTTGTCCAGGGCTGACTATTCTGCATCCATCAGATCACCGCCGGTAAGTTCAAAGACGGGACGGCCATTTTTTAATGCATATATGGATTCCTGGTTTCGTACCTGAATGCGTTTTCCGTCGCGGTCATAACCGTATATTCGCCCGTCACTTCCCCGTTCCGTGACTTTCAAGCCTCCCAAAGAATAATAAAGAATATCCGTGTCCTTCCGTTCCATGGTCGGTACGTCCAGGTACCGGATCCCGTTCCCCTTTCAGACTTCCTTCTATATCATCTGAATTTACAAATTCTACAGTATTACCTGCATATCCTTCCAAAACCTTTATGCTCTTCACATTGTTATTGCGGTCCCGGACCACCTCTACGCCGTCAAAACCGTAATCACCGCTGTCGCCATTAGATTGGATCTCGATGCCGTCATACAGGATCATCTTTGCCCCTGAAACATAACGGTTCTTATCACCTGCAGTATCCAGCGGGCGTGTTATCAGGCCGTACCCTGCAAACACACCATCCTCGCAGACAGGAACGACCTCATCTCCCGCCTGCTTCCGGCTTTCTAAGTATTCTGCGGTTCCCTTATACCAGGCATAGTTCAAATAGCTCCCCTCTTTATACGCAAACTCAAGATTGTCCTTACCATATTTTGCTGTCAGCTCTGTTTCGCTGCCCTCGACCCGTGTTCGGGTGCAGTAAGTAACAGTCCGGCCTTTCTCTTTTATCTTGGATACTTCGAGACGTATCGGCGTATTTCCCACATAAATTCGCCCAGTATCCGCTGCCCCCTCGGGTCCCTGTCCGATCCCGTCCTCATAGACGGCCGCGGTTACCCGGCTGTCCCGGCTTCCATTCAGATAATAAGAAATCTTATCGGAATAGATTTCTATGGCGATTGGTTTCGTCCTGGCATATCCGGAAGGCGGCCTCATCTCACATAAAACATAGGTACCTGCTCCCAGTGGTGCGGAGTCATCAGATAACCGGTATTCTGATCCTGCCAGGATAACTCTGCCGGATTCTCCTCCTCCGCCTGAACACCGTCCCGTGTTGTCGTATACGCCTCAAATTCCCCTGTTCTGCGGCCTTTGGCATCCACCATGACAATCTGCTCGCGCTCACTGCATATGGGAGTTCCAGCCGCCACAATTCCTGTCCACAGACCGCCCGGTTCTGGAAGCCCCTGGCAGCTCTTGTAATCTCAGATGCTCCCATAGCCTCTAAAAATTCTCTGGATCCTTTTATTTGAGTATCCGTCTCATAGAACCTGGCAAGGCCATCTGTATTTTCGCCATCTTCACGGTCTGCGGCATATATCGTAAAAACTGCCCCGTCGTGAAGAATATTTTCACCGGTCTCCGAATCCAGCTTTTCTATACGCAGACGACTCCTGTAAAAGGTATTCCTGAATTTTCGGTATCCATATCCCATGCCGCCAGAGGATCCATCCGGATTCTGTATGGTATCGCGCTCTTCATTTACCGGTTCCGTCACTGACCACGGCACAAGCATGGAAGCATATATTTTCCATCATAGGCTGTCTGCATTCCATCCATGGAAGACAACGTCTGTCTATGCTCTGAAACAGAGCCGTAGCGGTAGATTCGCTCTATGGCGTCACTTTCGTATTCCTTTCCACCAGGTGCAGTAATCCCATGATTGACATCATCAGCCAGATAGTGACTCTCCGGATTTCCTCCTTCCTCTTCCGGGCAGACGATCGTATTATAATAATCTTTCATCGGATCGTATTCACTCTGAGTAATCTCAAAGTGCGGGGTGCCGCTGGGATCTCCCAAAGCGTTTCCAGCCAGTTTAGCGAGATCGAGACCATACTTATAAATCTCGTAATCTCCCAAATATCCATGTGCCTTAATAACATGCTCTCTTACGCTTTCATCTGCCTTTCCCGCCCATTCTTCGTTAAAGCGAATAAAATATTTTGCTGCCAGGTCTGCTACCGGCAGATTCGCATTATAATGATAATATCGGCTCAACCGTTCCGGCGTTTCGCTGGCCCCTGCCTTCCCGTCTTCGTATACAGCCGGTAATTCAATTTCCTTTGGCACATCAACTGCATAATGTTTATTGGGAAAATCCTCCAGTTCTTTGTCCATTGGCTGCTGTTCCACTGCCACATACGTACCATAGGGAAGATATTCCGAGATAGCATAACAGTATCCTGCTGCTGCCTCCTTATCCGCACTCAAAAGTCGTCCTGTCTTTATCCTTGCCGCCGTCTGATTCACTGTCCCACTCAATAGCATAAATCTCATCCAGGTCATAGTGGAAAAAATGGTTTTAAATAGTTTTCTGCCTTGATCAATGCGGCATTTAATGCGGTATCATACACTTCGTCCTGATAGTTTTCACTGCCTCTTTGCAATTTCTGTTTCACCTGTGCCGTTCTCTTTCACCAGTTTTTCTACTTCTCTGTCCAGATACCAGGATTTGTCCCATTTATCTTGATTGGCGACATTAATTGCATGAAAGAATTTGCTGTAGTTGTAACGTGCAATCGTTCTTTCGTCTCCGCCTGGCTCCTGTACAGTTTGCATGGTAGTTTCCAACACTGACGTATAACCATTATTCTGATTATCATTTATTTTGCCCGACGTATAACTGTATAACTCAGTATTTGCGATAGCTGCATCGTTTGATCGCCTTACCAACGGATCCGTCAGGTGTGGTACCTTCGAATATATCTTTTGTACTTTTTTCCGGATAAGCGGCGCGATACGCTGCAATATCTATGATATTTCCATTTCGATCCTGCCAGTCAATTTTTCCTTCCTCATCTCTGTATAAATGCTCCAAATTAGATTTTAAATAGATTTTAAAGCGGAAGTTTGGCCGGTAAGCTGCATTATCTTCTGTGCCGCCTCCATTCTGGGTAAAACCATCATCATGACCAGAACCAGCAAACGTATTATCTTCATATTTTCCGTCCTCATTTATGGAGATATCCTTTACGATTTTTACTTTCTGCTGGATCGGACGTTGCAATACACCTACTTTATCTACTCTCGTATTTCCATCCTGCCATGGCTGATCCGCTGCTGGCCGCGTAAGTGTTATGTACATGACATAGGAATCATCATTCTGACTTAGAGGAAGATAAGTAAAATAACTCTGTTTTACATACGCCTGTTTCACAGAATAGGCTCCGCTTCCATCATCAGAGACTTTAAGTTTAATCTTCTCCGCATTATCATTATCAAAGGCTTCCTTCGGAAGCGTAATGGTATAAGTTTTCTGTGCTGCGTCATATAGCGAGGTAAGCTCTATTGTCCTTTCGACCTCTTTAAAACCATCTTGCTGCACATATTCCACTTTTGTCTCTTCTGTATATTTTAATTCCCCAGCATCATCGATTTGCTGCTCGCCAGCTGCATACACCCAATATGAAGGCGTTTGTGCTGTTACCAGAGTATACATTTCCGGAAGCTGTTCAGGATACGTTACATTGAGGCCGCTAACCTCCTGATCCTTCAATGTAGCCCGTTCCAGAAAGCCATTTTTCATTTGGAAGGATATAACTGCAGGATTTGAAGCCACATCATCATATCTGGCATAAACAAAATATCCATTACCGCTGTCTTTCTTCATATACAGCCGGTCTTTGTCTGGTACATAAATGCTATTATCACGGCTATCACCATACAGCTGCCATTCATATTGCATAATTGCGTACAGGCTGCCGCCTGATTGCTCCATATCCGTGATCCGCAACGCATTAAAATACTGTAAGTCATAATTCAATATGGCCATTGTAATTGCCGTGATTCTCTCTGTATCTGTTGTTCCTGATAATTTCACTCTTATCCATGGCGCATCTGTTCCTGGCTCTTTATATCCCAGATTTTCAAGTTCTGTATTGTATAAACTCTGGAAAGCGGCTGCAGATCCCCGGAGTGAAGATCGGTTACAGTTGGTGTCCCCAGTGTGTGATAATTTAGCGGTTTGGCCCCAATCGTTTTATCTGTCTTGGCCGATACCGCATTTACTGTGTAGGTCTGCCCGCTGGCAAATGAAACAGTATCTCCAATACTCGCCGGTACCTTCTGACCGTCGCGGAAAACAAATGCTCCTGTAGTTGCAATAACTGGTTTTTTAATTATGCTATACACAGGTACCGTTATTTTTTCTGGAACCTTTTCGATTGTAGATATCGAAAAGGCCGCCCCGGCCGGAAAGTCATTTCCTTGCAAAGTAATATCGTGTTCTACATTCTGTGCTGTTATATCAAAATAGTTGCCATTATTCGTCAAATCAAGGGTGATTGCCCCTATTGTTACATCGGCTGCCTTAAATTCTCCCTCAAAGTTATTCTGACCATTTGTAATGAGATTTGTTTTCCCATTGACAGAAAGCTCGTATCCCTCGGATCTGGCAAGTTCTTTTTATATAATAGGTTGTTCCTCCCTCTTCAACGATCAGTGGACGTCCAATCCAGCAGTTCCCATTTTCTTCCTCATTATTAGATATCGGATAGGTGGCATATGTCCCCATTACTCCATCAATACCGGCCTGATTAGAGGAGTTTTTCTGGTACGCTGACCCGTCTCCAGCAACAGAGTCAATTAGTTGGATCACTCTACCATCGGAATCATGGCCGATATAGTTTTCGATATCATTGACCGCATCAGCGGCAGCCTGATCCCTGTACAGATTATCGGGGCCATGGATATCGCCTGGACGTTTTTCGATCATTCCGGAATTATAGTTCCAAGTCATTCCCGGAGCTTCTGTGTAAGCCATGAAAGAAGCATCACCGTTCCGATCTGTTGTTGCTACAGCGACAAGGTCGTCCTTCTGATACACAGTCCCAGTATGTCCATCCGGATGATTAATATTCTGGAGCGCAAATAGCCCATATACGGCCCCTCTAAGGTTCCATCCCCTACGGCATCTCCATACGCATCATAATTATCATTTTCTCCATCTTTTAGGTACAGATCTCGTTTATTGATATGTATTTCTCCCTCAGTTCGATGGTCGTATACCACAAATGTATGGTCTACAATGCTTCCATCTATTGGCGATATAGTAGGGACTTCGGAAGGCTTAAAATTTCCATCGAGACTATCATTATCATCATCGTCTGCAGATGCATACAGCGAAACTGTATTTTTTTCAATCAGCTTTTTCGGGGCTTCAAACAAGTCTTTTAGCTGGCTCAATAATCTATTTTTTTCTTCGCATTAGAGGCGGTAGCATTGGATGGAGTTGCCTCTTCGCTGTCCTCCTGCTCGATATCCTCCATTTCTTCCACTTCATAATCAGCCGTGGAAGCCGATGCATGAGCTGGCGTTGCAACATTGGTATTCCCATCTGCTGCATAATTTGTCCGCTCTCCTCCCAGATCCGCTTGGGGTAAAATGGGCTGCAGCATCTTCATCCGCATCTGAGTACTTTCTTTTAATGACGTAGGTTTATTATTAGAATCTTTATACTCAGAAGAAGTAACTGTTTTTATTTCTATCGGTATATCATCTTTATGCCCCCCATGAATGGTATAGCCTGGGCGCGGGTTTAATTCCACTGCGGAATAATCATACCTCAGTGAAATAAACTGCTTATAATACTCATTTCGATCTGCCTCCAGATCTTCTTGTGCAGTCCCAGGATCAATAGAATGAAAAAAACCTCCTTTGGCCGCTAATTCTTCACATTTATTTACTTCGGCTTCCCATGCCTCCTGTGCAGCTGCTTCGATCTCAGCATCCACTTCCGGATCTCCACTTTCCTCTATATCTGGATCCGGGTGGCCGCCACAATACCCTTTCGTGTAGGTATATGATTTCACATCAGTATGCGCCACTTTATTTGTTGCATTTTCTTCTTCGTTGTCTCCCAGCATCAGTAAACCATCTGAATTGGTCACATTGATATCCCAGGTACAGGGATCATTCGCAATATCGCCATCCGGGTTTCCATCGCCATAGTCCCAACCGTCCCACCGGAGGAATTGGCTCCCTTTCGCGTTCGCCCAATTGTCTGCTGATTCCAGATCTGTGCTGTCTAACTGGCTGGCATCGAAGGCTTCTAAAATGTCCCATTTAGAGCCGGCAAGAGGCTGGCCTGTCTCGGAATCATATTTTCGGAGTTGTACATTATAATGGGTTTCCCACGTTTCGGAGTGCTCATATCTGTCCACCTGCACATTCCAGCCACCTTCACCACCGGTTATTCTGCCTCCGCCTACCAATATTTCAAGAGGTTCCGATACCGCCGAAAAGTAAGTCTGTGTATTCCCCCAGTCAGGTGTAGGTCCTCTGCCCCCTCCGGCGACTCTCCTTTAAACATGCCCTGATCCACATATTTATCATTACTCAGATTGACGCCCAGAGAATAATACGCTGGACATCCGATCAGAGTCCCCTTAAGTCCTCCATGGGCCGGAGTTTCATAGGCAGCACTAATCATAGCGATCAGAAGAAGGGCAAACTTTTTTGTCTTCATATCCATGGAAATTCTTTAAAAATCGGATAATCTCCCAAACTGTGGTGGGATAATACATCTTCTGGAGGCAATCTGCGCCCCCACAGGCGCAAAATCCGGTATTATGACTGTCTGCGCAGGCAAAGTAACGGTGATGAAATTTAGAAAATCAAGTTCTGCCGAGGTTCCGGGTTGTGATTGTCTTAGCCTTTTCCGCCTGAAACCAGAACTTGCTTGTATAGCCTCCCATCAAGGCCGTTTCACTGCTGTGATAATCCTGTAGGAACAAGTCCCACAGAAGGGTTTCGTGCCGCCTCTTCTCCTTCTGCCGTCCAGGTCCAGTTCTTTTATTGCCATTGCATCTGCAGTAACAGCATCCGCCAGTAGTAAGTATGAACTGCAGAAACCGGTGTAACCACGGTGCCCAGAATCATACCGGCCAGCAAAATAGATGACAGCCTTTTTGTGGATTCCTTCCACATTCCTTTTCTCATAGCGCCTCCTTTGGGTAAAATGAACGGGCCCAGGATTCCGGGCTGAATCTCATACCGGCAGAAGATTTGTACGTTATGGTATCCACTGCCCTTTTTCATTCACGAGGAAACTTCCGTCCGTCAATAACCGTATTGGTTAAAAAGCTTTCCCATTACTTCCTTTGAAGATGAATTGAAACAATACCAGCTCCCATCAATCTCTTTGCCACCCCGTAAGCATCTGCCCCTGTGTCCCGTCTATTGCCGGATTCAGATAATAAAGATTTCCATTCTGATCCGTAAACCAGCCTGTAACCATAAATCCTTCATCATCAAATCGAAACCAGGCTGCCTCCGGCTGGTTTGGTCTGCATATGGATTGTTAATATAGGCCCATTCATTTGCATATGTCCTGTCAGCAAAGATCCATTTTCCATTTGCAGTCTGAGTCCAGGTACCGGTGACTGCACCATTCGCTCCCTTGCCGGTTGTTTTTCCGGAAGGCGTCACACCGGTAGTGGTGCTCATTCCCCCGGTACCACCGCCCTGATCCCCAGACGGGTAGGTACGATCAATCACCTTGAGATTTAATTCAATCAATACGGAATCCTTCATTTTTTCCGTCGGCCGTTGACGCATTAACCAATACCGTTTTCGTACCGCTGTATGCCCCGGATCTTAACAGATCTCTAATCCACAGAGCCTTCTGTTCATTATTTTCGTCCAGCAATACCGAGCTACTGTCCCGTTCCGTGTAACTGTCACCAGATCCGGATCCTCAGAGGACCACACAATTTGGCTTACATCAGGATGACTGGAATAGATGACCGCACTCAGCTCCCTGGCTTCCTGTCCGCTGAAGGTCAATACCGGAGCCGAACGTCTTCCTGTCAGTGTAAGGGTGATAGGAAATACCTCCTTTTCTGGTCCGCTTCGATACAGTTCGCCTGGAAATTCAGTGTTACCCTGCATCTGTCTGTCCGCAGTCCGTCATTTGCCGCAGCTGTAATATCCACCGTTTTTACAGCCTGATACGGCTGCCTCGACAATGCTTCCAAAATCCACGGCGCTCCGTCATTTACCGTAAGTGTTCCATCTGCGTCTACCGACAACGCCTCTGAATCAGATGAGCTCCACACTATGCTTCGGTCAAATGGTCTGTGACTTTCGCTGTCTTCAATATCCAGGGCTGACTGCGGCAGTCAGGTTCTCCGCTCAAACCCGCCTTTTCCCACAGTTTCTGAATGAATATCTCCCGGCCTTATCATAGGTTAGACGGTATTCCATGGCCGTTTGATTTAATTTAACCGCATCAGGAACAATCCTGGTTCTGTCTTCTGTCACAAAACGGACCGTAACCATGCATTCCGCCGTTGCCCGGTTCCCGAGTTTATCCGTCCCTTCTACTGTAACGCGGGCACTCCGTTTCCCCATTTCCAGTAAGCAGCGTATAGCTGTCATTCTCCTTTTCCATTATCTGCCGCTATGATATCCCTGATCCATTTTGCATCCTTATAGGCAGATACCGAAACTTCTTTATAAGATGCCTCTTCTTCATTTATCCTGATTACGGCCGGATCACTGGCCTTCCACGATACTTCGTCCCCTCGAAAAAAATAATCCGGTTCGAATTCAGCAGTTAACGATTGCGGAGCCGTTACCAGAATACTCTCTTCCGGTTCCATCCGATTCCCTGTCAGCCGTCTCGTGACCGTATATTCCAGTGTCTGTTTATCCAGCACTGCCCCCTCTGCACGACGACAGTGTATTGTCGAGAATCTGGAATGTTACATTAATCCGGCAGTTAGCAGTACAGGGCTTCCCTTCGAACGAGGCCGACGGCCTCGTTTCTGCAGTCAGAATTGCAACAGCCCCATTCTGGTGACCAGCCCATAAATCGTATTAGGTATTCTGTACCGGTAATTCTCCTCCTCTTTGCTTTCGCTCCTGCTCACGGATGATTTCATTAAAAAATCCGGCATTTAAATTTACCGTAATACTGGCCGATTTTGCAGTATATCCATCTGAGTCTTCATCATCGTTTTTGCCAGTCTGATTAAATCCGCATCGTCTATACTCCATCTCACCCGTTCATCACTCACATCATTATTTGTATCAATAACCGCCTGTATCGTGACCGGCTGCACTTCGGTTCCCTGTTCCAGTAGTCCGTTGATGTACCGGGCAATCAGCTTTTCCTGCTTTATTTCGGATTTCTGTCGTCTTTACGGGATTCTTCCGATTACCGGTTCTGGTCTGTGTCACAGTAAAATGACAGACATCCGGCTGTACATCGACTCTGCCGCTACTTTTTTATAGACTGCGTCTACCACGATATCTTCTTCCGGCATACGAAAGGTATAACAGTGACTGTCAGCAGAATACGCGATGTTTTTTTTGATTCCGTCTCCATCTATGTAATATGGAGTTCCGTTCATTTGAAATTTCTCTGTTTCTGTATTGTTTGGTGATGTATTCACATAGACAACCGATCCGGCCGCGACAGCTCCCCGGTGATTCTTATTAAGAACACCGGAATACTGGGATACTCCCTTGCTTCCAGCACTGCCACATCGTAAAAATTCCGGCCATTTGCTGTCGTGTCAATCTGATTTACATTAATTAAGTATCCCCGTACGGGACGTCCTGTCGAATCAGGAGCAAAATGATCGATGGTATAACGGTTATCATCTGTCTCATCCATTACCGACAAAATACCGTCTTCCAGTTCCTCATAGAAATACCGGTCAGTTATATTTTTGCTGGTTCCTCCTGAACCAGCGTGTAATGCAAATCACCGCTGTGCCAGTATCCGATATGGGCTGCCATAGGTATAGTCATTATCATCCGCGATCTCTGATCCACATACATTGGCGCTGATCTTACTCTCACGATCGGTGAACAGATACGCCACATCGTCAATATAGTTAAAGTTTGTGGCTGCCCCCTGCCTTGTTCCGATAAACGCCCTTCTCTTGCCATAGCTCCCAGCTGCGAATTCCCGATGGTGCCTTCAAACCGTGCTACTTTTTAACTTTCCTGATACATACTTTCCTGTCACTCCGCCAATTGCAGTGGAATGATAACCTCCGATCGTTCCATTCACGTGGACATTGTAGATATCTGCAGAATTCTGCAGCCCGGCTATTCCCCCCTGTATATCCGGTTCCCTGAATTCGTGCCGTATTACCTGTGCCGGTTGCAACAGTACAGTCTGCGATGAGGGAATTGGATGCGATACCCGCTATTCCTCCAATATAAATAACCTCCTTACCGGCACGGGCATCAATAAGAACGTTATCGCACACGGCGTTCTCAATTATGGTTCCGCTTATCTCTCCTGCTATTCCTCCGACAATTCCGGAAAGTGTTCAGTGTCGCATTTTTTGACTGTCACATTCCGGATTTCTGAATCAACTGCATAGCCGGCTACCGTTCCTATTCTGTCATTTCCTTTTATCTCCGTATCGGGATCATACAGAAATCGTGAATCTTTTGAATTAGCGATCGCACCAAACAAACCAATGTGATCGTAATTCCCCAGGTTATTTAGCCGCAGGTTCCTGATCGTATATCCATTCCCGTCAAAATCCCCTGAAACGCATACTCCACCTCACCCGGCATCTCTGAAGAGTCCCGGTAAAAACCGATGGGAATCCAGTCCACCCCCTGCATGTCAATATTTCCGCCAAGGGCAAAGAAACATCCCGTATAATCCCCGCATAGTCTGCACCTTCTGCATCCGGGACTGTCATCCCCATCGCGGTCAGTTCCGAAAGCCCCATAAGCTGTTCCCGGTTCTTAATCAAAAATGGCCGGCTCTCAGAACCATCCCCTGAGTTCCATTCAGAAATTCAAAACTTGTCTTTCCACTCCATGAATCCCAGATATTCCCCAGTGAGTTTATCGCTCTCACCGCATTGGAAAGCGAAGCCTTTGTCTCCTGACGCGATGCATCGGAGGCTGTCGCAGTCTGTGATTCGCCATTCTCCCTCCGCTTCCCAAACGCTTCCAACGCACTGGAACTCGCGGCCTGCCTGCCGCCTTCCAGATCCAGCGCCGAAACCGGATAGGAACAGAAGGCCGGAAATACCAAAATACCGCAGGCTATGACAGGCCAGCAGTTTCTCCACCACCTTCTCCTGCCCTGTGCTATCATGTCTTTCCTCTCTTTCATCGTCTTTTCCTCCCCTTTTCTCAGTATTTATCTTTTGCTGCTGCCCCAGAGTATGTTTAAAATCGCTTTCAGTCAGCTGACAGAATACATTGTTAAACACGCTTTAACGCCGGGCGATGACATAAGCCGGCCGGATGCCTATACTCGTATCGGAGACCTCGACCGGATGCAGACTGCCATTCCCCAGATCGACCACATATATTCCTTTCCCATATTGAAAGTTATCTTCCTTCATATTGCGGAGTTCTCAAGTAATACCCTTTGGAATACGCAGAATATTGAGACTGTGGATTATTCTGGTGCTTCCATCAAATTTCCACAGAACATCCCGGTATTTACCGCTTCCTCCAGAGAAAATATAAACATTTGATCTTCCATCATCTGGAATGGTTTCTCATATCCTTCCAAATCATCAAATGTAAACTGCTCATATTCTCCCAACCCTGGTCCTTCCCTGGTATGCTGTATTCACGCCGGTATAGACAAAAGATATCTCATCGAGGCGTCCGTATTTTTTGAAGCCAGGTTCGGACATCGGATGTTTTATAGTTGTTATCCATGCCAAACTTCCATTTTCTCACAGACTGCTGATCACTTTTACAATGTCGGAGCGTATCACCGTCTCACACAGAAAAGTGCTCCATATCCCAGATTCTCTCATATCACTGTAATCTTCATCAATGCATCGGAATCGGTATTGCCTTCCGGCCAATATTTCGTATCTGTATATCCCCTTCCCGGTAAATCCCTCCGTTTGAGGAACAGCCGCATCATCAATTTCCTGATAGCAGATATCGCAAAAAAAAATTCCGTCTAAATCCTCATCACAGTGCCCGGAGGCCGGAAACTGAACGGTCTCTTCGTAACCGCACAATGCACCGCCGCCGTTCATGACCACCGGATATACAGTCCGGCACTACAGGCTCAGTGCCTCCATCTTATGAACACAGGATTCCGGTCTCCAGATTCTCTGAAATCCGATTCGCAAAACGCTGTAGCGGTTATCCGAACTCACAAATTCATCCATAAGCAGTCCTGAAATATTCAATATATCCGGAAATTCTGGCCGATTACCACGGTAGAAGGATTATGATTCCGCGCAATCAGATAGATTTCATGCCGCTTTTTGTCATGTACCATAGAAACCAGATTACGAAGCCGTTCCCGGCTCTCCTCCTGATTCTCTGTTATCACGCTCCAGCCTTCCGTTCTGCCTCCCGTGATTTCAAGATCTGCATGTTCAGCCAGGCCTGATCCAGCTTTCCAGCCTCCCGCTCCCCTCCTCCTGCCCGGATTCATCTGGGATTCGATCGGTTTTACGAAACAATACCTGTATATTTTTCTGAATACCGGTGCCGGACACCATGATTTGTTTTGGGGCTTTTTTCCAGCGCCTGATACTGCCAGCCGTCACTGCCCGGAACGATCTCCGGAAAATCCACAGTCACCTCTGTTCCTTCCTCACTTTTTCCGACTTTGCGTGCGAATTATCTTTCTATTCGGATCTTTCTCCTCAACAAAACGCACTTCCCATGAAACCAACGCCGCATCAGACGGTGTTGCCGGGTCCTCAAATTTATTTTCTGTCATCTGTCTCCTCAAACTTTTCATCATTCGAATCGTTTTCCTCGGGCTGATCCTTATCTGTATTACTTTCCTTATTTCCACCTTCCGGCAGGCGGCTTCCGCCTCCCCTGTTGACCGCCTCCTCCGCCGCCGCTTCCATACTTTCTTTCTGCCTGCATCAAGTTCCGGGAGATGATTTCCATCATCCATTGTTTCAGCGCCGACAGACCTCTGCCAGCGATACCACTCGTCTCCGTGCTCATCAGCCAGGCTCGCCTGTTACCTACCAGGTACCCATCCGGTGTTTTTACAAGCCGCATACATGGCTCCTGTGGATAGAAATCGGAAGAAGTTTCTGCAAAATAGTAGCATCTTCCATCAATCCACTGCCAGCCTGTCATCATACGGCCTTTTGCATTCCGTCTCCTGGATCCGAAAATACCAGTAAGCCGTCCGTGAAGATCCAGCCAGTATCCACTTCATCCGGACGCATTCAAACGGTACCAGGCTCCTCCCTGCTCCATACTGTTTTATTTTCCACCGTCGCCATGAACCGTTTATAAACCCAGCGGCCGGCGTTTGCTCTATTTTCTCTGCGCATTCTCTGCATGGAAGGAGCCGCAAATGCGGCGGTCAGAACGCAATCCCAGCAGTATAAACCAACGGCTTTTTCTTTCTTATTGTCTTCTTACATCTCCGGCAATTCGCTTTTTTCTCTCCTCTCTCTTTTCTCACTTTTCCCCGCTTTATCAGCCATGCCCCAGCATCACGATGAACAGAACCAGTACTAAGGACACTGTAATCAGGCATATCTCCCTTCTGATGATCCAGTCAGAATCTCGTTCTTCTTCCGCTGTGTTCACCACTCATTCCTGACAATTTTCTTCTTCAGCCGGTGTTCGTTCAAACTCCTTCAGAGTGTATACAGCCCTGCACCGATAGCCCTTCAGTTCAGGAAATGTGACCGTTTCACTCCATAAGTAATCAGATAATCCTCACTTTCCGCTTGCCAAAAGCGGGTTGCATTTCTGCATAGAATATCGTCTTCATCCATGTACGGAGCACCATCCCACACAGTACTGGTAATGTAATTTTCAGTCGTTCTCCAATTTCCGAAAGAAGGGCTTCCTCATACAGCTCCAAACGCAGTGCGTCTCCGTCAACCGGCACATTTTCTACGCCCAGGAAATATTCTCCGCCCCATAGGAATGAAACAACTGAAACGTGAAATCATCACGCCATTCTTCGCTACCTTCTTTCTTTTAATTACGGATAATCGGCGCTCTATTCAATCCCGAAAAATCCTTTAGATTGATACCGTTCAAGAACGCCTCATACTTACAAGCTTTTAATGAAAATCATCCATAATTCACATACTTCTCTCTAGGGTTTCACAACCCAATGCGGCTCCAGTTCCCAGCTCTTCCAATCGATATGTTTCTCCTCCTCATGAATGATTTCCGGCATCTTCTTCTGATGTTCCAACACATAATCTCGAGGCACTGTGATCTCCGGCTTCGGACGGGCATAAACCGGATCTGCCGGAATAACCCAATCAAAGCGGTTAATACAGCCAGAGAAAAAAACAATGTTCATCTCTTCTCGCTCATATAAAATGTATGCAATTAAGTTGTTCAAAAGGGCTTCCCCATAAGCCCCTTCCGAATCAATAATTTTTACTAAACTCCTGGATTATTCGGCAGAATTTTAATTCCGGATACAGAAAACAGAAATAATGAACTGATAAAAGACATAAAACCTGCCGCGATCATGTCGGCCGATGTATCAACCGATTTCCCGATCACTCGCCATCACCTGAGTATTTCTTAAATAAAATTGTCTTTATAAAACCAGTATATAAAAATAAGAATAAAAAGAGAGTAACAGATCAATAAAGTACTTTGGATTATTAGAAAATAATGATACGGAGCGCTAGTTATTACGTATATTTCACTTCGTTTAGTTGTAAATCAAGTATAACCGATAATTATAAAAGAATCAAGGACTTTTCAAAATCTCTCAAATTATTTTCACCGATATCCGGTAAAGCCAATCCCCGCTTTTTCCCCATAAAAATTGCCGCCTCTGTGCGAATCAAGCAGATCGGCCTTCCGATTTTCATTCTGCTCAATCCGCCCAGGGCGGCGCTGCAGCTTCGCGCCTGAATAATCAATGGAAATCCTCGGCTGTATCAATCCAGTCTACGCTCCGCCACCGGCCGCTTCAACTGAACTTCCTTTCCCCAAATACTCCAACTGATCCAGTACATGTGTATCAGTCACGTAATTATCGGTGACATCCAGTTCTCTCTCAGATTTTTA
>VOFH01003988.1_pt1 | contig 44608 bp, 87 predicted proteins | sample 5384091 | NCBI WGS metagenome assembly VOFH01 (sample SAMN12384727, study PRJNA508395) | human gut metagenome | isolation source: healthy gut G | host: Homo sapiens
CTCAATTACTTCGTTCAGTTACGTATTGCTGAGCGGCATAGAGTGTTCTGTTCCTGGAGATCGCCGCGAAAAAACGAAACTTGTCCACAACTGGGATCTTCTCCGGCATGCCCCGGTAAAGACCCCATTCCGAACCATCCGCCTGTTCTGATGGCAACAGCGCCTGCCCACCTGGTAGCCCTTGTTTGCGGTCAGACCAGGGATCCGCCCAGGCCTCCACACACGCCGTCTCACATGGGGAACAGATAGTAAGCCGCAACCGCCGCCAGGATCCGCCCGCAATGCCCGCACCGAACCAGAGATAGCTGGATGTTGCAACAAAAGCATCGTCATGTAGGCGACGAAAAGATCAATGCACTTCCAGGTCCTTTGAGCACAAGCACCAACACATGAAGTGCCGCCACGGTGGTCTTTATGATCGTCTCCTGTCCGTGGATCAGAACATGGCTGCCACGAAGAACACAAAACTGATCTTCATAAACTCAGACGGCTGTACTGTAAATCCACCGAAGAGGGAAAGCTGTGCGCCGTAGGAAGTATTTCCGATGACGCAGACCACTCCAAAAAGTACCAGCCCGAGTATTCCATAGACCCATGGGAACGTCACAAGCTGCCATACCCGGTCGATGATAAACGGGATGATCCAGGTGATCACCGCTGCCGCCGCCACGATCACGAACTGTCTCATAGCCCGGTGGGGTTCAGCCTTGTGAGGATAATAAATCCCGTCGCCAAAAGCGTACACATATTGTTGACGAGCAGTTGGAACTGTTCCTGTAAACAGTCTCGTAAGATAAATGTACAGCAGGAAAATACCACCTGCGCACCGGAAAAACATCGTCACAGATTCCCGTGTTCAGCCAGATCAGGATATTCGCCAGAAAGTGCAGCATAAACATGCACACAAGCTGGCGTCCGCAGATGCAGTTTTTCCCTCATCCGCATGGAAAAGAAGGAAATGTAGAATAGGTATCCATGGCGATCAGAAGGATCATCAGGCATCTGGATATCTGTAAGATCAGATTTAATCAATAATTATCACCTACTCCACTCCGCTTAAAGTGTCGCGCGTAAACTGATTCCTTAAAACTGGCGACCCGCCTTTTTTCCCTCATTCCGTATTCCTCAAAGAACGCGTCCAGGATCTCGCCCGCCGCAGCTGGTTCCTCCACCGTGAAGTTCAGGCGGACGCATTGGCTTAAGCCCTGTGACCTGTTCAGGAGAGTCCTAAAGGAAAGCGGCGCGCAGAATTGTAGATCGTATTGTAACAGAAACGACACTGGTTTACCACCGGGAACCGCATGTCCTTGCGGTCCCTTTAACCCTATGATCTCCGGCTTTCCGGAACATCCAAGCGTTTTTTTCTGATACACTGGGCGGAGATCATCATCGGAAGATACCCGTATACGATCATCTCCCTGAACACCAGAATCCCGGATCTCTCGTTTAACTCCACAGGGATCGTCAATCGGTCTGCCCCATACCGCTCCATCGCCGCTCCGCACCCAAAGGTGGTTCCAGGAATACATTCCCTGGTCGAATTTTATAGGAAGTTCAATTCCTGCTTCGGAGGAATCCCGGTTCTTCCATGGAACCGATACCAAGCGCGTCAAAACCGGCGTTAAAAGCTCCATCTGCTTTTGAAGTACTGTTCCGCTTCTTTTCCGGAAGATCCTCGGCATCTAAGATAACACCGGACTCCCGCCTCATGACAGCGGTCCGGCTTCTTCCACTCCTGGGCGTCAAAGCTCTCCGCCGCAAAGATAGATTCCGCATGATCTTTTCGGACCTTCCGGTACATCTTAAATTTCCCGAGAACCATCTCAAACTGCTGTTTTCGTCTGGACAAAGACAGTAAATTCCGGTCTTTCTTCCAAATCAGCCTTTTCGGGCGCTCTCTTCTTCTTCCTTTGGGTGGAACAGAACTGTTTCTCCGGTATCCGAAAGGATCTCGTCCTGAAGCTTCCAGGACCTCGCGGCGCATCTTATTTAATGCCTGCACCGGCATAAACACATTTCCCCTCCTCCACGTTAAGGTCTGTGAACGTAAAACATGGAATCACCGGTCTTGAGAGCTGTTTTCTGATGCGCTCCGCGTCCATCAGGCATTCTTTGCCTCCTCGGCGGGCTGGGATTCTCCCAGGCTGTATTTCCGTATCCGACACGGGCACATCCCGGTTTTCCGACCGCGATGTACGCTTACGTCGGGGATCTTCTTTTTCCACATTCACATACGTGCGTTCCAGATAGTCGGGTTCTGGTCCACGTCGCGGTACTCCGGCTTTTCCTTTAAGACCACCATGTCCCGTCCGTTGTGGGTGTGGTAATAGCCCTGGGACTGTCCCCCGGTCGAAAAAAGAGCCAGCAGGGCATCCCTGTCTGCCTTCTCCACATGGTATCCGGCGCCCCTCCTTCAAGTAGAGGTCCACGTATTTCCGGTAGATACTTACAACTCCTGCCGTGTACCGCGGACTCTTCATGCGTCCCTCGATCTTTAAGGAACAGACACCCGCTTCCAGGATATCCGGGATCAGATCCAGGGTACAGAGATCCTTTAAGCTTAAGATATATTTTTTCATTCTTTTTATTGACATATTTTCCGTTCTGCTCTGCGTCAAAAGGCAGACGGCAGGTCTGTGCGCACCGGCCCCGGTTTCCGCTCCGTCCGCCGATCAGGCTGGAAAACAGGCACTGGCCGGAATAGCAGTAACAGAGGGCACCGTGAACGAAGGTCTCCACCTCCAGACCCGTATCATCATAGATCTCACGGATCTCCTTTAAGGAAAGTTCTCTCGCCGGAACCACACGGACAGCGCCAAGGGCTTTCAGGTCTCTCGCGCTGTATTTCCCTGTCACCGTCATCTGGGTGCTGATGTGGACCGGAAGATCCGGGAAATGTTTCCGGATGTAGGTGAACGCTCCCATATCCTGGACTAAAACGGCATCCAGTCCCGCCTCATAGTACGGTTTCAGATAGGAATACAGATCTGACATCTCTTTTTTCCTTCACGAGCGTGTTGACCGTCATATAAATCCTGCATCCGTGAAGATGCATGAAGTCGATGGCTTTCACCATCGTCTCCTCATCCAGGTTGTTCGCGTAGGCACGGGCACCGAACCGGCTTCCGCCGATATAGACCGCGTCCGCTCCGCGTTCACCGCCGCCACCATACTCTCGTAGGAACCGGCCGGTGCGAGTATCTCAACCGTTCTGTTTTTCATATTCTCTCCTTTATTCCGCCTTCTTCTCCGCGATTCCTGCTTCATCTGAAGACCGATCAGCTCATGCTTTAAGCTGTAGATCTCCTTCTCCATCTCATCCTTCTGGCTGCGCAGCATCATCGCCTCCTGAAGTGTCTTAAAATAATCGTCCGCCAGGTTCAAATAGATCATGACTTCCTGGTAATCCTTATTCTGTCTCGTAAATCCCGGCTGTGCCTTTAAAACGGCGATCTTCTCATTAATATAGGCAGCCACCTTCTGCAGGTACTCCGGATCCTCCGCTCCTCCCAGCGTGTAGACATTTCCATTGATCAGCACTTCCGTATAGTTCTTTCTCGTCCATTTCTAATTCCTCACTTTTTTGCATAACCGTCCGCCTGTTTTCCAGCCTGTACTCCCTCACGGCTCCCACGATCGATCCACAGATCCGCCGGACAGTTATCATCTATATAAAAATTGTCATTTTTCTCTATCGTACAGATTTTTCAATTCAGAAAATTCCTGCCTATATACTGCAGCAAATATTTTTTCCTATTTCGCCGCATCCAGCCCAAGGTGCTTGTAGGCCAGATCCGTCGCCATTCTTCCTCTCGGCGTGCGCATAATAAGTCCGTTCATCAATAAATACGGCTCATACACGTCTTCCAGTGTCCCGGAATCCCTCCGATAGACGCCGCCAGCGTCTCAAGTCCCACCGGACCGCCGGAAAATTTCTGGATCAGGGAGAAGCAGGGTCCGGTCATTATTATCGAGACCAAGCTTGTCCACATCCAGGATATCCAGTGCAAAATCCGCGACTTCTTTCGTAATCACGCCGTTGTACTTGACCTGTGCAAAGTCCCTCACACGTTTTAACAGTCGGTTTGCCAGACGCGGCGTTCCCCTGGACCTTCTTGCGATCTCAAAGCTCCTTCCTCGTCGATCTCAACGCCCAGGACCTTTGCGGAGCGTTTTACGATCACGCAGAGTTCCTCCGGTGTATAAAATTCCAGCCTCTGGATCACACCAAAACGGTCCCGGAGCGGAGCTGTTAAAGTCCCACTCGTTGTTGCTCCCACAAGTGTAAATTTCGGAAGATCCAGTCGGATCAGAGCGGGCGGATGAATCCTTTCAAGCATGATATCGATGGCAAAGTCTTCCATGGCCGGATAGAGAACCTCCTCCACCTGGCGGTTCAGCCGGTGGATCTCATCCAAAGAGGACGTCTCCCTCCTGGAGATTGTTTAAGATCGCAGCCATCTCCCGGCTTCTCGATCGCCGGACCGGAGGTCACCTACCCATCTCGTTCGCGATGATTCCGCAGAGCGTTCTTTCCAAGGCCGGGAGGGCCGTAAAAAGCACATGATCCAACGCCTCCCGCGGCTCTTTGCCGCATCGATAAAGATCTTCAGCGTGGACTTTATCTTCTCCTGACCGATATAATCTTTAAGTACTGTGGGCGCAGGGTCCCCTCTATTTTTTGTCTTCCTCAGTTTCTTCGGTCGTAATGATTTTTCGGCTCATAACATTTTCCTATCTATTTTTTTTCTATCAGACAGCCGTCTCCGGCTGCCATTTTTACAAAGTTTCGTAACTATTCAGTACCCTCATCAGTTACGCGCAAAAATCCATTCTAAATCGGCTGTGCCGATAGGATTTTTGCCTTCTAGTCTAAGTTTTCTTACGGTCAGCGCAGTAAATGCGCAGACCTACCGAATAGTTACAAAGTTTCATCCTATAAGAATGCCAGATGCTTTAACGCGCCCTTCAGCACGTCCTCGGAAGTCATACCTTCTGTGATCGCAACCTTCTTTACTGCCGTCTGCGCCTCGGACGCGGAATAACCGAGGGCCGTAAGCGCTTCCACAGCCTCTTTTCCAGCTTCCGCCATTCCAGAGAGATCCGTTTTCGGGCTCTCCTCCAGATCTGCACCTGCAAATAATACGTCTTCTGCTTTTATTTTATCTTTGAGATCCAGGATGATCCTCTGGGCTGTCTTTGCCCCGACACCGGGCGCCTTCGAGATCGCCTTCGCGTCACCAGAGATTACAGCCAGACGCAGCACATCCGGTTTCAGCGTGGAGAGGATTCCCAGGGCACTCTTCGGACCGACCCCTGTTCACCCCGATCAGCTGGCGGAACATCTCAAGATCCTGCTTTGAGAGGAACCGAAAAGACTCATTCCATCCTCACGCACGGAAAAATACGTGTAGATCTTCACTTCCTCCCCAAGACCCGGAAGCTCCCCGAGGACCGATGACGGAATAAAGATCCGGTAGCCAATATTTCCCGCCTCAACAACGACGGAATCTTCCCTCTTTTCTTCCAAGGGACCGCGTATATATGAAATCACTGAATGAACCTCCCTTTTCCTCATCATGTCATGATGCATGTCGTAATCATACCATAGCCGCCATTTAAGTGCAAGTGGAACCGCCGCGAGAATCGAACATATTTTCGATTTAGCTGTTTTTGAAATATCTTCCCGGAAAACGCCGCCAGGCTTCTCCTTCGTTGACTTTCCATGTTTTCGCGGGTATAATCAGAAAACACGGAAGCAAAAATTCTTCCGCCTGTTCCATTCATGATTTGCCATATGCAGTTTTCCGAGCAGTCACCAGCATTTTTATGAACCCCAGGCGGATCAGCAATATAAGTATAAGGACTATCACATGATCACTATAAAAAACATTCCCTGGCACCATCGCCTATCCGTTGGAGCGCCTTGGCGATCCGGAAAAGCTGTCTTTTTTGATATCGAGACCACCGGCTTCTCCGCCGACTACAACACCGTATATCTCATCGGCTGTATCTGGCCGGAGGGAGACCATCTCCGCTTCATCCAGTGGTTTGCAGACACGAAAGCCGCGGAGGCCGATGTCCTGACCGCATTTTTTACTTTATAAAGGATTTTCGCACTCTCGTCCACTTTAACGGGGACATGTTCGATATTCCTTTTTTGTCACGAAGCGCGCCAAGGCCTTAAAGCTCACCCCCGCCTTTGACAGCGTGGAAAGCGTCGATATCTTCCGCCGGATCAAGCCCTTTAAGAAGCTCCTTGGTCTGCCGGACATGAAGCAGAAGACCATCGAGCGCTTTCTTAAGATCGGACGCAAGGACCTCTATAACGGCGGCGAGCTCATCGAAGTCTACCTGGACTATCTGAGGACTCACGATCAGGAAGAAAAACATCTTCTTCTCCTCCACAATGAGGACGACTTAAAGGGAATGCCTTCTCTCCTTCCCCGTCCTCTTCTATCCTGACTTTTTCGCCCAGGATTTCACCCTGGACGCGGTGCGGGAAGCTCCCGGCGAGACAGACCGGCTGATCCTCTCCCTCTCAGGGGACCCGGTGACGATCCTTCCGTCCCCGGTGGCTGCCTCCGTCCCCGCCTACGCTTTCCGGGCAGACAAAGACCGGATGGAGCTTTCCATCCGGGTCTACAAAGGTACATTAAAATATTATTATCCGAACTATAAGGATTACTACTATCTGATCTACGAGGATACCGCGATCCACAAGAGTGTCGGCGAATTTGTCGACAAGGACGCCCGGATCAAGGCGACAAAGGAGACCTGCTACACAAAGAAGGACGGCACCTTTCTCCCCCAGCCCGCAGATATCTGGGTGCCGGAATTCAAGACCTCCTGCAAGGATAAAACAGGATTCTTCGAAGTCCGGGAAGACTGTTTCTCCGATGCGGAAAAGCTGAACCGCTACATACGGGAGATCTTCTCGTTTCTCAAATAATACGCGACAAGTCCATTGGCATCGCCCTGCCGTCTCGGTCAATACAGTCAGTAATAGTTGCAGCACCAATTCAATACAAAAGAATATGCCCCGGCACACTCCCAAACCATGGGTAGGTGGTTATCACTATGCGCCTATGAGTTTTCTGTCCGCCAAAAAGCTTCAGAAAACCCATAGGCTTTCTTTTAGTAATCCCCGTCCTTAAGAAGCTTCCTGATATATGCAAACGTCTTTCTCTCTCCCTTTTCCTTCAACATCAGCAGGATCTTATCCAGACATGCCTTCGTCTCCGGATGCATGACGATATATTCCTTATTTCTGGAAAAATATGTAGGGTGCCGCATCCGTGTAGTTCCTTCCCTGGTAGATCTTCGAGGCCGCGATCCGGTCCATGACCATCTCCGCCAGGTAATTCACTGGCATCTTCACGCCGACGATCTTCCAGTGGTCCTCCGCTGTGGACACATCGGTCCAGTACTCGAAGTGATGCTTATTTCTCCCCTTGTGATGGAGCCATGCGGAGGAATATCCCTTTTCTTCCTTCTCTCCGCCGCGTTTGGACTCCGCGTTCCCTGATAATACTTCACGCCGGTCTTAAATTCCTCCCAGGAATACTTCGACAGATCGTGGAGCAGCCCCTGTTTAAAAAGTCCAACCTTAAAGCAGCCTTCCATGACCACCAGCTTGTGATGGGTGATGGTCAGAAAGTGATGCCAGGCGTTGTGGAGCAGTCGTTTTTCTTCCTCATTCAATTTAACAGAACTCATATTTTTACTCTCTCGTTGCCCTCTTAAGCATATCTTCCAGCTCATCCACAGAGAACTTATAATGCTTGTTGCAGAACTGGCAGTTGACCTCGATCTCTCTGCCCTCGTTGATCATGTCCTGGATCTCTTTTTTTTCCGATGCTGATGATCGCCTTCTCCACTCTGGAGCGGTCACAGTCACAGCGGAACTGTACCGGCATCTTTGATAAGATCTCAAGTCCGAACTCGCCGAGGATGTCTGTCAGGATCTCCTCCGGAGTCTTTCCCGCATTCAGCAGTGCTGTGATGGAAGAAATTCCGGAAAGCTTCGCCTCGAGCTTGTCGATGATCTCATCGGAAGCGCCCGGAAGAAGCTGGATGATAAAGCCGCCTGCCTGACGGACCGTGTTGTCCTTATTCATTAGAACACCTAGGGCAACGGAGGACGGAACCTGCTCAGATGTGGCAAAATAGTAGGTCAGATCTTCCGCGATCTCACCTGTGACAAGCTGTGTCTGTCCCACATACGGCTCTTTTTAAGCCAATATCCTTGATAACGCTCAAAACGCCAAGGTCCAGGGAACCGCCGACATCGAGTTTTCCCTGTGCATTCGGCGGAAGCATTACATCCGGATTGAACGCATATCCTTTCACATCTCCATGGCCGTTGGCTGTGACAAGAAGTCCTCCCAGCGGACCGCTTCCCTCAATTCTAAGTGTTAAAAGGTCCTTCTCCCTTTTAAGTCAGCGCCCATCATGGCAGCTGCTGTCATGAGACGTCCTAAGGCAGCCGTAGCCACCGGGCTCGTATTATGGGCATTCTTTGCGTTTTCCACCATATCTCTTGTCGTTGCGGCGAAGGCGCGGATCTGGCCATCCGCAGCCGTCGCACGGATCATATAATCATTCATGCTCTATTTCCTTTCTTTTCCATGTTCTCTCGCGATCACATAAATACGTTCACTGTCCTCCCGCGGCGGATTCTTCGTAAATGCATCGTAGGCGGCAACAAATTCCATTCCCGCTTCGTGGATGGCACTCTTCACCTCTTCCAGGGAATAAGCCCGCTGATAATGTGTCTCATGGTACTTTCGGAAGAGATCCCCGTCCTCACGGACAAAGATCGACAGATCATAGATATTGATCTGCTCCTCCTCATCGTACTGGTTGTCCCAGATAAAGCTGGAGTCATCCCGGTCTTCCGCGATCGTGTTGTCTCCCATGATCTCCCGGTATTTGTACTCCGTATTCATGTCGAAGATAAACACTCCGCCCGGATCCAGGTAATTGTTAACCAGGCGGAATACTTCTGTCAGATCCTCCGGCTCTAAAATATAATTCATACAGTCACAGATGGAGACCACCGCCGCCACCGTGCCGTACAGTTCAAATTCCCGCATATCCTGACAGAGATACAAAATATCTTTTCCGGACTGTTCCTTCTTTTTCCAGGGCAAGCTCCAGCATCTCCTCGGAGTTATCCACACCGATCATATCATAACCAGCGTCCGCGAGAAGCTCCGTGAGACTTCCCTGTTCCACATCCGAGATCGAGAAGAAGTCCCTCCGTAACCCCCTGTTCCTTTAAAAAGCCCTGTCAGATATTCACACCATTCTTCATATGGAATATTATCCATGAAAGTGTCATAGACAGCAGCAAACCTGTAGATGCCTGCATTTTATCTCCTTGATCAGCCTCAGTCCGCGTACAATAATGAAAAGCCACTACCCGCAATAGGTAATGGCTTACGTTTCATCTTATGCGTTGCGGCCGCAGCACTGCTTATACTTCTTGCCGCTTCCACACGGACACGGATCGTTCGGGTAGATCTTGTGACCCTGACGGCGTACAGTTCCAGAAGCTTTCTGTTTCTTGTAAAGCTCTGTTCTTGTCTCAGCGGAAAGGATCTCAGACCACTGCGGAAGCTCATAGAGCCAGGAAGCCTTAGCTTCTACCATATTGTAGTAAAGCTTTTCCGGATCGATCTCAATCTTAACAACGGTATCCTCTGCCATTGTGTCGATCGGGTTCTCATATCCCTTTAAGCTCTCATTGATTCCATCAGGAAACCAGTCATAATGAGAACTTCTGTGCCATACTTCAGCAAGTTCTTTTACAGTTCCCTCAACAACTTCTGTCGGGTTGGAAAGGATCTTCTCATAGATGCCTTTTTCGATCGTAAAATAGTTTGTCCAGAGTTCTTCTTTCTTTTTATCATCGAGACCATCGCCGTAAGCGAGGCTTCTCCATGTTTCAAGTAATGTTGCCATATCAGTTCCATCCTTTTCGTATACTGTTTCTATTTCTTTTCCGCACCATCCATTTTCAAAGGGCAGACTGGTACAGAAAACGTCTAATGCACATTATAACATAGGATATTTTTTCTGTAAACAGGAAAATTTTTTGTGCATTGGAAATAAAAATGTCAACATTAAATTCGACATTTTTTCATGTTTTTATCGTTTTGCCGTTTTGCACAATACGTAGCCCGTTTTATTGTATATTTTCACTTTTAGGCAGCGCAATAGTAAGGCTGCCACTGCTGCCAACCTCTCACGCTCCCTATTTCCGTTCTTATGCAAGCTGCTTTACCTCTTCCTCGAATAGTTCCCCCTGCTGAATGATAGCCATGTATTTTGCGTGGGTATCCGTTTATCCAGTTCTCTATACTCTCTACCTCTTCCTCTGTCCTGTCGTCAAAATTTGTGCCTTTCGGTATCTTCCGGCGTATCATCTTATTTGTTACCTCATTTGTGCCACGCTCCCAACTGCTGTACGGATGGCAGTAATATACCTTTGTCCGCTTTTCTCCCTCGTTGATAATAGAACGCTGTAAGCCCTCTGCATCTGCAAACTCGCTACCATTGTCTACTGTGATTGTCTTAAATACCCGCTTAAACATATCAGCGCCCCATTTTCTTTCTAATCTATCCAGTGCCGCTACTACTGCCTCGTCTGTATGGTCTGGCAGTTTAAATATAATCTCGTTTCTGGTTTTCCGCTCTGTCAGTACCAGCAACGTATTTTTTTGACTTTCCCCGCTTACCTAAAACGCTGTCCATTTCCCAGTTGCCGAACTCTTCCCGTGTATCTATCTCTTTTCGGGCGTTTGTTATACTCTCTCCTGTTGCCGCCCTTTTCTGTTGCCTCTGTACTTTCTTATAATTTCTCTTCTTATTCTTCTTTACTGGCAAATTCTTATTAGACAACTTATGAAAATACCCTTATCAATGTAGCTGTATAAGGTCGTTACGCATACTGTTACGGAAAAGTCCCCTCTTTCCCCCTGTGCTTTCAATTCTCCCAGTACCGCAGCTGGGCTGTAATCTTCATTTACTATTTTATCCTCTATATAATTTGCGTATGCAATATCGTTTCCTATTTTAAGCTGTGTCCCCTTGCCTTTAAATTTTCCTCTGCTTTCATTTGTGCCTTGTTTGGGCTATAACTTAATGTTTCTGTATAGTCGCTATTTCTGTGCATATATTCCCCTCGCTTAAGCTCATTGTATATAGTGCTGCGGTGTACGCCCAGCTGTTCTGCTATCTCTATCACGCTATGCCCTGCTTTTTTTCAATGCCTCAATACTTATACGGTCTGTCCATGTCAGCTGTCGGCTGCCTTTCTTATTCGCCATTTCTGCTACCTCTCTTTCGTTCCTGTTCTTCCCCCATATACGACGAAAAGCCGCAAACTCTTTTACAAGTCTGCGGCTTATGCCTTTACCTATTTACAACACTTTTTACAAGCGGTGTATTTCTTCTTTGTTTGGCTTAGCGGTATGCTCTTTGGGTTTTTCATTCCCGAACAGTTAGGCCGATAGATTGCCTATTACCTTATCGCCCCACTTTACGTATGCGGCAGGCTCTCCGTTGTATGTATACTTTTCTACTGTAATATCTTCACTGCCGGACATTCTGCTTAAAATATCCTGCCTGTTTTCTCCGTCCTCATTATTGAACGTCACGCCTACTACTTTCGTTCTGATTGTATCTAAAACTCTTGCACCAGATGCAGCGGCAGGCGCTGGCGTTCTGTTTCCGTTCTCTTTTCCTGCGTTTTCTTTTTCAGTCCCAAAATAGGCGCATACTGCCGCAACCACAATGCAGCCCGCCCCACCTGTTATATTTCCAGACGGCAGCGCCGTTAAACCGCTTACTGCAAATAATGCAGCCGCTGCCACTAAAATTACCTTTTTCTTTGTCATAGTAAGCCCTCGCTTTCGTATCTACTTCAATTCTAAAATTTCATCAGCAGAGGAGTTAAGCTCTCTGCATATTTTCGCAAACATTTCTATTGTCGGTGCGTGCGCCCCATTCTCCCACCTGCTTATATCTTTCTGGTGGACTTGCAGGCGTTCCGCAAGTTCTGACTGTGAAACGCCCGCCGCTTTTCGTGCTTTCCTTATGTTCTCGCCTAAGTTCATGCCTTACCTCTCTTTTCCTTTGCTCTCAAAACGAAAGCAATAAGCAGCTTTACCAGTCCTACTACTACTAAAAATACTCCTAATTTCAAAAGCATACTCTTTACTCGGCTGTGGGTTTGTGTTATATTTTTTATAGGCGGCGGGCTTATCGCCCGCCTGTCGGTTAGGGCTTTCGCCCTAACCTATGTACTACCGATTATGATAAGTATTATGCCTATGATTAAGTCTATCAATGCGTTGATTGTCAGGTCTCGCCATTCGATAGGCTTTTTCTTTTGTTTCTTTTTCTTACCCATTGTGCCGTTTCTCCTTTCCAGTGGCTTTGCCTCTTATTTGTTCTTATCTCCTTTCCATGATTTTATTATATACCAACTTTGGTATACTGTCAACGCTTTTATGCAGAAAAGCCTATAAAATTACCAAAAAAAATAGAGGGCAGACAGCGAACCGCCCACCCTCGAAAACTTAAGCTAATCTTGTGGCATAATCTAAGCTAATCCAGCCTGCGCCACTCTTCAAGCGTCCCCAGCCAACGCTTGCACCCTGTCCGGCTTTCACTTCCACAATGGTAAATACTCCCTTTCCTGTGGTTTCTCCCGTCTTTGCATAGTTCGTGCCTGCTCCTGTTCTGATATTAATGTCTAAAATATCTACCTGTACGCTAAACGGAACGCCTACGCTTGCCTGCTGCCCTGCTGCGGTATATACCGCCTTGCCGTTATCATCATATACAGTATAGCCCGCCTTGCAAGCGCTCTTTGCATTTTCCAGCGACGTAAACGCCCCCAGCTGGCTTGCTGCGTCCGTCCAGCTCTTGCGCACTCTGTAATACTTTGTACCGTTTCCTGCTGCATACTTTTTATAGTATCCCTCGCCGTACTCTGCACGCTTTTTCTTTACTGTTTCGCTCTGGTCTGCTGGCTTTTCATATCCAGTAAGAACGGCATCAGATGCAGCACGCACGCTGCCCGCCTTTTTCAGTGCGTCCATTACTGCTGTGTATCCCTGCAATTCTTCCCATAAAAAGCCCAGCTGCATATTAAGGTCTGCAATGGATACGCCCGCCTGTTTTGCATGATTAAGCAACGCCTGTTTTCTGCTCCAATACGTCCACTGCGCCAGCCCATAGCCTGCACTGTCCTTTACAAAATTGCCATAGCTGCCATTATCCACCGCTGCTGTATATTCTGTGTCCGTCTTACCCAGCTTATTGTTATAGGTGTTCTGTAAGTTGTTCGGCATAAGCCCGCTTTCAGCATACAGATTACCCATAATACCAGCCACAGCATAAGCATTTAAGCCCTTTCCTGTAAGAAAATTCCAGATTGTTTTTTCATTGCCGCCCTGCGGTGTTTCTGCCTGTCCGCTGATTTTACGCTTAAACTCGTCCCATGTGTGGGCGCTGGTGTTATATACATACGGGTTAGGGCAAATCTTGCCCGTTACGTCGTAATGTCTGATTACATGAGATCACTGCCATACCTCGCCGTTAAATCCTACAAAGTAATGCGCCGACGCATTTCTATTGCCGCCGCCATAATATCGGCAGTTGTCCTCTGCGCCGCCCAGTGCGCCTACATAATGGATAACAATATACTTAATTCTGGAAACGCTGCCCTTATTGAAATTGTACTTACTTATCTTTCTGTTAATGTTCATATTTCCTGCCTTTCCGCATACAAAATAAGCGCCTGCGGTGTCCCCGCAAGCGCTCTTTGCTCATATGTCCTTATTATTCTTATCTTTCCTGTGTCCTGTGTTCCTCTACGTTGCCTGTGGTTCTGTCCCCGTCCAGTTCGTCTGTGTCCGGCAGTTCGTCCGTATACTTCGCCAGAAACTCCCGCACCTTTTCCCATACCTTTTTACGGGCAGCCCGCATAATGCCATATTCTTAAAAACTCACTACCACTACAATGTAAAGCAATCGAAAATTAGCCACGCCCACGGTATCAAGCCCTAAATATGTACGTGCCTGCTCCGGTATAAATCCGATTGTTAATCTTAATCAAACGTCGATTGCCAGCATGAATACCAGAGAAATAAGTATTTTCTGATAGCCCCGTCAATGCCTGCGCAGCTGTTAAATCTCTTCTTACCAGCTGGATAATTTTGTTATGTGCCGCCGCCTCAATAAATTCTGTAATAGTCATGTTCATAAATCCTGCCTTTCTCTTAATTGCAAATCTTTTTGCCCGCTCTTTCAGCTCTTCGCCGTCGTAGCCCGCTGTCTGCTCCCAGCTTTCCAGAGTGGCTATTAAATCAGCAATAAGCCTGCTTTGCTTTTCTATGGTTTCCTGTTGTTCTTGTACTACCCTTAGTAAATTGCTACTCATGTACTCGCTCCTGCATTCTGCCGCTTAAGCAGCCTTTTCTATGGCTGCCTCTGCCAGCGTTTTCTATTTTCTTTCGTAGGTTGTAGCTGTCGGCGTGTCCTGCGTGTCCCGTCCAGCTCTGTATGCTCTTTTTGTAACTGCTCTTTTGTGATTTTCCCGCTCTCGCACTTCTTGATAGTACGCTTTATGCGCTTTATGCTGTCCTTTCGCACTTTCCTGTGCGTTGCCCTGTGTTTGTAGCCTACAAAGTCTATACCGTTCTTTGCTGCCAGTATGGTAGTTTTCGGGTTAAACTCTAACTTAAGCTCTTCCCGTAAGAATTGCTCTATCCGTGCAAGCCAGCTGCGCAGCTGTTCCTTTGTCTGGGCTTAATATTACAAAGTCGTCCATATAGCGTATGTACGCCTCTACGCCCAGCTCATGCTTAATAAACTGGTCTAATGCGTCCAAATAGATATTTGCAAATAACTGACTGGTAAGGTTTCCTACTGGTATCCCTACGCCGTCCGGCATATTGCCGTTGTGGTCTATTATCCTGTCCAGCAATGCCAGTACCCCAGCGTCTTTTATAACCTTACGTATTTCAGTTTTTAATACCGCATGGTCTATGCTTTGGAAATAGTGGTGTATATCTGCCTTGATAGCATAAAGCGGCTGGTCTGGGTGGTATTTGTTCCACTCATACAGCCACTCTTTTAGCGTATCAGACGCAGCGTGCATACCTTTGCCTTTCCGGCAGGCGTAAGACTGCGATATAAACCGCTTATCAAATATAGGCTCTAACACGTTGTTTATGGCGTGCTGTACCACCCTGTCATAGAACGGCAGCGCCATTATCTGCCGCTCTTTCGGTTCGTACACCTTAAAGTAATGGTATTTGCTTGGCTCATAGGCAAGGTTTATAATATCTTCCCGCACCTTGTCTAAGTTTTCCTCTTTGTCTTTCGTAAAAATCAGTACGTGTTGTGGTCAAGCTTTTTTGTAACACTTGTGGCTAAAAAAATAGTGCTTATCAATTTATGCTACCGTCCTTGCTTCATATGGGGTTCGATAACCATTATAACTGTGTGGACGAACATGATTATAATCAACGTATGCAAATTCTTCTACCTTTTGATAGAGTGTTTCCTCTGTTGTAAACTCATACAAATTTGTGCATTCATTCTTCAAGGTATTGAAGTAACGCTCCATCGGTGCATTGTCGTACGGATACCCTGCTTTGCTCATGCTCTGTGTCACATTTACCGATTCGCAGAATTCGGTAAATGCTTTGGACGTATACTGTGAGCCCTGGTCAGAATGTAAGATAAGGCCATCTTTGATTGTTGGCTGCGATTCCAGCGCTTTTCGGAGCGTCCGGATCGCAAGATCACTGGTAATGTTACGATCTGTTATGCTGGCAATCACACTCCGGTCATGCAAATCTATAATAGTGCAGTTATAGCGTACTTCATGATTTGCAAGGAACAGATAAGTGAAATCCGTGCACCATTTTCGATTGATTTCATCTGCTGTGAAATTTTGCTTCAGCTTATTATCGAATACTTTATGCGGGTTTCCATGCTCATATCCCGGCTTTTTGGACGGACAACCGAACGGAGACCAAGCTCTGTGTTCATATATTTATGAACGGTGGTATTACTGTAAGAATAACCTTTACGCTCCAGATAGACTTTCATACTCCGATAGCCGTCAACTCCATTGTGCGAATGATATATTTCCTGAATCTGTGCTTGGACTTCGGCTTTAAGGGTATAATAATCCGCCTTCCGGTGTTTCCGGTAGTTGTAATAAGCATTTGGGCATATATCCAGCCGTCAAGCAGCCAGCGAATGCCAAATTCATTATGATATTGTTCGATGAATCGATAAGCCTCTAATCGATTTCCTTTGCAAAGAATGCCGCCGCTTTTTTAAGAAAAGATTCTCCTTACGAAGTTCTTCGTTTTCTCTTTTGAGTCTGAGCATCTCCTTCATGTTGTCATAATCTTCTTTGGCTTCCGGGCTTGACTGGCATTCTTTACTAAACTCGCTACACCACTTAGAAATGCTGGCTTTCGATACCCCATACTCAGCGGTGATGCTTTTGTAGGTACGACCTTCCTCTTCATGAAGACGTACTATTTTTTTCTTAAATTCGATTGTGTAACTTTGTGGCATGATAATTACCTCTTTTCTCTATTGGATTTATTATATCTTATTAGCCACTACTGTTCATCCCGCAAAGCCCAACGTTTCAGCTGGTACTAATTCAACGCTTAATCATAAATAAGCGCAGGTTTCTGCCTCTGGGCTTTTCTTTGTTCCCCACTGGTTCTGCCCGTTCTGGTACTCACTCGTCAGCCGTCTTTTTCAAGTTTCGCCTGCAAGTTTCAACGCTCATAAATGCAGCCTTTTCTATCAGCGGCGTTACTAATTTTCTTTTGTTTTCGTCTAAGTCCTTGAAAATTCCCTTAAGTCTGGTCTTTTCGGTCTTTATCCTCTGTTCTTTGGTTTTCTCTTTCTTTGTTGCCATTCCTTTACCCGCTTTCCATTCCTGCGCCGCACCACACCCCTACACCACCCGTGCGCACGCCCGTAGGGTAATTTTTAGGGGTATCCCTCCTCGGTATTCGCCCCCCTTTAATTATTTTTCTGATATGGGGGGGTATGCCGCCGTTCTCGTCGAACCGATACCGCTTATGCCTCTCCTGTTTGTGGTGTTCCTTGTTGTGGCAGTCTTGGGACAACGCCTCTAAGTTATCCCAGCACAACGTAACGCTTATGTCGATTATGTTCTCTCTGTTAAGCCAGCGCTTATGATGCACTATCTTTGCGGGCTGCCCGCAGCGTTCACAAATATAATCTTGTGACATTAAATAAGCGGCTCTGGTTTTTCCCATGCCGCTGATAAATAAAAACTCTTAGCCCATGCTTTCATACTGTCCCCTCTCTTTCTTCATTTCCCAGCGCCCTAAGTTTCATGCGCTGGGTGGAGGCTAAAGAATGAATAGAAAAAGAGTAGGCAACTGCTGCCGCACATGGCTTAAGCTATCGCCTACTCATTTCATGCTACCATTGTATCTCTTTTGTTTTCCATGTAAACACCACGTTTTTACCACGATATTACCCGCTGCTGCACTGTTATCATTTCTCTTACTGGCACGCCTGCTGTTCTTAGCTGCTCGTATATACTCCTTATCTCATGCCTAAACCATCCTGCATACTGCATTGGTACTGGCTGATATTGCCGCCCATAAATGGGTTATCTGCATACGCTGCCACCTGTGAAAACTCATACAGCAGCAGCGGCTTACTCTGGTCTAATAATAGCCGTAATATATATGCTGTCGTTCTTCCGTGCAGCCGTCCCTCTGGCGGCTGCCATATCCCAGTTATTATATATAACCTCTGCCACTCGTAAAGCTCAAATCCTAACGCCTGCTCTATATATGCCTTTATTTTTTCAAACACTTACTTTACCCTCTCTTCGTCAATGCCCCACAATAATACTGACAGCTCATTTATGATACCCGTTACCCAGCGCCTCGGTGTATTCTTTTCCTGTGTCCAGCTGCTCTGCAATTTCCGCATAGTCCATACCCTGCATAAAATACATTTCAAAAGCCTTGTACTCTACGCCTCTGCCCGCTGCCTCTCTGCGGCGCTCTATCTCTTCTACCGCTTTGTCTATATGCGCTGTCATTATCAATGTCTTAAAGCGTGTGCGTCTGATACTCTCTAAGTATGTACGCTGCTGCTCGTCCGTCATGCCCTTAAGCTCTAACTGCTGCCCGTCGCTTATGGCGTTCTCGATATGAAAAACTGCATCACGGTAACATTTCATAAGCGTAAAAGTGTTGTGGTATTTCTCTTTCTTCTGCTCCTGCTTTTCCTGTCTTTTCAGTTCCGTTATTGCAGCCTTTGCCTGTTTCTGCATCAGCTCCGTCAATTCGCTTTCGTGCAGCTGTACCCAGCTTTCAGCCTCTGGCGGCATTTCTGCCCCTACCGCCGCTGTTGTCTTTGTTTCTTCCTGCTCCATGTTCTGTACCTCGCTTTCTGTTAATTAAATGGCAGCTCTTCGTCTGCTCCCTCTGGTATGTTCATAAACCCGTCACTCTCCGGCAGCTGTTGCCCTCTCGCCTCTGCCTCTGCTTTGCTCTCTCCAAAACCTACGCTATTTGCCACAACCTCTGTGTAATATACCTTGCTGCCCGTGCGCTGGCTCTCGTAGCTGCCTGTTTTAATCTTGCCCGTAACCTCTGCCCTGCTGCCTTTACTTAACCATTTCTGCGCCCATTCCGCAGTACGCCCGAAACACTTAATATTTATAAAATCTGTGTCTTTCCGTCGTCTACCGCAAGCGTAAAGCGGGTAATAGCTGTGCTATTGTCCTGCCCGCCATATCTAAGCTCTGGCTCTCTTGTAAGCCGCCCTGTAAGTGATACATTATTCATTCTCTGCCCTCTTCCAGCTTGTCCAGCTTTGAAAATATCGCCAGCAATTCCAGCGCAATTATTCCCAGTAATATACTTGTCATTTTCTACCGCCTCGCTTTTTCTTCTCTCAATCCTGCCGCCACATTTAAACGCCGCCGCTAAAGCGCCGCCGCTTTCTTCTCTCTCGCAGAATGTCGCCAGCACTGGCTTTATGCTCTGTACCCAGCGGTTAATAGCTACCGTCAATGTTTCTGCTGCTGTTGGCAATGTTTTATTTATCTGTCTTGCCATTTTTCTTGCAAGCCTGCGCTGTTTTCGCTTATCCAGCTCTAACGGCGGGTTTACTCCGTGCTTTTTCTTGTAGTTCTTTTTCCACTGTCTGTATTTCACTGCTTATGCCCCTTTCTCCATATCGCATACGGCGGCGCCATACTGGCGCTGTTATTATCAACGCCAGTTTGACTACGCATATCAGGCAATATACCGCCCCCGTCTGCTGCCTGTCCCAATTCTTCCAGCGCATCTACTACGCCGTCCATAAACTCAAACATTTACTGCCCCGCTTTCCTGCTTAATCTCAATATTTCTGCCGCCTCGCTGCTTTATAATTGCCTCTACGTGCAAGTATGCAGGCAGCATAACCACGCTGCCTGTTCGTAACTGATATTCTACGCTTTTCCGCATCTTCTCGTATTGCTCTGCCTTACAAAACGCCGTACAGCCAGAATAATTGTAAATACCTGCGCTTTCTTCTTTTTCCGTTGCCGTCTATTCATGCTCTGCCCCGCTTTCTGGTAAAGCCTCTGGAAAGTCTTTAATATTCATTTGTCCTTTACCTGTCCGTCGCTCTCTACTAAAAATTTCTTGCAATTTATATAAATTGTCTCGCTTACGTCCTCTGCCTTTTCCATTAAGCAGCATAACGTATAACGTGCCATTCAAGCACGCCCAGCTGTCCTGTGGCTGTTTCTTCGGTGTCCGTTTCGGACACTTTGGAAATAGCGGCAACGGCTGCGGTCGCTGCTTTACTGGCGTTTTCCATAGCCTTACCCATGTTATCTACATATCGCTTCGCTGCCTTTGCGTTTTCTGCCTCTTCCTCTGCCTGTGCCTGCTTGTCTAAAGCATCTGCTACCGCGGTCTGCCTCTATTTGTGCCTTTTCCGCACTCTCTGCCGCTTTATCTGCTTTTCTGTGCTTTGCTGCTACCTGCTCGGCTACTCTTTGGGCTATTTCCCTTTGCCCTTACGTCCTCGCCTGCGCCTGCCGCCGCTGCTATGGCTTTTTGGTCGTCTGCTGATGGCAGCGGCTGCCTCATACGCAGCCGTGATACCTATATTGCCCTCTTTCAGCTGCTCTTTAATCTCCGGCGTGGCATTGTTGTTGATTGCGTCCATTCTGGCTACGTTTGTGCTGCTCTCGTTTAACATAGCTGCCGCCCAAATCACGCATTTGCCCTGTATCTCTAAGCCGTCCTCTTCCTTGGCTCTGATAAGCGCCGCTTTGGTACGCTCTACTAATCTGGTTTTTCATAGGCGGTAAGCTCCTGCGTGTATCCATTGCCAGCCAATAAGCGCAGCTCGCCATTGCCTCGCTCATATCCATAAAGCGGTAAAGCACTTTCTCATACTCCTTATGCCCCCGCTCCAAATTCAAAATATTTGCCGCATTACGTCTGTGTCCGTCGATTATACGGTATTCTCCGTTTACTCTCGCGCCAATACTGTAGGCTGCTCTGTCCCTACGATGTAAAAAGCTGTCTGCCAGCTCTTCTATGTTCTCTAATTTCTGGTGTGTATTCTCCGGTGCTGCCTTTACCTCATGGGGCTTAAATAAAATCTCTTTGTATCCCTCTGTCTGCGCCTGCTGCGCCGCCCCTTTTCGTCTTTGCGCGCTCAAAATATCGTTAATGCCAAACTTTGCCATATTCTCTACCTCGCTTTCTTCTCTGTTTCCGTTCCCAGTCTTAAGCAGCCGCCGTTTTATATGCCATGCACTTACTGCCGCTGCATCTTACAAAACAAATTGCGCACATTCCTTTGCGCCGTTCCTGTAATCTACCTGCATACTGCTTTTGAACGGGCAAAACCGTTTTTCTTTATCCATACCCGCTACCTCTCTTTCCCTGTATACGCTGTTACAAATTTCTTGTACCCTGCGCCGCTCCGCAGCATGGGCTATACTCATAAATCGGCTTACGCATGAAAGTATTTTCTGCTACTTTCTTGGAATACCGAATAATACCCAAAATATTACAATCCGTCTTTGTTCCAGCCATTCTACGCCTGCTGCCTCGCCGTCTGTGTTCTGGTATGACGTAATCAGTACGCCTGCCAGCTTTAATGCTGGGTTAAATTTTTGCGTCCTCTATCTGCTCTGTCACAATGTCAGCCCCTCTAAAGCGTCCTCGTCCACCTTTACGGGTACTATTACCTCGTCCGTGATTGCCAGCGCATTTACAACATTAAGCCCAATATCCGGCGGGTTATCAATGATGCAGTAATCATACTTGCCGTATATGGTGCAATCTCCGTAATACTGCATCTTTGCATATACCAGCGCTTTGTATCTCTCTATCTGGTTTTCGCTGTCCTCTTTGGTTAAATTCCATGTAGCCCCAAAAAGTGACATATTCGCCGTTACAATGTCGATACCCTCATACTCTGTATGCTGTATCAGCTCGTCTGCGTTTTCCCAGTCCCCAGCCAGTAGCCGTGCTACGTTCTCTGCATCATATCTGCTGTACGCCTTGCTTAAGTTTCCCTGCTTATCATTGTCAATCAAGCAGCACCTTATAACCCTCGCCTGTAAAGCTCATACGCCATGTTTGCCGCTGTAAAGGTCTTGGCTACGCCACCCTTTAAATTCAAAATGCTTATTGTTTTCATTCTTTGCCTCTCTTTCCTGCGTTCGCCTCTAACGCATGGTTACTGTTTTCCTGTTCTTTTGTAAGCTCGTCTGAATGTAATAAATACTGCTCTATCAGCTGCGCTGCTGGCTGCCAGCCGTAGCAGACGGCGGTATAATAGCCCTGCTGCCGCAGATACTCTAACCACTCTTTTTGTTTTCTTGGTCGTCGTGTTCTCGCCTGCCTTAAGCTCTATGTAAAGCCCATGATACCCAGCCCTTGCAGCTGGTAGCATAATATCTGGCACGCCAGCCTTTACGCCCTGCCTCTTAAGCACCGCTGCTGTTGCTTTATCACGTTTGCCGCCGTTTGGCACATGATATATATTGCAGTTCCGGCATAATCTCTGTTCTGTATGCAGCCCAGCTAAATAATGCCTCTTGATGCCCGCTTTCGTCGTCCAGTCTAAAGTTTCTCATTTTTCGCCTCGCTCTCTGCTTAAATTCTACATACTGGCAAATTCTAAAAAGCAGCCCGTCCTTATGCGGCTTGCTGTTCTCTATCGCCAAAAGCGTTATTGTTTCCTCGCTTTGTAGTCCTGCATTTCCCAGTACGTCCCAGCGGCATATATCGTAGTATCTGCACCGCAGGGCAGCAGCGCTTACAGTCCTTGCCTTTCTGGAATAACCAGTATTTAATTTATTCTATCATGTTTTCTGCCCTTTCTGCTGCCGCTGTCTTTCCAGCTCTCCTGCTGTTCAAAAATAGCCGCTGCAATTCTAAACGCCAGATATGCTGCCACAATCAGTGCCAGCAGTCCGGCTATTATCAACACTGCTGCAATGGCAATGCCCTTGATTATCTGCATTTCATCCCCCTATCCGTTATTTTTACTAAGGTGTATCTTAAATACCCATAGCCGTAATACTCTGGGCTATGTACGCCCATGCTCACGCTGTTCTTATCCACGTAATAGCCTTTTATTGCCTTTTGGCTCTTTCTTGAAATACTCACGGTCTGAAATTATGTGGTACTCTGGTTCTGGTCTTACTAAATTCTTGCTGCAATTCCAGCGCTTGCCCTGTAATGCTCCGTCAGTACCCTTTTTGTGCGTTCCTGTGTATTTGATTAAATAATTTGCCAGCTCTGCATAGTTGCCGCTATCGTCCAGTGGGAATACCTTAACCCTGTTATGCCCCTCGTATGCCTTATACCAGCAGCGTTGTAAAATTTCTGTATCAATTTTATTTACTACAAGGTGGTGATGCCTCGCACCCTTTCTTGCCAATCTCCATAACGTGTATGTATTTGAACCATGCCCCCTTGCCCGCTCTTCCGGCTTTTTATCGTCCATGCACTGCGTCATATATAAATGCGGCGTAATGGGTGCTAAGCCCGCCTCTAACGCCTGCCGTGTCAGCTGCTGCGCATAATCTATGTTTCTGTCCAGCTCTGCGCCGTCTTTCGCCCTGTATGGGCTGCATATATAAACCTTTCTCATGCCTTTTTACCCGCTTTCTGTTGTGCCTCTGCCCGTGCCTGTTCATTTCCTGCCAGATATGCTGCTAAGCACATCAGCTCGTCTGCTCCCTTTTGGTCTATATAATTACAATCAACGCAGCATTTACAGTACCCCGTAATCTGTAAATATCTGTCGTATACTTCCTGTGGTGTCTGGCACTGCTTTTAAGCTGTCCACCATGCCTGCAAGCTGCTGTATTGCCTTTATGCCTGCCTCGCCGCCCTTTCCGTGTATCCCTACTGTAATCTGCCGCATTTTGTTGCGCCGTCTGCTCCTAAAATTGTTTTACTCTTCATTCTGTGCCTCGCTTTCTTCCTTAAACCCAGCCAAAAGCATAGTCATTGCATCTATCGCTGTATCAAAATGTTTTCCCAGCTCTGCTGCGTCAATAAGCCCCTGCTTTGTGTTTCTTCCGTTCCCTTTCATTACTTGCGTTTGCAAAATAGGTTTTAACTGGCTAAGCCCAGCTATGCTGTTCTCTAACTCTTCCTCACTCACGCAGATTTTACATAGCCCTTGCCGATATGTTCAACACTCATTTTCTGCCTCTTCCTTTCTTCTAATCAGCCGTACCGATACCTCATAAGCTGTGCGCTGTTCTCTTTCTCCTGTGGCTGTATCAAGCACCTTTTCATACTGGCGGCTCTGATACCGTCCCAGCAGCTCTACAGTGTCGCCCTGCTGCCACTGCGCCGCCTCGTCTGCCTGTTCCTGCCAGCAGATGCACGGTAAAAAGCAGCTGCCGCCTGTAAGCTCATTTCTTACCTTTACCGTAATATCAGTAATGCGCTTGCCTCTCGGTGTTTTTTCTGTATGTTGGCTTATTCGCTATAACGCCTCTTACTGCTGCCTCGTCCTGCTCTACTGCCTTTTCCGATACCGCCACAAAATCTGCCAGAATATATACCAGCAGTCTACCGCTCTGGAAGTCCTTTGCGTCTGCACCTTACCTGTCAGTAAAAGCCTGCTGCCCTCTACAAATTCCTGCATAACGTCAAATTCTATGCCGTTGCAAGCCCCTGTATGGTACGTCCTCTGCAAATACTACCGTTACCTCGTCCGGCACGCCGCTTGGTCTTACCGTTTCCAACTTTGCCATATAACCGCAAAACGGCAGCCCGCATAGCTGCTTAATTTCCTTAATCTGTGTAAGCGTTCCTACCAGTCCCGCTGCATTTCCCTTGATACCGCCACCTGTAAGCTCGTCCATGATTGCAGTATCTAAATCCCGTAAAAAATCCGGCTTTTTCTTTGTCATACTTCCTGCCCTTTCCTTTCTTATATGTAAATGGTGTAGTAAAGCGACATCTGCAAATCACTAAACTTATACTGTGCTGTCTGGTCTGGCTCTAATGGTTTCATAAGCCCCAGCTCTTTCCAGCGTCTGTGCGTTATCTCCGGCACTGCTCTAAACTTCTTTACCTCATACCCGCTGTATTTTCGGTATTCCTCGCTTATCTCATGGTCTGCAAACGGTTTGAACGCTGCCAGATACCCTACGTAAACCTCTGCCCCGTCCTCAATAATGCGCAGGCGGTCTGAACTCTCCAGCGTTCCTATAAATTCCTTTACTGTCACTGTCTGCCTCTCCTACTTCTCCGGCATTTCGTACAGCCTTGGTATTACTGCTGCAAACGGCTGTACGTCCATGCCGCCCCTTACTATGGCTGCACCGCCAGTCGTCAACAGATAGCTTACGCACGCTTTCTGTATCTCGTCCAGAACCTCTAAGCAGCGCTCTTTTGTTGCATACTCTCCGATTTCTTCTAAACACCCGTCACTTATGCAAATTACGTGGCGCTTTTTGTCTGCCTCTGCGCCGCCTCTCTTTTTTTTTACGTCCTCATACTCTCCATACTCTACGCAGGCGTAATTACCGCCCAGTCTATACAGCTTTTCTTTATTCTGGCTGCGTATATATACCTCGCTCATTGTCTTTATTCTAAGTTTTCCATTTCTGTAGTTTGACGGTATCATGTATACCTCACTCAATATGCCTGCCTGCTTCTGGTACGTTATGTTCTTGGTAAAATCTCGCCCTCTGTTCGCTTTCTTCTTTATGTTCTTGGTAGCCCTCTAATAGCCTATTGCCTCTACGTCAATGTCCTTGCCGTCCTTACCGTCGTTATTTATCCGAATTTTGCCGTAGTAGGCATAAATACAACAGCCGTCATAGTCATATACTCTTATGCTGCCCTCTGTGGCTGCCTCTGGTGTTTCAATAACCAGCGGCTCTGCCTGCTGCATCTGTGCTGCTACCTGTTCGTCTGTTACTGGCTCGCTGTTCTTTCCTCTGTACCAGATAGCCAGCATAAACAAAATAATTGCCAGCACGCCTGCCGCTATAACGGCTGCGCACTGTATCAGTTTCTTAACTGCCTGTCGTTTTCGTTTTCTCATTTCCCGCCTCGCTTTCCTCTATCATTGCAGCCCTGCTACGCCGTTCTATCCCCGTAGCCATAAACGCTATTTTCATATCTCTTTCGTTAAATTCGTCGTAGTCTCCTACTGGTGCATCTTCTGGGAAAATCTTCTGTGCCTGTATGAAAGCGTCCATAAATGTACTTAATTCCTCATAAAATACGTTTCTGTAAAATTCAAACTCTAACTCTATTTCGATTTTCTGCGCTTTCGTGCAATATATGCCGATTTTCTGCCGCCGTCCGTATGGTTTGTATGCTGTTCTGTCAGATTTAGTACCCATGACCTTATACATACACTGCCGCAGCAGTTTTTTTATTTCGTGCTTTCCGTTGTAGGAAAATATCGTATATTCATACTCTTCCTTTTGCAGTTCGTCTAAAGGAATTTATACCGTTATCCTTAAGCAGCTTTGCAAGTTTCTTTTGCGCTGTCGTTTTCGCCGCCTACGCCCCGCTCTGCCAGTGCTTGCAGCTTTTAATACGCTGTATTGTTTTTCGTCCATGTATTGCCCTCTCTTCTGTAGCAAAATAGTAGTTGTCTACTATCAGCATTTTTACTGAAAAGGCACATAAGCCCCAGCGGTACGGTAATAACCGCTATTGTTATGTCGCCCTCTGTCGCCCATGCCGCCAGCACGGTAACTGCCAGCATTGCAAGCCCGTAGGCTTTCTGCTTAATGAAATACCAGCGGCGGGCTTTTTCTTTGCCTGCTCCCCGCTGCCGCCTCTGTTCCTTTTTTTTGCGCATATCTCATTGCATCTGCATAGCCTCTGGTATGCGTCCTCTATATCAATGCCTCTGCTGCCATTCTCTGCCTCTCTTCCTTTCGGCGGCGCTCTCTGTCTTTCCATGTGTGCCGCTCTCCTGTTCTGGCGTTTGGTTTTACCGTGCGGGCTGCTTTTCGCATTAAAAAGCAGCTGAAAACCTGTTGACTGTCCACATACTTTTCTGGCTGGTATGACCGCCGCTATTTTTTCCACGGTATACAGATGGCAGCTATTAGCCTGCTGCCCTCTGCCGCAGGCTCCGCCATGCCTGCTACACAATGCGCCGTGTGGGACTTGAACCCACGACTTGCGCTTATGAGGCGGCTGCTCTAACCAACTGAACTAACGGCACTGGTGGCGACTGCCGCCTATTATTCTCCTCTATTTCCAGATATGAACCATAAATATAATGCTTTCACTTCGTAACCGCTTAATAATTCCATTTGCTCCATGCACTCTAAGAACCTCTAAGTTTTCCTCTGTTCCGTTCGTTCTCTTCTTTAAGTCCTTTATCTTTGCTCTCATCAATCAGCGCTGAAAGTGTTTTACAGTAATTCATTTGTTTTTCATTTAATTTCTTAAGCGCCTCTCTTGTCATATCTCTTTACCTCTCTTTCGTTATCTTATCCCAGTCTATCTGCTTTCTTATTTCCTCGCTTTTCTTGCTATACCACCCGTCCACGGTATAACGTAAATATCTTATGTACGCCCTTTACTGCCTCTGGTTTTATCGTATGGATTTTGTTTTAATGCGTCCTCTAATTTCATTATTTTCCCTTTTTTTATAGTGCCTGCTGCCCCTGCTGCCGCTGTGTACGTTTCCAGCGTAGCCCCGCAGCGTTTGAACTCTATAAATCGTATCTCTGTGTGTTCCCAGCGCCTCTGCAATATCTTTTACGCTGTTGTTCTGTTTGCTCATAGCCTCTATGGTCTGTCTATCCTCGTAATGCAAGCGCTTATACTTCCGTTTTTCCATTCTCTATGCTCCTTTCTGTACGGGCGACTTTCGCTGCCCTGTTTATCAACTCATTATTCTTATGCTATACTGCCCGCTCCTGTTGTCCCTCTCCATAACTATTGCTAAATCTTCCCCATGGTATAGGCTCGGTATCCTGCAATCTTTATGAATTGTTACGCCCTGTACTCTATCCCGGCCGCTCATTTTCTTTTGTTTCTGTCAGCGCTTTAATTGCAGCTGTGTATTTTGTTGTGTCCTCTTTTGCATAAACCAATATTGCGTAATCATGTTCTTTAATAAAATTTTCCATGTGTCTACTCTCTTTCGTTGTAAAAAAAATAAGCGTGCCAGAGTTTTTTACGCTCTGCACGCTCTTTCTTTTCTGCTGTTTCCTATAAAAAAAAGAAAATCGGCAGAGGCTTTATAACCTCTTGTCGATTTTCATTCTAAAACTTATCTTTGTGCATTGGAAATATTAAATGTGACAGGTCCGGTACGTGTTCTGTACCATTACTGGGCATTCTGCTTCGTAATATACCCCTCATCATCGATCACCGCGTCCGGAGAGATGCTTCTCATGTAATTGATGATCCGCTCCTTCTCCGCTCCTTCCGCCTTCGCCACGCGGCAATTGACTGCTTCGCCGGAATAAACCGCAGGGATTCCAACCCCTCATCTCCGATCACCGCCTCCACGAGGCAGGAATCGAGCGTCTTTGAGTTGAAGAGATAGTTCCCGAGACTGTACACCACCGGGACATCTCCCTGGTAGCCAATGGGCTGCAGCACATGGGGATGGTCCCCGATGATCAGGTCCGCTCCTGCCGCCGCGATCTGGGGCGCCTGCTCCTGCTGCCAGTGATCCAGCTTATCAGTTCCTTCCGTCCCCCAGTGGATGTATACAATGACAAAATTGTTGTCCGCCTTCGCCGCGGAGATCACCTCCAGAAGTTTATTGATCTCCAGACATCGGAATACCCCCGGAGTTGTCTCCGTTGCCCCTTTGGTGTCCGGCGGAAGTGTCCGCTCGATCTGGGTTGCGGAGACGAAGGTGATCTTCCTTCCGTTTGCGATAAAGGATACCGGTTTCACCGCTTCATCCAGGTTTCGTCCCTGCTCCCACATAGGGCATTCCGATGGCTTCCAGGGTGTCCAGGGTGTCTGTCAGGACACTTCGCCGTAATCATAGGCGTGGTTGTTCGCCAGGGACACGAGATCCGCTCCCATGTCAAAGAGCCAGGACGCGTACTTCGGATCCGCACGGAACGTAAATTTCTTTCCCGCCGTGGGCGCTCCGCCCGTCGTATACGGAAATTCGTTGTTTACCATAAAGATATCGGCGCTCCGCATGATGGATAAGGGATCCGTGGAAATTCCACCCTCGATCCCCTGCCCCCTCTTTAAGAGGGATGCCATGATCGCGTAATGGGAGTCGAACAGGATATCTCCCGCAAAGACGATCCGCGTTTTTCCGTCTCCGCTGTCTCTTTCACGTAGATCTTGTTCGCCGCCATGACTTCCGGGTCCTTTAAGAGGTCCGCGTAAGGATCCGCGGATCCTGTCTCCGCCTCGGAAGATTCCGTCTCATTCTGCTGCAGGACAACATGAGGTTTTTCACCGCCTGTTTTGTTGTCCACGCCTCCTGTGTAGTATCACTATTCTCCGCAGGCTCAGCCGTTTTCGTCTCCTGACTTACCTCAACTGCAGCCGCCGTCCGCACGGTCCCCCGATGCCACACTGCTGCATCCGCTAAGCAGAACGACCGCCAACAGGACCGCTCCGCAAATTACCGCTATTTTTCTTCTCATCATACACTCCCATAAGCAGAATTCCTTTAAATTCCACCATTTTCCCTTTTGTTTTTTCTCCCTAAAGCTTACCAGATTTTTTTCCTGTTCCGCAACATTACTATATAGAAAAAGGCGGCAAAGCCGCCCATTCGCAGCTCCACTGCCTTTATCCATCCTTTTTTTTATCGTAACTATTCAGTACCTTCATAGTTACACGCAAAAATCCATTCCAGATCAGCTTCGCTGATGGGATTTTTGCCCTCCAGCCTATGTTTTCTTTACGGTCAGCGCAGCAAGTGCGCAGACCTACTGAACAGTTACCTTTTATCCTAACTTTTATCCTTTACTGCTTCTCAGCCTTTCACCGCAAGACTACCAGCCGTGATCGCCTTTCCAGACTTTCTGTCAAACAGAAGAATGTCCGTTCCCGCGATATCAACACCTGTCTCTTCGCCAAGTTTAAAGGTAACACCGCCGAAGATCACGCCTGTCAGCAGGTACTTTCCGATCCTGAGCTTCACGGTAGATTCCATACCAGTCGGCATTGCACCGTAGATCGTGGATGCGATCGCGCCGTCCCCGGAGAGCTTCAGTGCCTCCGACGGATCGCCAGGACGAAGTCCTCGTTGGTGATCTCCGGATCTTCCTCCACCGCATAGTCAGACTCGTCGATCTTCGCGATATGGTACTTGAATACCTCATCCTTATTGCTCTTCTCAACGGCCTTCTTATCCTTTAGCATCTCAATCCTCTGAGCTTCCAGATCAGCCGCGTCTTTATCCCTCTTTGTGAACCATGCCGCCATATCGATAGGCTCGTTCGGTCGGAATGTCGCTTCGAGATCATCCAGAATCTTAAATCTGAAACTTCCATCAGCCTGTTCTTTTCCTTCGCCTCCACAAAGTTGATGGACGGATTTCCGACGAAGTCCGCTACGAAAAGGTTTGCCGGCCTGTTATATACATCAAGCGGGGCATCATACTGCTGCAACACACCGTTGTTGATGAGACAGATCTTTGTAGCCAGTGTCATAGCTTCCATCTGATCATGGGTTACATATACGAAGGTGCTGCCGGTCTCCACATGCAGACGCTGTAACTCATATCTCATTTCCAGACGGAGTTTCGCGTCAAGGTTAGACAGCGGCTCATCCATGAAAAGCACCGCGGGTTCGGGAGCCAGGGTCCTGGCAATGGCAACACGCTGCTGCTGTCCGCCTGACAGCTCCGCCGGGTAACGGTTCATGAACGGTCCGATCTTAACGATCCTGGAAACTCTCGGACGGATTTATCGATCTCTTCCTTCGTGAGTTTTCTGTCTTCTGTCAGAATTTTCCTCCGGATACGATGGCACATTCCTCATTTAAGGACTGCCCCTTTGACTCATAGGATTCTTGATTCCGTCAAGCTTTTTATCAGTCCTCCGCTCTTCGCCTTTGCGGCTGCTGTCCGGATCTGCCGCGTCCTGAATCTTAAATCCGTAGAGGATTTTCGCGGTATAAATAGAGAGCGATGAATGCGTCGATAAATTTCAGATAGACCTTATCCATATCCAGCTTACCCTCTTGTCCCGGCACTCTTCCACTAACTCTTTGATCTTAATCGCATTTCGGAAGTTCTTCCTTGATATTGCTTAAACCAAAAGAAATATTCTGGTAAACGGTCATGTTCGGCCACAGCGCGTAGTTTTGGAACAGAAATCCGACCTTTCTCTTATTTGCGGGAACATTGATTCCCGCTTCACTATCGAACACCACCTTATCTCCGATCTTGATCTGACCGCAGTCGTCGGTGTCTCAGCCCCGCGATCATGCGGAGGGTCGTTGTCTTGCCGCAGCCGGAGGGGCCCAGCAGGGTGATGAAAGGAATTATCTTCATATGTCGAGGTTTCAGATCATCTACCGCATAGAATTTTCCCCAACGTTTTGTTATATGTCTTAATGTGATTTCTGGCATAGTTATTTACCTCCTATACCTTCATCAAGACTGGCGTCCTGTCAGTTTATTTACCAAAGTATTGAAGATCAGGATCGTTACGATCAGGATTAAGTTAATGGCGCTGGAAAATGCATATAATCCCATCTCATCAAAGTAATCCAGAGTCGTGGAAAGTATGAAGCCCTGCGTACATGAGAAGCAGGAAAAGGATAACTCTCTTAAACACGTCATAAACGGAAGCATATATCCACTGATGATAGCCGATTTCTGAATCGGTATAATGATCTGGAACATTCTCTTAACCATGGCAGGTCCTGAATAATCGCCGCCTCCTCAATCTCATTGCTGATCTGAAGCATGGAGTTTAACTTCTCCTGCTGGCAAACGGAATGTACTTGATCACGCCTGCGATGATCAACAGCGTATAGGTGTTGAACAGGTTGATCTTGTCATTGGAAAAGAGAATGAAGAACGCGGCGCCCACTGCCATGGAAGGCATTAAGTACGGCAGGAATGCCACGCCATTTACGTAGTTGGCCCAGTTTGCTTCTCCTGTTCTTGGATACTGCATAACCAATTAAGGTGCCGATGGTACCGGCAATCAGAGCACAACAGACAGCAACCAACATCGTTCCCTTGAATGCTCTCCAGATCAGCGGATTGTGGAGGATACCGGGCTGTCCGTACAGAGCACCGGCTCCGTTGTTATCCGTCAGCCACCACTTGGTGGTCAGGTAGCCTGGGATTGGTATACAGGAAACTGTAATCTCCCGGATTCGGCAGGAAAGTCTCCAGTGCGAAGGACAGGATCGGGAAAATACTGGTGAAGAAAGTGATGACGATCAGGATGATCGCGATCAGATATTTCCCGACTTTTCCTAAGTTGATCTTGGAGAGCTGGCCCGATTTACCTGTAACTGTGGTATAATTCTTTCTGCTCTTTAAACTCACCTGGTTCATGGTCAGAATTGCCACTCCGAATACCATCATGATAATGGCAAGAATACTGGCCTCCCCGGTATACTTGGAGTTCATGGAGATATACTTGGTGGATAGAGTCGTACAGTCCCAGATAGTGAGGTACGGGGTAGCTTCCCATGGCGCTTCCAAATACCAGCAGTACGGTGGACAGAATAGCCGGTTTTACCATTGGTAACGTAATCCGGAACATGGTTTTCCACTTCGGCGTATCCAGGATCGTGGCAGCCTCCTCCAGATTGGCGTCCATGTTGCGGAAAATGCCGCCGATGAGGATATAGGCAAATGGGGCGTAGTGAAGCCCCAGGACCACAGCAGCTGGGAAATAATCCCTGACACCACCATTTCGGCATGCAGATTGCCAAACAGGGATGCCAGCAAGTCCGTTGGATGTTCCAACGACTGCGTTGCTGTTAAATAAATTCTGCCATACAACCGCCAGAGTCCACTGAGGCATGATATACGGAAAAATAAAGATGGAACTCAAATACTTTTTTAAATTTTCAGGTTCGTTCTCGTGATCAGGAAGGCAAACAGGTTCCGCCGTACAGGATGGAGATCGTACAGGTAAAGACCGCTAAAAGCAGCGTATTCCATAACGGTTTCCACAGATTCGTTCTGGCCAGCCGGCTGGTAAATAAGTCAACATAGTTGACAATTGTATAGCCCGATGCCTTTCCCGTTAAATGGGCATCGATGGTTCCCGGATGGATCATGAGCGTATCCTTCACAATTGCCACGATTGGTGCAACCGTTGTAAAAGTCAGCACAATGCCGAACAACAGAAGGATGATATTCTGCGGTTTGGAAAATATGTTTGATCTTGTTCTGTTCACAGAACGATGACCTTTCATTGTTTTTTGCCGTTTTTCTTCACGATTGATGCCACTGTCTGGTCCATATGCGGCACCCTCGAACTATCTTGTTTCATGCAACTGTTCAATAGGTCTGCCATTACTGCGCGGACCGTAAGAACGCTCGCGCAGTAAGCAAAAAAAAATCCCATTGACGAAGTCAATTTTGATTTTTGCATGTAACTGTGAAGGCACTGATCAGTTTAGGTTCATTTACTTGCAGAGTCGCTGTATTTGGTCAGCATTTCAATCCAGCTTCCTACGGTGAAGGCTACGTCTGCACAGTATTCCGGATCTTCCAGAACCAGCTTGCCGTTGGTGGTCCACCACTCATATCCTCTGTCATTCTTGCTGTCGGGAACTGGTTTCGCCGGCCTCGTTGTAGCCGCCCTTGCTGTGCTGGTAGGTTTTTCGAGTCTCTTGCAGCAACTTCCGGGTTAGCGAATAACCGCCCATGTCCTTGCCCCATGCGGAGAAGCCGTCGGCGGTGCAGGTCATATAAGCGATGAATGCACAGGAGGTCCAGGGCAGCGGGGAGTTGTCGGTGAGGAAGAGTAATGGCAGTAGCCGTAGCCGCCGATACCCTGATAGCCGTCTTCATAAGCCGCAACCTTGATGTTGTTGACAGATACTTCCGATGACTCCTCTACGGAACGAAGCTTTGAATAGACGAGAAGTCCGCACTGGTCAGTTGCCGTCTTGGATACCAGGGTGTTGCAGATCGGACCGTCGTCAGTCTGTGCGTTGTAGCTTTCGACCCACAGCTTGATCCATGCGAGAGCGTAGGCGCCGTTTTCACCGAGCCCCAAATCTCAGCGACATCCGTTGCCATCTCGTCGATGACCGGTTTGAAATAAGCCTGTTTGCTGCTGTCTAATGCATCATACGCGTCTTTTAACCAGCCGGCATACTTATCTTCTGTCAGCATGTACAGGAAGTTCTTGCCTACCACCTCTGAGTCAATATCCATGTATAACGGGTGAACGCCCTCTGCCACGAAATCCCAGCAGTTCTTATATTCAGCGCTTCCCGTAGAGTTGTACATAAATACTTTGTTCAGTGTCTGTAACGGAAGAAATCCTGTGTACGCATCCGGTGTTGTTCCGTTGGCCTCCGCCCACTCCTTCGGAATGTAGGTCTTTAAGATTCCCGGCTGAACCATCTTGGACTCAATCTGATTGCCATCCTGGATCAGGGTCATGGCAGAAGGTTCCTTCTGTCTTTAAGGAGTCTGCGGTCAGCTGCTCAAAGATCTTATTGTTCTTCATATTCCATTTTGTAGGATGGATCGATGGACTGCAGGTATTCGATGAATAACGGCAGTGCGCTCTTTCCACGGCTGGAGTTTCCGACACCATAGAAGGTCTTTCCGTTGGACTCTTCGATGGCTTTCTTCGCCAACTCTTCCATGGACATTCCTTCTGCTTCCTTGATGATCTTTTTCAACATCAGAAAGATTGGTATCGTCTGTGGACGCAGCCTCTGTTGCCGCCTCGCTTGCCGCCGCTGTGGTCTCACCGCCGGCTGCTGCTGTCGACTGTCGTTCCGCCACCGCCGCATCCCGCGAGGGACATCGCTGCCATGGAAACTGCAAGTGCCAATGACAAAGTACGTTTTCTCATAAAACTTTTCCTCCTTCATTTACTGGGTCATCTTGTTTCTCTCACGACTCATTTTATACTTTTATTATACCGGCGCGCAGAAATTTTTTAACAGTGGACAAAACTGCGATAGTTTGTGGAATCCTGTGAATCTGTATAATTTTATTCCATATTTATGATATTTTTGTGCATTTTCGACATATATTTTTCTGTGGCAGAATTGGAAGCACCGGCATATTGCTGTATATTTATTTGAGCATCATTTGTCCGCACACATTTTTCCCCATCATGCTGATCTGCAGGATCCCGTCAGTTCGGACACCGGAGTTCAAAGTCGTCCATGTCTTTCTTATAACTGGTCACGCGTTTATTAGTGTAACTTATTTATAAATATTAGCACAACTTTTATATATTTTATTAAAAGCCTGTAAAATTCTTTGCGTGATCCCATTTCCAAAACATTTCTTTTTTCTTATGTAAATATTGTGCAAATTGAATATTGACAGAAACCGCCATTTAATGGTAATTTTACTGTAAGTTCGATCAGCGTTTTCATGATACGACAAACGCTGTATAAAGAAAATATAATGAAGAGGTGTAGACATGCAGGAATTAAAACCGATCAAAGAAGGAAAAGTACGCGAAATTTATGACAACGGTGACAGCCTTATTATGGTTGCCACTGACCGTATCAGCTGTTTTGACGTGATCCTTCACAATGAGGTTACCTCCAAAGGTGCTGTTCTGACCCAGATGTCCAAATTCTGGTTCGATATGACAGAGGACATTCTGCCGAACCACATGATTTCCGTTGACACAAAGGATATGCCGGAGTACTTCCAGCAGAAAAAAATTTGAGGGAAAGACGATGATGTGCCGCAAGTTACATATGCTGCCGATCGAGTGCATTGTCCGCGGATACATTACAGGAAGCGGCTGGGCAAGCTATAAAAAAATGGAACCGTCTGCGGAATCACTCTTCCGGAAGGATTAAAAGAGTCCGATAAACTCCCGGAGCCGATCTATACTCCGTCCACAAAGGCTGAGATCGGCGACCATGATGAAAAATATTTCCTTCGAGCAGAGCATCGACCATCTCGAAAATACTTTCCGGGAAAGGGCCGCGAGTATGCGGAGCTTCTTCGTGACAGCACTATCGCTTTATATAAAAAATGTGCAGAGTACGCCCTCGCAAAGGGAATCATCATCGCCGATACAAAATTCGAATTCGGTCTTGACGAGGAGGGGCAACCTCGTGATCGGTGACGAGATGCTCACACCGGACAACTCCCGCTTCTGGCCGGCAAAGGCTATGAGCCGGGACGGTCAGCCGTCCTTCGACAAGCAGTTCGCCCGCGACTGGCTCACTTCCCATCCGGGCAATGACTGGACACTTCCGCAGGAGATCGTCGATAAGACGATCGCGAAATATCTGGAAGCATATGAGATGATCACCGGGAAAAATTAGAGGCATAACCCCCACAAATCTCCGCCTCTGAGTTTTCCTATTTAGTTCCTCATTTTTACGAAAAAAAGCGTCCGGAATCCATCTTTATGGATCCGAACGCTTTTTCTGTTGTTCTGTCTTCACCTGCCTGAGGGACACTGCCGCATTCGGGTCCCTGGGATCTTCTTATTTTTAAAATATCCTGTCTGCAGATATGGCGGATCTTTTCCGCGTCAAGTCCCCGGATCACTTCCACAGCAAGATCTGCTGCCGCTTCAAGGTCGGACTTCGCGCAGAAATTATAATGGGTATGAACATACCGGCTCGGGACGCCGAGAACCAGAACCGGAACTGCCTTTGCTGTCAGGCTGATCTTTCCCGCGTTCGTGCTTCCGCCGCGGCGGACTGTCTCCTGAAATGGAATTCCGAATTTCTTCGCAAGCTCCTCCGCATACTCAATAAACACCGGATTCGAAATATAGCTCTTATCCATCCTGCGGATCTGGACACCGCCCCGCATGTGCCCCTGGGTCTGGGCAGCACTGAAATAAAAATCATCCGACGGGGATCCCTCAAAAACAATCGCCAGGTCCGGACGGACAATCTGGGATGTGACTGTGGCACCTCTTGTTCCAACTTCCTCCTGAGCCGCAAACGCTCCGGTCACCCGTACCGCCAGCTGATCCTTCTCCCCGCACAGACGGGTCATGGTGTCGATAATGCATGCACATCCTGCACGGTTGTCAAACGCTTTTCCAAAGCAGAGGTCACGTTCCTCATCGTAGGAAAATGAAACTTCCGGGACTGCCGGATCTCCGATGGAAATGCCGAATACTTCTGTCACTTCTTTCCTGCTCACCGCGCCGACATCCACGATCAGCGTCTCAATACTCAACGACTGGGAGGCCCGCTCTGCCTCATTCATAAAATGAATCGGCTTGGAAGAAATAATTCCCCGTACAAGCTTCCCGCTTCTGGTCGGATCATCACTGTGTGAGCCGGAAGGTTCGTAGGATCACGCCGCCGAGCATGAGGATCTCCAGGCTTCCGTTTTCTCTGATGCTCTGTACCATAAATCCACACTCATCCGTATGGGCATCCAGCATCACGACCGGTTTCTCCGGATCCTCACCGGGCATACGCGCATAAAGGTTATTCATCGCGTCATTTTCCAGCTCCAGACCTTTGCAGTACTTCGCAACCGTGCGGATTACATCCTCCTCAAATCCGCTCGGTCCAAACGCATCGCAGATCTCCCCAAACATCTTTACATTCATACTGATTCCTCCTGTATTTTCATTTTAATTCTTACCTTTTTCCATTGATGGCCTCCAACGGCTTGTTTTTTCAGGATCAGATTATTTTTCCTGTATCTCCGATGGAGCAACACCCGCAATTTTTTTAAATGTGTTAGAAAAATACGCAATATCTTTATATCCGACTTTTTCTGCCACTTCGTACACCTTGTTCCGGTGGTCCGAAAGCAATTCCACTGCCTTTTTCATCCGGTACCGCGTGAGCCACCCCATCACCGTATATCCCGTCTCTTTCTTGAAACAGTGGCTCAGGTGGCCTTCGCTGATCCCCACCGCACCTGCAATCTTCGCCACATTGATCGCACTTTCCCCGTAATGAGATGCCATGTAAAGCACCGCGTCCCGGACATATCCGGTAAGGCCCGCGGTATTTTCATCGAATGGCAGACAGAGCCGGATCACCGCGGCATTGATCTCTGGTCCGTCACCTTCCAAAGCTCCCGGATATTGCTCCTTTACCGGTGCCTTATCCGGGACAGATCTGCTCAGACCGGTATCTCTTCTCTTCTCCCGATCCGTCTCGATCCGCTCTTTTTGCCCTGAGGATCGCGCTCTCCAGCTCCCCGTCCTCGAACGGCTTTAGCAGATAATCAAATGCATAAAGCTTCAACGCCTCTCTGGCGTAGGAAAACTCGCTGTACGCGGTCAGAAAGATCACCTGTACCGGATTTTTCTCTTCCCGAAGCTTCTTTAACATCTCAAGACCGTTCATCTTAGGCATCCGGATATCACAGATCATCAGCTCCGGATTCTTTTCATGGACCAGCTCCAGCGCGTCCAACCCGTTTTCCGCCTCACCGACGACCTCGCAACCCAGCGAGGCCCAGTCCGTCTCACCGACAATGCCCATCCGGACGAACCGCTCATCATCTACAACGATCACCTTGATCATAACAGCTCCCCCTTTCCTTTTTCCATTCCCCATCGGTCATCAGGATCTGTTCTCCATACTGGGCGCAGGCTGTCCGGAGCCATTCACCGGTATTCTTATCGTTACCTTTGTTCCACCGGCAGGCAGCCGCTCTGCCCTGAGACCGTAGTCTTTTCCATAATGAAGCCGGATGATCGTATCCACATTGTAAAAGCCGATGTGGCCATTCTTCTGTTCCTTGTCCCGGTTTCCGAGCCGTCGGATCACTTCATCGCTGATCCGCATCCGTCATCTGAAACCTCGATCACAAGCTCCTTCCTTTCCAGATATGCCCTGACAAAAATATGCCTCATCCGCATCCGCCAGCCATGGATCACCGCATTCTCCACGATGGGCTGAACGATGAGCTTTGGAACCAGGATCTCCTCCGTCTCAGGAGCGATCTCATAGCGGAAATCAAACTTTCCGTTAAACCGGATCTTCTGGATCTTTGCATAGCTTTCCACCAGTGTCATCTCTTCCTGCAGCGTGATAAACTGGGCGTTGGAGATACTGGTCCGTAGGATTTTCGCCAGCTTTGCCGCAAGCGTGGCGATCTCCGGGATGTGGTTCGCCTTGGCAACCCATTTCATCGTATCCAGTGTATTGTACAGGAAATGAGGGTTTAACTGAGCCTGCATCATTGCGATCTGGGTCTCGTTCAACTCCTTTTCACGCCGCACACGCTCCTCCATGTAGGATGAGATCCTCTTTGTCATGATATTAAAATTTTCCGCCAGCTCCCCAAACTCGTCCTGACGTTCCATGTCCACATGGGTATCCAGATTTCCCTCCTGAACCTCATCCATGGCATCATGAAGTACATGGATCGGCTTGGAAAAAGAAAGGAGCTGATCCCGATCGCGACACCAACACTTAAAAGAAAGCTTCCCGTGGCCATGAAAAGAAGAACTGTATACATGGATCTCGTGGTATCCTCGTAAAAACATGGGGACGGATCAGGACACTGTAAAGTCCTGTGTTACCCAGCTTTGAAACGTAAATACTATTGTTGTTCCAAACCTCCGTCAGAGATTCTCCCTGTAGAAAACGGCTTCTCAGAACATCTCCGACCGTCTCCCCCGATGCCGTGCCTACGCTGTACACGGTCTCCAGGAATCCATTAAGAATACAGATTCCATCCTGACCGCTGTATGTGCCGGAGAGCGCCTTTGCGAAATGCTCCGCCGTCATTGTGACCACAAAATATCCGGAACATTCTCTGAATTTCCGGTCACCGCTCTGGCAAACCGCAGGACCTCATCACCGCCAATCTCCAGATCACTCCGGATGATCAGGTCATTCGTGGGCATGAGCCTCTCTCAGGATCCCCAGTATACCGGCAGCGTCTGTCCGTAAGTACGGTTTCCCGTAGAGTACAGGCAGGAGCCGTCCGCATTGTAGAGATGAAATCCCGCCATCTCACGGCATGCAGCGGTCGCCCGTACAGACTTCGGTACACTTCATTCTTCTTTCCAAAGCTCTCTTTTTCAGCGCCTCGGCGACCAGCGGATCCGTACACAGTTCCTCCGCCGCGTCATGGTAAGCGTCAAACAGCATCATCAGCTGCTGCTCTACCGCACCGGCAAGCTCCATATCCTTTTTCTCAAAATCTCTTCCGACCTTCACCTTAAACATCTGGATCAGAAACACACAGCACACGATCAGTGGAAGAACAGACACAGCGAGAAAAAACTCACAAGAAGCTCACGCCGGAAAGATCTCTGGATAAAGTTCTTCATGATCCACCTCCGTTTCCTGCCATGAGCGCCGCCCATCTTTCCAAAATGGATTTCTGGTTTTTACTGCCCATCCAAGATCGAAGTCCATGATCGAGCCCTCTTCCTTCTGATCCGGGGTAATATCATCGCGGACCGTCCGTCTGTAAAGCTTCTCGACAGCCAGTCTCTGGACATCAGGACTCACGATAAAATCCACAAAAAGCTTCGCGTTTTCTTCATGCTCCGCCCCCTGATCACCGCGCATCCGTCTGCCACCGCGCTGGTTCCCTCCCGCGGATAGACGATCGAGATCGCCGCGCCGCGGTCGATATACTTTTTCGCAGTTTCCTCCAAAGTCAGACCAACCAGATATGTTCCCTCTGACACCTCATCCGAGCACGGCGCCTGACCCCGCCGCCATCCGGCGGCCAAGCACTCTGGCAAACTGTTCCAGGACCTCGTTTTTCACGCATCGGCAGGACCTGGATCATCGTCTCCAGCATCGTGCAGCTGCTGCCGGATCTTCCCGGATCCGCAAAGGACACCTTTCCGTCCCAGTTCCCGTCAAACAGATCCTCAAATCCCCGCGGGGCGGAAGCCGCGTCCACCAGCTTATTGTTGTAGATCAGAACAATGGGAAGCTCCGTAAACGGAGTCCAGACATGATCCTCAGTCCGGTATATACTCTCGATATGATCGCTCTGGGTGCTCTCGTATGACACGAAGCAGTCCTTAAAGACCTCATAGCTCTCCACACCTCCGCCAAACATCACGTCACAGGATCCCTTTTCCCCTCTTCCCGGATCCGCTCCAGAAGCTCCGTCGTTCCCCCAGGAACCACTTCTACCCAGATTCCGGTCCGCTCCTCAAACTCCTTTATGATCGGCGCATAGACCTCCTGCTTGTGGGAAGTATACACCGTAAGCCTCTTCTCCTCACTCACCTTCTCCGGTCCCTGTCTGCTGCTCTCCCTGTGCTACAGCCCGCCGCACTCATCGCCACAACTGCGATTCCAAGGAACACCGCCCATAGTTTCTCTTTCCCTTCACTCCCCGAAATCCCCCTTTTGATTCCGATCCTGACTCTATCTGTAGATTTTTAGTAACTGTTCAGTAGGTCTGCGCACTTGCTGCGCTGACCGTAAACTTTATAGGCTGGAGGGCAAAAAATCCCATCAGCGAAGCTGATCTGGAATGGATTTTTTTTGCGTGTAACTATGAGGGTACTGAATAGTTACGATTTTTATTATTCTATCTCTTATTTCGCAGCTCTTTCTAATCTATTCTAACACATTTCCCATAAAGATACCACTAAAAAGATCCGCCACAAGAGTTTCCCCTTATAACGGACCTTTCCAAACATGATTAATTTTTTACTGGAGCCACGCACCATCTGCACCGACCTTATAGCCGTCCGGTGTCGTCGCGTTCTTTACAAAGAGATCCCTGTGGACCACCTGTCAGTTTATTAAAAGTAATACCAGATGCTGTCGATCTGATGCCATCCTGTAAGCATCTGACCTCTCGTACCATCAGAAACCGGATTCAGATAGTACGTATAACCGCCATCTCTCTCCATCCAGTTACCATATAGCCGCTCTCATTAAAATAGTACCAGCTGTTCACGCCATTTCCACCCCAGCTCGATCCACTGACTCTTCGGCCAGGAACCGTCTGCTCTGCGATACCACCAGCCCTTTGCGTCCTGAACCCACTGGCCGGAAGCACCGGTCTTCTTTCTTCTATATGTGGTGCTCTGGTGCCGGAATCGTCCGAGTCATCACTGTCAGAGTAGCTGTTGTTGCCGCTATTATTTCCGTTACCCGGCTTGCTCAGGTCACTGTTGTATCATCAATGGAGGTATCTTCCCCTCTCGTTGCCTGTAACTCAAATGTACTGAAGGAACTTGTACGGATCTTCACTGTCTTCATATCAGAGGACAACTCCATGGAAAGACCATTCTTCAACGGCCATCCTTCACAATGTCCTTTCCATTCTCGCCAGTATGAACTAACTTGTAAGTATATCCATATTTCGTGTATGCCTTCTGAATATCCTCCGGAAGTTCAATTTCCATAATAACCGGGCTCTTTAACTGTGTCGGGTATCCTCATCTCCACATAAAGCTTTGCGTCAAATTTCATGATTGCATTGCTTGCCGTCTGAGCCACCTGCTGTGTGATCCGGAGTTCGACAGAGTCTGCGTTTTTAGAAGTTAAACCTGCTGCTGCAAGTAATCCCTTTGCGGAGATCGCGCTTACCTGCTTATCAGAATCAACATCATCTGCAGCTTCACACTTCACTTCAGGCTCGACTTTGTAAACCGCTTTTAACGCCTCATCAGCCTTAGCAATCACATCATCGTGCAGTGTGTTCTGCTGAGCTGTTGTCAAATTATTCATACCTGTGACAAGCTTGTCAGCAAAATCAGTCTTCTGCTCATCAGTAGCAGTATCACCGTTAACCACCAGTTCAAGACCATCCGTGAATAACTCTACACTTGTAACACCAGACGGAGCTTCAACTTTCATGATCTCAATGCCGGTTACTTCTCCATTCTTGATCGTATACTGATTCATGCCAACCGTATACGTTCCTGAATAATCTTTTCTCTTATATCCCTTCTTATCAACCAGCCATAAGCCGCCCTCATTCATGGACTTTCCAGCAATTCCGTCAGTAACAAGCGCTCCTGTGCTGTCGCAGTAGACATCCTTTCTGCCGCGCTCAACCCATTCGCTGTTTTGCAAGTTTATTTCCAGTCCACTCTCCTTCATCATCATAAGCGTTTACATAATAGTATAATTTTCCACTCCTCTCAACCCAGGAATCACTGTATCTAACGATCATCTGGCTCTCTGGAATCAGCTGAATTTTAACCGGCTTGAATATCTTAGTACCTTTTTTAATACAGGATTGATTACATAAGAAGAACTTCTTTTTCCTGCCGCTTCAGATAAAGTTCTGGAATCATTTCGATCAACCTTTTGCCATTCGCATCCATAAATTCACCATTATGGCTGTAGCCGGCAATCATAGAATCAAAAATTTTTTCTGGTCGAACAGCTTCATCACATCTGAAACAGTTGTGTTTGCCGCATCAAAAATCTATTCTGGCTTCCATCCTCTGAATCATCATCCGGATTGCTTACACTCGCACCCGCGCTGCCAATTGTATACGTTTCACCATCATCATCTACATATTCTGCCAAAGCAGCTTCAGCATACGCTCTCTTTCCTACATATAAGGTGATCCAGCCAGAACGCGGAATTACGTTCTCTTTCTACTCTTATATGTAATCGGAATTCTATAGCGACCTAACGGGATGACTCCATTAGATTTGATTCCCGTAGATGTTATCTCAAAATTATCCTGATACCAGCCCAGATCAAAACTTGAACTTAAAAATCTGGAATTGATCTGAAGCTCAGGAACTTCTGTTATAGGAACCTGTTTCGTTCCCTTTTTTGCTGCAAGATCAATATTCACTTCAGAAGGACGGTCATAATCTACCGGCTTTTGTAGATATTGAGTATGGTCTGTCCTCATTTGGAATCGAATCCCAGTCTTCACCTACACCCTCTGCATCCAGAATAACCACAAAGTCAGCATAAATCTCACAGTTCTCGTTAATCTCCCGATCGGTCCAAATACCGTCACCTTCATACTCAGGCTCTTCAATATCGTCCGCTCCATTTTGAATAACATGAAGATTTTAGGATATGACGTCACATATGGATCATATGTCTCATACCCATAATCAATGCTGTCGACAGATATTTCCAATTTTGTTCCCCGTGGGATCTGCACCTTCTCCCCGATCGGTAAAGTTACAGTATACTGAATTCTGCCATTTTCATCATAGACATCATACGCCGCATCAACTGCGCCGCCCTTACACTCTTTCACCTCCACAGTGACCATATCCGACTTATCCTGGCTCGCCATCGCCGCCGTTGACAAAGCCGCCGCCATGCCCGCTGCCAGAAGCAGACAACTCTTCCACTTTCCCATATCGTTTCCTCCACTTTTCCTAGCAGACTTCGAAATTACGCTATATAAAATCAGTATACCACCCAACTTCCCCAAAGTACACCTAATTCTACAAACTTTGCCACACTTTCGACACAATTGACCATTTTTCTCACTTCCCATCGCAGGATCTCTTCCCTTCCCCCTCGCTCCCTCCATCCCCCCAGCGCAGGACCATCTCCTGCCCCGGGTGCCTGATTTCAGGGGCATGGCTTCCTCTTGGCTTCCGGGAGAATGCGTTGGAGGGCAGGGACACTTGTTTGAGCCGCAGGCGAGTTGTGTCCCCTGTTCTCCGCCCTAGCATTCTTTCGGGAGCTTTAGAGGAACCGCCCCTGGAATCCACCAGCATCCGAGGCAGGAGACGGTCCCTGCGCGTACCGGAGCCACTATGACACAGCATCCCATAAAACAGAAAAAACCGCCGCACCTCCACGATCTCCCCGAAAGGAAATCATGTTCGGTACGGCGGTTTTTCGCCTGACTCCGCGTGAACACTAAGAAACAGGAACGCCTGCCCCTATTTATTATGAATTATTTACTTTCTCATCTCAAGAACATCTGCAAATGCCTCGATAGCAGTTGCAGCCTGACCGAAGTCTCTCATCTGCTGGTCAACACCAAGCTTGATGT
>VOFH01002060.1_pt1 | contig 44417 bp, 56 predicted proteins | sample 5384091 | NCBI WGS metagenome assembly VOFH01 (sample SAMN12384727, study PRJNA508395) | human gut metagenome | isolation source: healthy gut G | host: Homo sapiens
TAACAATTCGTTCCACCTAGGTAGAACTAAACAAATACCATGGTCGAACCAAACGATAACCAAGGTAGAACTAAAGAATAACACTTGGTAGAACGAATTAATAGTAGTAATTAATCCATTAATAATAGAATATGAGTGCTTTATATGACTTATTTGAAAATCCACCGTCAACCTGACGGAGAGAAACAACCGCTACATGCCCGTATTGTCTCCAAAGGAACCGTAGATAAAGAAGAGTTTCTGGATCGTGTCCACAAATTTACCGGTATCAGCAGAAGTTTATTGGCAGGAGCCATGGAAGCCTTTGCCAATGAAGCACGGGATTTACTAGCCGACGGCTGGAATGTAGAAATGGGAAACTTCGGATTCTTCTCTACATCGTTGCAATGTCCGCCGGTTAAAGATAAAAAAGAAATTCGGGCAGCGTCTGTCCAAATGAAAAATATTAATTTCCGCGCAAGTCGTCCATTCAAGAAAGAAGTAGGCGACAAAATGAGGCTGCAACGAGGAGAATCTATTACACGCCCTAAGAAAAAAATAGTATCTCCCGTGAGACGTGTCGCGACCGCCTCAACACATACTTGGAAAATCATCTATTCATCAGCCGGACAGATTATAGCCATCTGACAGGACGAAATAAAAAAGTAGCTATTGAAGAATTAAATTCCTTTATTACTGACGGAATAATAGGGAAAGAAGGGGTTGGAAAGTTGACTGTATATATAAAGGTATAAACTTTTGGAACACAGAATTAAGAGTTACAACAAGATTATTGCTGTTGTAACTCAAGTATGATTTCATCAGTGATGTAGGCATCACTCAATGTTATAAGCGGTATTGTTTATTAAGAAGCAATGCGTATACCTTACTATTATAGAACAAGTGCAATGCTTTTTCGGGAGAAATATTCAAACGCTCCGCTAATTGCATCACCACACGAGTGTATTTATTCCATACTAATACATCTATCATAAATGTAGGTTATTTTATTGTTACATATTCTTTGAAAGAGAGACACTCGTCAATGAGACGTTGATTGAGAATGCATAACTGATTGTTGGGCTGCTCAAAACGCAAACGTCCTAAAGCTACTTCTTTAGTAATCTGGTTTTCCATGAAATTTTCTATTGTGTCGAAAACCCGATCATTAGCAATACCGCCTTCCACAATGTCGTACTCCAACCATGGCTGTTTTCCTAAACGGCTACTGACAATAAATTCCAACCAATCATTGTTATACCCGTCAAAGTGAAGCCATTTGTATCCGGATGAATTTATCTTTTCAACATCAAGCTCGTATATGTTTACTACAGATGTGCTACCAGGATGGCGTAATGCCATGACAGCTCCCCAACGTTCAGCCTGGGCATAGATATCTGTTACATAGAATCCTTTACCAAAGTCGAGGTTTTCGCGTCCGACACCGACCAAAGGATACTCTACGGCCTGCGTACTACCATGATAGACCTTCATACAGATTCTCCTTTTTCTTTATAATGGGCTTCCCAGTTTTCAAGAGCTTCTACCAACGTATCGGCTATGTACTCACGACTCTGGGTGTGAAGCATGTCATATCCACTTATCAGGTATTGACGGATAAGATTCAGTTTTTCCAAACGGTTATAGAGAGTAGGAGCCGGAATACCCAACTTCTGGGCGGCACTCTCAATGGCAAAAATCACAAACTCCATGACTTTGCCATCAACAACGGGGGCTGATTGGCTTGAATGTAGCATACTATACCTCTATTATCTTAGTGTAATATGTACAAATATAGTGTTTATTCTTACAACGTTCATCGTTTTTCGGCATATTTTATGATTATCAAGAACATTTGAGTATCGTGAAACTGATTGAAATACTCCCTATTTGGAAATGGCTATTAAAGTAGAACATCTAAGAATCTATAAATCAGAATCATACAAACAAAATAAATAAAAGTGAATCAAAGTACGTACATCTAGGACCGTTAAAGCACCTCCCCGGAAAGTGCCCATAGTATCTTTGCATCGTGATCACAAAGAGAATTGATAAGTAAAGTAACTAATTAAAAAAAACAAAAAACTATGGCACTTAGATACGTCATTAAAAAAAGAACATTCGGCTTTGATAAAACTAAAGCTGAAAAGTATGTAGCACAAAATGTAATCACCAATACGGTGGATTTCAGAGATTTGTGCGAGGAAATCACTAAAGTAGGAATGGTTCCCAGTGGAGCGGTAAAATTTGTACTCGATGCTTTGATCGATACATTGAATCTCAACCTTAGAAAAGGCATCTCTGTTCAATTAGGAGATTTCGGATGCTTCCGTCCAGGTATGAATTGCGAAAGTCAGGATGCTGAAAAAGATGTAGATAGCGATACGATACGCAGAGTGAAAATCATTTTCACTCCGGGCTACAAATTCAAAGAGATGCTAAGTAAAGTCAGTGTTCAAAAAGCGGTGGCTTCCGATGATGGTTCCATCAGCCCGGAGCAAGCGGACCCCAACCCGAATCCCAACCCGGATGACGGCAAAGGAGAAGCACCGGACCCGGCAGCATAAGACTAATCATCAGCCTTTAAAAGCAGGAAAACAGTACCCGCCTACGGGCGGATACTGTTTCCCAAAGTATTCCTGTAAAAGACTTGACAACGCCTTTTTTATTTTGTATCTTTACAACATCTTAAAACATTAAAATATCAACATGAAAGAATTGCCATCAGAAGAGGAAGAAATTCCGTTTCGCATTAAAACTTATAAGAAAAAGGAATTGGCTTGTATGTACAATCCGAACATTACACCCCGTTGCGCCATACGCATATTCACCAAATGGATTAAAATAAATAAAGAACTGCTCCGGTTATTGACTGCCACAGGTTATCATCCGCGTACACGAACTTTTACTCCCCGGCAGGTACAAATCATCACCAGTATTCTGGACATTCCATAAGGATGTCCAGAATACTGGTTTTATCATTGCAGTTGTCCCGCCGCTTTTAAATAAGCCACATAATTCACATACAATTGGAAATGGGCATCCACTTTCGTCTGATAAGCCTGTTGCCAGAGCACTTGCGCTTCCAGATAATCCGAAAGAGTTTCCAGTCCCACTTCATATTGCTTACCACTGACTTTCATATTCTCCTCTGCCTGTTCCAGCGAACGTTCGGAAAGCTCCGTTTCCAACCGGGCCTCATCCAGATTATTGGCAGCTTGCATCAACTCCAGCAACATCTTTTCATTGACATTTTCCTGTTCAAGACGAGCTTGTTCCAACTTCACTTTGGCAGACTTTACTTTATTGGTACGTTCGCCAAAATGAAACAGAGGGACAGAGACATTCAGGAATACGGAAAAAGCACCCTTTTTCATCAAAGTTTCATCATTGACTTCCAATCCGTGAAGATAATCATAACTACCTCTGACACCGATACGCGGCAATAGTTCACTACGATTCAGCTTTACTTCCTGCTCGGCAATGGCTATTTGTTTGTTCAAGATTCCATATTCGGGACGGGCGGTAATATCAGAAACCTGCACTTTCCATTCCTGCTCCACTTCCGGAAAATCATCAGATATATCAATCTGTGCTGTCAAAGGGCGTCCGATGTAATGACAGAGATTCATACCCGCAAGACGGAGGGCGTTATCAGCCTTTCGCAAAGAAAGTTCACTCTCGTTGAGCTTCACCTGCACTTTCAGTACATCATTTTGCGGTTTCATGCCATGTCGGTGAGCACTCTTCACATTTTTGAAAAGTTCCGTTAGTAAGTTATGATATTTTTCCGCCACTTTTCTCATTTCCTTGGCTTTCACTAACTGCACGTATGCTTTATCTGTATTCAGAATAACTTCCGAAGTAGTTAAGGCTTCGTTCAAGTGTGCCATTTCTTTTCCCAGTAGTGACATTTTATAGGCGGCACGGATTTTTCCTCCCATATAAAGAGGTTGCTCCACTTGTATACCGCCCGAGTAAACAGTTCCGACCTTATAGTCCAGATTCAGTCCGGGAAAATAAGCAAAACCACTCGACACCAGTTCTCCGGTAGCAGGATTGGGCAGGAAAACCGGAAGGTTTCCTCCCGGAACTCCGAGACTTCCGTCCGCTGTGCTATAAATACCCGTTCCGTTGGCTGTAAAATTAGGGAAGAAATTGGCTTTATAACTAAGAGACATCAATCGGGCTGCTTCCGTTTGTTTATTGGCGGCAGCCATATCCTTATTATATTTCAGTGCCATTTCACGGCATTGCGCCAGACTTAGTTTTTCTTGCGCGGCAAGAGAAACCGACAGGCCGAACAATACACCCGCTACACTAATGGCTACAAGAATTTCTCTTTTCATTTGTCTGTCTTTTTTATATGAAAGAATAATGCATACAAAATCGGGATAAAAAGCAACGTTATCAACGTGCCGAACAGCAACCCACCCATAATGGAAGCCGCCAATGAGCCGAACATGGCATCCGGCAACAATGGAATCATTCCCAAAATAGTAGTCAGCGAAGCCATCATCACGGGACGGAGACGACTTTGCGAACTATCTATCAATGCCGTCACAGGTTCTACTCCCTGATTAATCTGCAAAGTGATCTCATCCATCAATACAATACCATTCTTGATAATCATGCCGATCAACCCCAATGTACCGACGATAGCCACAAAGTTGAATGTCTTTCCGGTCAGCAGCATTACAGCTACAACACCGACAAATACCAGCGGAATCGTGCAGAAGATGATAACCGGCTTCCGATAATCCTTGAACAGCATAATTAGATAGAAATCATCAGGATGATAGCAAACGGGAATTCTTGAACAGATATTGCATTGACTTTGTGCTGGCGTTCCTCTCGCCTTGCCATTGAAGCCGATATCCGTCAGGCAGCGGAATCTGCTCAATCTGCGTGGCAATGGATTGCCGCGCCTTCTCCGTTTCTACCGCCCGGAACAGGGGAGCATTGCACCCGTTGGCTACGCTGCCCGTTATAACGGGGAACCACCGGATCTTCCCACTTCACATCAATCCGCTTACTAATTTGTTTTAACGGAGTTGTTCCCATCAACGTTTCCACCAGTTCTTCTTTTGATAGTGTTCCTGTCTTCAGTTTCATCATCATTTCCTGTGTCAACAAGCCGTTGAGGGAAGGAAGAGACGAGAATATCTGCGTATTGTCCAGATTCTCAATCGGATTTCCGTGTTCGTCCAGGCAACGTAAGTAGATATTATCTTTGTGAATACCTTCATAGAAAGCCCCGATAGGGATGCCGCTGGTAGCGGTCAATAGAGATAGGCTTACATCGTTACGGCTCAATCCGATAGTACGTGCCGTAGGCTGGTCATACTCAATAGTCAGCACCGGGATCTGCAGTTCCCAGTCCGTAGTAATCAGGTAAACATCCGGACAATTCTCCATAATCTTGCGGGCACTGTCTGCCAACTGATGCAAAACAGCAGGGTCAGGACCGGTAAACTGCGCTTCAATAGGATATTTTTTGAACATCAGATTGTAGCGTTTCAGGTTGATGTAAGCATCCGGATAATGCTGTGAAAGATATTGTTGAATTTCCGCCATGTTATCCACCAAATCATCCGGAGAGGTGAAGTCAATAATCAGTTCACCGTAAGATAAGGAGGGATTGGCTACGTTACGCACCAAGTTATAACGGGCAGGAGTACCGCCAATAGAAGTGGTGACGTGTGTGACTTCCGGACGCTTTTTCAGGTAAACTTCGATTTCCTCCAAGTCATGCGCTACACGAGTGGAGTTAGTTCCTTCCGGCAATTTATATTCCATGTATAGCTGATCGTAGACCATATCCGGGAAAAAACCCTGCTTCATAAAACGGTAACTGAAAGCCGAAAGTAATACCAAAGCGATCATTGTAAACACAAAACTCCAACGATGCGCCAGACTGAATTTCAATAATGAACGAAGCACAGCATAAATCTTTCCTTCATACACACGTTTTCCGGCAGCAGTTGCCGCAGAGATTTCCGGATGCAAAATCCGGTCGGCCATCAACGGAACGTGCACCAAAGCCAGCACCCAGCTAAGCAATAGGGAAACAGCGAGTACGATAAACAAATCGCGCGTATATACGCCTGCCGTATCAGGCGACATAAAGATAGGAAGAAAAGCGATGATGGCAATCAGAGTAGCTCCCAGCAAAGGCATTGCTGTCTGCCGTCCGATAGCAGTCATTGCTTCCATCCGGCTCTTCCCGGCTTTCAAATCTACCAAAATACCGTCAATGATAACAATTGCGTTATCCACCAGCATCCCCATCGCAAGCACGAACGAGGCCAATGAAACACGCTGCATCGTACCATCCATAAAATAAAGGAACAGGAAGGAACCGAATACCGTCACTACCAGGCTGATACCGATAATCACCCCGCTCTTGAACCCCATAGCGATCATCAGGATAACAACTACAATAATCACGGATTCTATCAGATTAAGAATGAACGTCCCCAACGAAGTACCTACGCGTTCCGGCTGATAGAAAACCTTATGACACTCTACTCCTGCCGGAAGGCGTTCAGCCTTTAGTTGCTCCAGTTTCTTTTCCACTCGATGCCCCACTTTAATAATGTCGGCATCCGGAGAAGCAGCCACCATGATTCCTATCGCACGCTGGCGGTCATAAAACAATTCGTTGCGGGTAGGGTCTTCATAATCTTTCTCAATGCGGGCAATATCGCTCAGACGCAGCTGGTCGGCATCATGTCCCTGAATCAGCATACGTCCGATATCTTCCACCGTCTTGAATTTGTCACTGACTGTCACCCGGATACGATTATCGCCATTATCATAATAACCAGTATAAGTAGTTTGGTTCTGTCCGTTCAATGTGGCTAGCACTTCGGCGGGTTTCACACCCAAGTTGGCCATCCGGTCTTGCAGGAGAGAGATGTTAATACATTCGGGACGTTTACCGTATAAGTCAACGCGCTCCACCCCATCCAGTTCACTGACTTCACGTTTCACCAGTTCGGAATAGTCAGATAGTTCCCTATCGGAAAGTCCGTCACCCGTCAAAGCGAAAAACATTCCGTAGACATTTCCAAAATCATCTTTTACAATAGAAGGGTTGGCACCTTCGGGAAGTTCTGCCTGTGCGTTCGCCACTTTACGACGCAGCAGGTCCCAGCATTGCTCTACATCCGTCTCCTTGACAGTCGTTTTCAGTTCTACCTGAATCAGAGAGAGATCGTTGTAGGAGTAACTTTCCACATTATCTATATTCCCCATGGAGCGAATATTCTTCTCCAGTACATCCGTCACTTCCAACTCTACCTGATGTGCAGACGCACCGGGATAGGTGGTGACTACCATAGCGAGCTTTACCGTTATTTCAGGGTCTTCCAGTTTACTCATCTCATACTGGAATAAGCTCCGCCCACAATCAGTACAGCAATCAGGAAGTAGATCAACTTCTTGTTCTCAAATGCCCATTTACTAATATCTATCATAGCAGTCCTCCCACATTCGTTTCAGTAGCCGGAAGAAGCGGTTCCACCTGTTCTCCCTCTTTTACATGATGTACTCCCGAGACAACAATCAAGTCACCCGGTTTCACTTCGTCCGAAACTAATAAGGCATCTGCCGTCGCTAAGCCAGACGAGTGACGGTCACATCACAACGGCGAATCGTTTTATCGGACGGATTATAAAGAAAGATACTCGTATTCCCGTTCTCACGAAGAATCGCTCCACCGGGAACCGACAGGTTACACACATCCCCTTCACTACATTCGATAGTTACCATTGTATTCATGCCGGGCGATGGAACTGCCTGTTTATCTTCTTTTTTCAGTTGAAGCCGCATGGTGTACAACTGATTGGCATTTGCCTTAGGGGTGACACTAATCAGTTCCAAAGCATATCTTTGATGAGGATAAATATCGAATGTACAATAGTAGCGGGTAAACTGCTGTCGACGAATATATTCCACTGCCGGAAGATTAATCTCTACTTCCGGGCTTCCCTCGCTGATTACGGAAACGACGGGCATACCGGCAGCTACCGTCTCATGGGAGTCGAAAAGGCGTTTCTGCACATATCCGTTAAAAGGGGCATACAGGCGGGTATATTCCAACTGGTCCTTAGCATGGTTGTATTTGGCGGTAATCTGTCTCAATCCGTACACGGCCTTATCGTTAGCATCCGGTGTTGTCACATTTTCCTTATAAAGTGCCATCACCCGTTCCGCCTCCGCTTTCACACTTTGATATTCTGCTTCTGCCGCATCCAGCTGAATCTGATAGTCTGTCGGATCTAATTCTGCCAGTAATTGCCCTTTACGCACATAGGCACCATCATTTACATGCATATACTGAATAGTACCACTCACCCGGAAAGACAGACTTATGTCCTGTGCCGCTTTCACCCGTCCCGGAAACTGCAAAGCTATTTGTCTGTCGGCAGAAAGTACGGTATCAATCTTCACTGCCGGCTTACTGTCTGTGTTTTGTACACGTTGCCCACACGAAGTCAACAAAACTGCAAGAAGTCCTGTCAATAAGAAGTCCAATCGTCTCATATTTTCACTTGTTATTTAGTTGCCACAAAAGTATCCCAAGCAAACAAGTGGGGAAAGGTTGATATAGACGAAACATTGTTCTATTTGTACGTTACCTAAGATAAAAAGCCGAAATAGTTTGCTATTTGTATTTATTTGTTTGTTACTTTGTAAAGAAATTCATTTCAACAAAAAAGGAATATGGAACCACTGATGCCATTCAAGTATGTTATAATATCTCCGGAGGATACTTCCATGAAAGAAGGATGCATTATTTCCGAATTCAACCAATGCGGACTTTTCCTCTGCCAGAAAGGACAGGCGGAAATCCTGCTGGGAGGTAGACCATATCAGATTAACAAAAGGAATCTTTTCATATATACTGCAGCCAACCTTCTACAGATACGCCAAAGGAGCGCTGACCTCGAAGGAATCATGATAGAGGTCGATCTGGATTATATCATACCGATAGTAAACAAAGTAGCCAACTCGGAAAACTTGCTTTATTTGCGGGAAAATCCCTGTCTGTCGCTTTCCGAAGAGCAATATACATTTGTAGAGAACTTGCTCAAATCTGTAGAAAAACGAATTAACAGGGAGAATATTTGTAACAGTTCCCGTCAGAAACAACATTTAACTTCTGAATTAATCAAATCCTGGGGACAAGTGATATGCTATGAGTTATTAAACATCTATTTCAGTAACGAACCGCAAACACCACTGCCACAGGATAAAAAGGATAAAATCTTCCAAAATTTCATGATTACCCTTTATCGATATTATCGTCAGGAACGTGATGTTACTTTCTATGCAAACAAGCAATGCTTGTCCGCCCGATATTTTTCTTCTGTCATCAAGGAGAAATCAGGGAGTAGTGCTTTGCAGTGGATCATACAGAATGTCATTACAGAAGCTAAATATCTGCTCGATAATACTGATTTAAGTATTAAGGAAATAGCAACAAAACTCAACTTCCCCACACAATCATTCTTCGGGAAATATTTCAAGCAGTATGTCGGTATATCTCCTAAAGAATATCGGAACAAACTTATCAAACAGTAACTTTCTTAAACTGCCGGAACTGCCACCACAACATTCCTCCGGATATAAGACTAGCCGCCAAATCTGCCACAGGCATACTGGCCCAAACGCCCATTTGTCCATAATAGTGAGGCAGGATCAATAAACAAGGCACCAAGAATAACATCTGTCGGGTCAGCGACAAGAAAATGGCTTTACTTGCCATTCCAATACTCTGGAAGAAGTTGGAAGCTACCATCTGAAACCCAACAATCGGGTAGAAAAATACCACAATACGAAACCTTTAGACGCAATGCTGATTAACTCTTCGTCCGAAGTAAAGATGGAAGATACGATTTCCGGAATAAACATACCGATCAGGAAACCAATCGTTGTCACTACAGTTGCACAATAAATGGTTGCTTTCAGTACTTCCGTCACACGAGGATAGAGCTTCGCACCAAAATTATATCCCGCAATGGGCTGCATCCCTTGGTTTAGTCCCAATACAATCATAATAAAGACAAAAACAATACGATTAACAATACCGAATGCACCGATCGCCAAATCACCTCCATGCTCTTTTAATCCCTGATTAATCAGAATCACAATAAAGCAAGACGCCATATTCATCAGGAAGGGAGACATACCGATAGCCAATGAATCCAACACGATCTTCCGTTTCAAACGGAAAATACCTTTTTTCAATCGTATCAGTTCGTCTTTGCGGCAGAACAGATGAAGCTGCCAGACCAAGGCAATCAACTGCGCACAAACCGTAGCCGTAGCCGCCCCACGGATTCCCCAGTCGAATACAAAAATAAACAATGGAGCAAGCAATACATTGATTAACACTGTCGTTATTGTTGCCATCATCGCTTTCTGCGGATGGCCCGAAACACGGAGCACTGCATTCAGCCCCAGATATAAATGGGTAACCACATTTCCGAGCAAGATAACCTGCATAAATTCACGGGCATACTTCACCGTTTCATCGCTTCCTCCGAAAAAGTAAAGTATCGGATCGAGAAAAGGAAGAACGATTATCGTAAAAGAGATACCTATAATAAGGTTTAATACAAACACATTTCCCAAAACCCGTTGTGCGGTATCATAATCTTTCTGTCCTAGCTTCACCGAAACCAATGTAGCCGCTCCCACACCTACCAACGAGCCGAAAGCGGCAGCGAGATTCATCAGCGGGAAAGTCAGCGCCAATCCGGAAATAGCCATTGCACCCACCCCGTGACCGATAAAAATACTGTCCACCATATTGTATAAGGAAGACGCCGTCATGGCGATGATTGCCGGAACGGCGTACTGCATTAAAAGCTTCCCAATCTTTTCCGTTCCCAACGCAGTGGGTGTCTTTTGTCCTGTCATACCTATTAGTTTGAGACGGCAAAGATACAAAAAAGAGGTGGATTACGGGATATATGAGAAAAGTTTCGTATTTTTGCCTCCAAAATTGAGTTAATACGTAACGAAATGAATATACTAGAACTAAGTGAACAGGAAATCATTCGACGCAACAGCCTGAATGAGCTTCGTGCGATGGGTATCGACCCGTACCCTGCAGCAGAGTATGTAACCAATGCTTTCTCTACAGATATTAAAGCTGAATTCAAGGACGAGGAAGAGCCACGCCAAGTTTCTGTAGCCGGCCGTATCATGAGCCGCCGCGTAATGGGTAAAGCTTCTTTCATTGAATTACAGGACTCTAAAGGTCGCATCCAGGTGTACATCACCCGTGACGACATCTGCCCGGGAGAAGACAAGGAACTGTACAACTCTGTATTCAAACGCCTGCTCGACTTAGGTGACTTTATCGGTATCGAGGGCTTTGTATTCCGCACCCAAATGGGCGAAATTAGTATTCACGCCAAGAAGCTGACCGTACTTGCAAATCCATCAAACCGCTTCCAATCGTAAAATACAAGGACGGAGTAGCTTACGACTCTTTTGAAGATCCCGAACTCCGTTATCGCCAACGCTATGTAGACCTGGTGGTAAACGACGGTGTGAAAGAGACATTCCTGAAGCGCGCCACCGTTGTGAAAACACTGCGTAATGCTCTCGACGAAGCCGGATACACTGAAGTGGAAACGCCCATCCTGCAATCTATTGCCGGTGGAGCCAGTGCCCGCCCGTTCATCACGCACCATAACTCGCTGGATATAGACCTTTACCTGCGCATCGCAACGGAGCTTTATCTGAAGCGACTGATTGTAGGTGGTTTTGAAGGTGTATATGAAATCGGCAAGAACTTCCGTAACGAGGGCATGGATAAGACTCACAATCCGGAATTTACCTGCATGGAACTCTATGTTCAGTACAAGGATTACAACTGGATGATGGGCTTCACCGAGAAACTGCTGGAACGTATCTGTATCGCTGTAAACGGCAGCACAGAAAGTGTTGTTGACGGAAAGACTATCAGCTTCAAAGCTCCTTACCGCCGCCTGCCCATCCTCGATGCTATCAAGGAAAAGACCGGTTATGACCTCAACGGCAAGAGCGAAGAAGAAATCCGCCAAGTCTGCAAGGAACTGAAGATGGAAGAAATCGACGACACGATGGGTAAGGGCAAGCTGATTGACGAAATCTTCGGCGAATTCTGCGAAGGTACTTATATCCAGCCGACTTTCATCACCGATTATCCGGTTGAAATGTCTCCGCTGACCAAGATGCATCGTTCCAAACCGGGACTGACCGAACGTTTCGAGCTAATGGTAAACGGCAAGGAACTTGCCAACGCTTACTCGGAATTGAACGATCCGATCGACCAGGAAGAACGCTTCAAAGAACAAATGCGTCTGGCTGACAAGGGTGACGACGAAGCAATGATTATCGATCAGGACTTCTTGCGTGCTTTACAATATGGTATGCCTCCTACATCGGGTATCGGTATCGGTATCGACCGCCTGGTAATGTTAATGACAGGACAGACCACCATTCAGGAAGTGTTGTTCTTCCCGCAAATGCGCCCGGAAAAGGTGGTGAAGAAAGACGCAGCTGCCAAATACATGGAACTGGGTATCGCAGAAGACTGGGTTCCGGTTATCCAAAAAGCCGGCTACAACACTGTTGATGACATGAAAGATGTCAATGCGCAGAAGTTACACCAGGACATCTGTGGTATTAATAAGAAATACAAATTAGAGCTTACCAACCCGTCGGTAAACGACGTAACTGAGTGGATACAGAAAATTTAATAAGTTCTTCATCCAAATCCATACAAATGAAATTACCCGGTAAGATAGCGATAATGGGCGGTGGAAGTTGGGCCACAGCTATTGCGAAGATGTGTCTGGCTCAAGAGGACTCTATTAATTGGTACATGCGGCGAGACGACCGCATTGCCGATTTTAAGACGATTAGGGCACAATCCGGCCTATCTGACAGGAGTGAAATTTGACACGAAGCGTATCACTTTCAGTTCCAATATCAACGATATCGTGAAGGAATCGGATACGCTGATCTTCGTCACTCCTTCTCCTTATCTGAAGGCGCATCTGAAAAAGCTGAAAACCAAGATTAAGGATAAGTTCATTATCACTGCTATCAAAGGAATCGTACCCGATGACAACGTGATTGTATCAGAATATTTTACAAAGAATACGGCGTTCCTCCCGAAAATATCGCAGTCCTTGCAGGTCCCTGCCACGCAGAAGAAGTAGCTTTGGAACGCCTCTCTTATCTGACCATCGCCTGCCCTGATAAGGACAAGCACGTATCTTCGCACGCCGTTTGGGAAGCAGCTTTATCAAAACTTCGGTCAGCGACGACGTATCCGGCATCGAATACAGTTCGGTACTTAAAAATGTATACGCTATCGCTGCCGGCATCTGCAGCGGACTGAAATACGGTGATAACTTCCAGGCCGTACTGATATCCAATGCTATCCAGGAGATGAATCGTTTTCTAAATACGGTGCACCCGTTGAACAGAAACGTGGATGAATCTGTTTATCTGGGTGATTTATTGGTGACCGGTTATTCCGAATTTCAGCCGTAACCGGACATTCGGCACAATGATCGGCAAGGGATATTCCGTAAAGAGCACCAATTGAAATGGAAATGATCGCGGAAGGTTACTACGGTACGAAATGTATCAAGAAATCAATAAACATCATCATGTCAATATGCCCATATTGGACGCTGTGTATAACATCCTGTACGAGCGTATCTCACCCACGATCGAGATTAAATTATTAACTGATTCTTTTAGATAACCTTATAAACAAGAAAGATATGATTAGCTTGAACATTGAAAAGACTTTTGGATTTATCTCCAAAGACAAGGTTTTTGCTTACGAAGCAGAAGTAAAAGCCGCACAGGAAATGCTTGAAAAAGGCAAAGGGAACGACTTTTTAGGCTGGCTGCATTTGCCTTCTTCTATCAGCAAAGAACACCTGGCTGACTTGAATGCTACCGCAAAAGTATTAAGAGATAACTGCGAAGTAGTGATCATAGCAGGTATCGGTGGTAGCTATCTGGGTGCCCGTGCCGTCATCGAAGCGCTATCTAACAGTTTCACATGGCTGCAGGATAAGAAGACTGCTCCTGTCATGATCTATGCAGGACATAATATCAGCGAAGATTATTTGTATGAACTCACTGAATATCTGAAAGACAAGAAGTTCGGTGTTATCAATATCTCCAAATCGGGAACTACAACTGAAACAGCGCTCGCCTTCCGCCTGTTGAAGAAGCAATGCGAAGACCAACGCGGCAAAGAAACGGCAAAGAAAGTAATCGTAGCCGTAACAGACGCAAAGAAAGGGTGCAGCACGTGTCACTGCCGACAAAGAAGGATACAAAACGTTCATCATCCCCGATAACGTGGGCGGACGTTTTTCTGTACTGACTCCGGTAGGTTTACTGCCTATCGCAGTAGCTGGATTTGATATCGAGAAACTGGTTGCCGGTGCTGCCGATATGGAAAAGGTATGCGGCTCTGACGTTGCTTTTACTGAAAATCCGGCCGCTATTTACGCCGCGACCCGCAACGAGTTATACAGAAATGGCAAGAAGATTGAAATTCTCGTCAACTTCTGCCCGAAACTGCACTATGTAAGTGAATGGTGGAAACAACTTTACGGGGAATCTGAAGGTAAGGATAATAAAGGTATCTTCCCCGCATCTGTGGACTTTTCAACTGACCTCCACTCTATGGGTCAATGGATTCAGGAAGGCGAACGTTCTATCTTCGAAACTGTAATTTCACTGGAGAAAGTAGATCACAAACTGGAAGTTCCTTCTGACGAAGCCAACCTGGATGGTCTGAACTTCCTAGCCGGCAAGCGCGTGGACGAAGTGAACAAAATGGCCGAATTGGGTACACAGCTGGCTCACGTAGACGGCGGTGTACCCAATATGCGCATCGTACTTCCGGAACTGAGCGAATACAACATCGGCAGCCTGCTCTATTTCTTTGAAAAGGCTTGTGGTATCAGCGGCTATCTGCTGGGCGTGAACCCATTCAACCAACCGGGTGTAGAAGCATACAAGAAGAACATGTTTGCTTTGCTGGACAAACCGGGTTACGAGGAAGAATCTAAAGCAATCCGTGCAAAACTGTAATCCAAAAACGTTTTATAAACGGTAAACTATAAACAATAAACGGTGAACAACTATCTATTGCAATTTGTTCACCGACCGCTTCTTATATTCAATTGATTGCAGTTTCCGATTGTACTTATTCCGTTGTACCGTTTACTGCTCACCACTTCTACTTCTCCTCTACCACTTTGGTCTTCAAGCCGATTTCCTCCTGTGCGCCTTCACATTCAGCCTTGGAGGAAAGATAGAAATGCTAGCTTCACATCACCGTTCTTATCTACCTGTTTGATGGTCGCAATCACCATAATTTTGGCTTTTGACACCCCATCCTTAAAACGAAGCTGTCCTTTTTCCACATCTGTCAGATTTCCCTCTGTAGATACTTCTGTTTGCTCAAAGAAGTTTAGTATCCACTTCATCGTCATTCTGAAGTCTAAAGGTTTTCAGTTCAGCTCCATTCCCATCCAAGAGCAGAAGAGCTTTCACTTCGTCCCCCACCTTCAAGGCCGGCAATTCGTCCCTCTGATTCGCATAGTCTTTTTCACCGGAACCGGAACTTTCATCCTCCGATTCAACCTTTACATACAGTCTTTCTATCGTGATAACAGGACTCTCCCCACTATCGGAACAAGCACCTAAAAACAAAGGTAGCAACAATAATACTCTCTTTTTCATGCTATCATTGAGTTTATAATGCTACAAAAATACACATAATCTTCTAAACAACAAATAATTATGATAGTTAATCGCTTGGGAGCCGTCATTTGCAACTATCCGTCCATTTTTTGTCTTATCTTTCTCATACAGTTTTTCAAATAAAAAACAAATAGAATTTTCTTTGCCTGGTCATAATTCCGGATTCATGATATTTTAGGGAATAAGTCGGGCGAACAAGCGGTTTGCGAACTTATCGTGATAACAGGAATCAAATGCCGACCCCACAAATCGGAACAAAGCACCTGAAAAAAACAAATTTAGCAAGGCCAATAATACTCTCTTTTCATGCTATAGGTGCATTGAGTTTATAATGCTACAAAAATACACATAATCTTCTAAATGACAAATAATTGGATACTTTATTGCTCAAAGAGCCCTCTTGCAACTATCCGTCCGTTTTGTCTTATCTCTCATTTTTTATAGTTATCTTTGCCTCGTATATGTTTCGAAATAAGAAGATTAAACTCTAAACAGATAATGGTTCACTATTTATAAAGTATGAAAAAAAACTGAAAGCCGTCCTGTTCGATATGGACGGCGTGCTTTTAATTCCATGCCCTATCATTCCGAAGCCTGGCATAAGGTGATGAAATCACACGGGCTTACTCTTAGCCGGGAAGAAGCATATATGCACGAAGGACGCACGGGGGCATCGACTATCAATATCGTATTTCAACGTGAACTGGGAAGGGAGGCCACGCAGGAAGAAATAGAAAGTATATATCAGGAGAAAAGTGTCTTATTCAACTCGTATGCAGAAGCTGAACGTATGCCCGGCGCATGGGAACTGTTGCAAAAAGTAAAAAGGTGAAGGACTCACTCCAATGGTGGTAACAGGTTCCGGACAACTTTCATTACTCGAACGATTGGAGCATAACTTTCCGGGAATGTTTCACAAAGAACTAATGGTTACGGCATTCGATGTCAAATACGGAAAGCCAAACCCGGAACCGTATCTTATGGCCCTGAAAAAGGTGGTCTGAAAGCCGATGAAGCGGTGGTAGTGGAGAACGCACCTCTCGGGGTGGAAGCCGGACACAAAGCCGGCATTTTCACAATCGCTGTGAACACGGGACCTCTGGACGGACAGGTATTGCTGGACTCCGGAGCCGATTTATTACTACCGTCCATGCAAGCGCTCTGTGAGGCTTGGGATGGACTTGATCTATAGAAATTCTAACCAACAAACGACGATTCTATCATGCAAAAGTTATTATCTTTACCCCCAAACCTGATCCACTGTTTTCACGAACTGGAAGAAGTTAATCATAACGAATGGTTTTGTACATCCGATCCCATAGGCAGCAAGCTTGGCTCCGGAGGCGGAACAACCTGGCTCTTGCAAGCCTGCCACCAGGCATTTGCCCCACAAGAGTCTTTCAATGATTGGATAGGACGCGAAAAAAGGATATTACTTCATGCAGGAGGACAAAGCCGCCGCTTACCCAGTTACGGACCTTCCGGTAAGATACTGACCCCTATCCCGATCTTCAGTTGGGAAAGAGGACAAAAGCTGGGACAGAACCTGCTGTCGCTGCAACTTCCGCTATACGAAAGAATCATGCAGCAAGCGCCGGCCGGCATGAATACATTGATAGCCAGTGGAGATGTATATATCCGTTCGGAAAAACCTTTGCAGGACATCCCCAATGTGGACGTCGTATGCTACGGCTTATGGGTAAATCCTTCTCTGGCCACTCATCACGGAGTTTTTGTCTCCGACCGCAAAAAGCCGGAAGTGCTCGACTTCATGTTGCAGAAACCTTCTCTGGAGGAATTGGAAGGATTATCCAAGACTCACCTTTTCCTAATGGACATCGGCATCTGGATTTTAAGTGACCGTGCCGTAGAGGTCTTAATGAAGCGCTCGCTCAAAGGAAGGAACGAATGACATCAATTACTATGACTTATATTCCGACTATGGGCTGGCTTTGGGAGAACATCCCAAGACGGAAGATGAAGAAGTCAACCAACTATCCGTAGCCATATTACCGTTACCCGGCGGCGAATTTTACCATTTCGGTACAAGTCATGAACTGATTTCTTCTACTTTAGCCATACAGGACAAGGTACGTGACCAAAGAAGGATCATGCACCGGAAAGTAAAACCGAATCCGGCAATCTTTATCCAGAACTCCAGTACACAAGTCTCCCTCTGTGCAGATAACGCTAACCTATGGATTGAAAAACAGCCATGTAGGGGAAGGCTGGCATCTCGGATCACGCCAGATAATCACAGGTATTCCCGAAAATCAATGGAATATAAATCTGCCGGACGGTATCTGTATTGACGTGGTTCCTTTTGGCGACAACGCATTCGTTGCACGTCCTTACGGATTGGATGATGTATTCAAAGGAGCATTGAAAAATGAAACGACCACATATCTCAATATCCCTTTTTCACAGTGGATGCAGGAAAGAGCCCTTACTTGGGAAGACATAAATGGACGCACGGACGATTTACAGTCTGCTTCCATTTTCCCGGTAACAGCTTCCGTAGAAGATTTGGGTATATTGATACGTTGGATGATCTCCGAACCCCAACTGGAAGAAGGGAAACAACTTTGGCTAAAAGCAGAAAAAGTCTCTGCCGACGAAATATCCGCACGCGCGAATCTGAAACGACTGTATGAGCAGCGTAGCGCTTATCGCCGGAGCAACTGGAAAGGGCTGGCCGACAATTACGAAAAGAGTGTATTCTATCAACTCGATTTGCAGGATGCAGCCAAAGAATTTGTCCGCTTTGATTTAGCCACGCCTGACATATTAAAAGAAGACGCCGCGCCAATGGTCAGAATCCACAACCGGATGCTACGGGGACGTATCATGAAGCTACACGGCGACAGCAACTATAAAGAAGAAGAACAATCGGCATTCCAACTTCTTCGCGACGGATTATTGGGAGCTATGCCCAGCCGGAAGAACCAGCCCCGTCTCGATGTATATTCAGACCAAATTGTATGGGGACGTAGCCCCGTCCGCATCGACCTGGCAGGAGGGTGGACAGATACCCCTCCCCTCTCTCTATTCGGGAGGAAGTGTTGTCAACCTGGCTATCGAATTGAACGGACAGCCACCCTTGCAAGTATATGTGAAACCATGCAAAGAGTATCACATCGTACTTCGCTCCATTGATATGGGTGCTGTGGAAATCATAGAAAACTATGAGGAACTGCAAGACTACAAGAAAGTCGGTTCTCCTTTCTCTATTCCCAAAGCGGCCCTTACTTTAGCCGGATTTGCACCGGAATTTTCCGCCGAGAACTACGCTTCGCTGGAAGAACATCTGAAAGCCTTCGGTGCAGGACTCGAAAGTACTTTATTGGCAGCAATTCCTGCGGGGTCGGGGTTAGGAACCAGTTCCATTCTGGCTTCCACCGTTCTCGGAGCTATCAATGATTTCTGCGGACTGGCATGGGATAGAAACGATATTTGCAGTTATACGCTGGCATTAGAACAATTGCTCACCACCGGCGGTGGTTGGCAGGATCAATATGGCGGTGTTTTCCCCGGTGTCAAGCTGCTTCAGTCCGAAGCCGGTTTCGAACAGAATCCTTTAGTACGCTGGCTGCCCGACCAACTATTCACCCATCCCGACTATCGCGACTGCCATTTGCTTTACTACACAGGCATCACCCGTACAGCGAAAAGGAATAGTAGCCGAAATCGTCAGCTCCATGTTCCTCAATTCCGGTCCGCACCTCACCTTATTAGCCGAGATGAAAGTACACGCAACGGACATGAGCGAGGCTATTCTACGTGGTAATTTCGAGAACTTCGCCAGTCTGATTAATAAAACCTGGGCACAAAACCAGGCGCTGGACAGCGGCACAAACCCTCCGGCAGTAGCAGCCATTATCGAGACAATATGCAAAATAGAACTTTTTTCCTATACAACACTCTTTTTTAGTCGAAAATACAAAAATAAGGAGATAAATTTATGTCTCCTTCTTCTTTCTACCACTATTATCCATTCCCCTTTAACTTCTGGCTTCGGTATTCCCTGTTTTCTTCTTTACAAGCATACAGATTCATCCGGTAGTTACCAAATTCACAACGATTACCCACAATTACTCTCCACCATTTTCTTTTATACTCTCCACAGCTATTCCATATATCCCAAATGTCCCAATGAAATATGCTAATGCATTTTCAAAAGTTACAAACTCTCCAAATACTAAATTAATGAAAGTAAGGTTCTCTCCAGTTCACATTTATTTCTCGAAAGAAGGTAGATAACAGTTTACTTTTCACCCTTTTTATATTCTTCATTGGAGAAGTGAAATACAAAACAGAACATTATGCCAAGTGATAAGCATGGAGAGAAAATAAAAAGGTTTCATCATGGGAAGCTTTTTGATATAAACTACCCTCTAAAATTATACATTGGGATAAACAGCCAATAACATGATTCATCACATTCTATTCTGAAATCAAATAACTCCCAATATTTTCAAAAATGTACCTTTCTAATAAAAATGTCTGTTTTGCCGTTCAAATCCCCCGAAAGCTTGATATATGTATGAAAACAAAAATATAATATTGTCAGATAAGAATGATAATTCTATATCAGACCGTCAGGTAAAGGATTGTCCTGATGTCAGCGAAAAACAGTTCCGCAGAGAATACCCAAAAGATATAGGAGGATATCAAGAGATTACAGGAGAATATGATCTACATGAAGGACTGGTCATTAATGTATCTCTCAAGGAGTTCAAGGGCATATGTGAAAGGGATTATCCAAAATCGAAGCATACTTGGGATTAATAAACTTCCTAACCCTACGTACTTTCAAAGGGTGGTTTGGATAAACGAAGATGAACCATAATTTTTGTAAAAAACAAAGAGGAGGGTTTTGATAAAACGATAGATGAACCATAAGTTTGCAAATCGTGTACTGGAGGCAAAGAGTTTTATAATAGAAGTACATTTTTGTAGTATATTTTATAACATCTACATTATCCTGTCGGTTATGTATTTTATACATCTCTACTATCGGTTATACCCTCTGTCTCCGACTTACCCCATTCATCTTAAAACAAAAACATGCATAAAATTACATTAAATGTCCCCGATGGGATCAGATACCTTTCAGACTGGCACAATTTATGGAATACCCTGCTACCGGAAGGACAACATTACATTCTAAACAAACGTATATGCGGATGCGGAGCTACTGAAGCTTATCTAAGATCAGGCAGGAAAGTCATATTAGCCAGCCCCAGAAAACATCTGCTCTATAACAAGTATTCCCAGCACCTCTCCGATAACCTGCACCTGTACCGGTATCAGGGGGATAAGAAGAGGTATTTTGAAAACACAGGCAATACGGAAAAGGATATTTTTGCCTTTAATAACGAACTGGGCAGATACCTACAATCCGGGGGAAGAAAGATACTAGGGAAAATTCAAGAAGTCCTGATTAGTTCGGGGAGAATGCCTGCAGGAATGGACCGTTGTAGTGGATGAATTCCAGTCCATGTTCTGTGACTGCCAGTACAAAGCGACGACAGAGTATGAATTCAGCATGATACTCGGAATGTTCTCCACCGTAGTTTATCTCTCCGCCACACCGTTTCTTTGAATCCTATCTGGATATGACCGGACAATTCGGAGGTCTGACGGTGTATGAACTCCTGTGGCCCGCGAACATGGCACAAATTCCGGAAGTGGAAGTGATCAAGTCCAGAAAATCCGTTGCCTGCCTGTGTGCCCGACTGGTGGATGACTATCGGAAAGGAAACGGTAAAGCTATTATGGTGGACGGTGGGAAGTTTATTGCCGGGGAAGCCGTATTCTATATCAACAGCATTTCGGAGATAAAAAGATCATACTGAAAACAACATACGTCCGGAAGAAGCCAATATCATCTGTTCATCAAAACCGAGAATATCAGAAAACTGGACGAACTCTCACAAAAGACGGGCATGAAGTTCAGAATCGGGGATATACCACAAAGAGGAGAACCACACAAAATGTTCACTTTCTGTACCTCAACCGTATATATAGGTGCCGACTTCTATTCAACCAACGCATATTCATATCTTCGCCAATCCCCTCGTATCAGCAGCATGACCGTGGATGTATCAGTGGACCTGCAGCAAATAATAGACGGCAAAGGCTGGAAGAGAACCCTTTCAGGAATTCAGCCACACTTTATTTCAACACCAGGGAATCCAGAGTGGACCGACAGGCACTTGAGGAAGCGGTCAGGGAAAAGAAGGAGAAGACCCAAAGGCAGATTAAGAACTATGTGGTCGTCCCCTATAAGAATGAAATGCTCCAAATGATGGAAGAGACGATCAGAAAGTATGGGCATAAGGACCACTACTGTTGCATTGTCAGAGACAGTAATGGCAGAGTATGTGTCGTTGAAAATGAAATTCTGGAGATAGCAGACAGGAGGGCCTGGGAAGTAACCAACATGATCTATAATAACGATTTTCTCCATGTACCGTGCATTGAAAGCCGGGGTGAATGTGACAAAGGCTGCCGACAGCAATAATCCGAGATACAAAGGATCTTCACCGAATGGAACATGGACAACCGGTTCGACAGAAAGGCCAGGATGTATTGTGACCTGTATGAAAATGCCCTGCTGCTTCTGGAGGAATGCAATTTATCGAAAGGAAATACAAGGATTACTATGATGCTCTGGGAAGGGAGGGCTTTAAGAGCTCACACTGGCGGGAGGACTATATAAAACAAGCCCTTGCCCCGGTTCCCATGAAGCTATTGCCCAGAAATGAAATCGCCGGTCGACTGATGAATGTACTGAAAGCGGGAGGTGAATATACCAAATCGGAAGTAAAGGAAATCCTTCGGGGAATCTATCATGAACTGGGTATACAGGGTAAACCGAGTGCATCCGATATTACCGGCTATCTGACTTGTAAAGAGAAGACCATTAGGATCAAAAGGACAGTGACAGCAATGTTCAAAATTATCTCACATGCACGGGAGAAAGTCTCCTGTTTTCCAGAATCACCGATGTAAACCAACCGAAGGAATATGACGTGGACAAGCTGCTGAAAATTATCCGGGATGACACTTATTTTTATCTAAAGGCCAAAGTGGAAGCCGTCAGGAGTGCCGGAACTAAAGATGAGAAAACAGGAAGAAAGCCCTTCTCCCCGTAGTTACATGGAATGGAACCTTCAAATCAGGCATAAAAAATGAGTGCACAATCTATTCTCCTATACAGCTCTCGATTTTGACCATATTGAACCAAAGGATATGCCGGCGTTTGTCAGGTGGTTGCAGGGATTTCCATGTGTTTATGCCTATTTTGTTACTCCCGGTGGAACGGGGTATAAAGCGATCATCCTGCATGATAACTGTGAACCGCTTTATCACTATGATTTATACGGGCAATTACTAAAGATGTTTGATTGCCCCTGGATAGACAACAGTACCCACCGATCTGGCCAGAGGAAACTATCTATCCTATGATCCGACCTTGTGGAAAATCCAAATCCGATACCTTTTCACTTTGTACCGGAAACACCGGAACCTGTCATACCCAATACGATGACAGAAACCGTTATCAGGGATGTGCAAGGAGAACCAGTTCTGGTACGGGACGAATCTGGGTGGAAGGTTTTCTGAACCGGTTGAACAGACAAGTCATTTCTGATGACAACATTATCCGGATACTGAGGAAAACATGGAACGGGAAATCTTTTGAGCAATGGCAGGAATAATACAGCGATGTCCTATGCCGGTATCTTATGTAAGGCCGGTGTCGAGCCGGTAAGGCAAAGGCATTCATAGAAGAACTTATCCCAGGTTTTGACATAACGGAAATAGTCAGGTACGCTTACACCCATAATATATTCGGATGTGAGCGTATGCGGTACAGAAGCAAAAAATGAAAATAAATGCAGCAGAATGACTGCGACAGACAACAAAATTTATTCTTTGGTGGTCCCCCAGAGGAATCACTGAAGCGTCAGGTTGGAAAGAAGGCTTCCGGTCCTGATGTTAGCGAAAAAACGGGAAGCAAGCATAATGAGAAGTACGAGCAGGATATTACAGCACTCAAGGAGAAATTCGGAAACTCTTTTATAACCGGACTCTGTATCAAGATTACACTGAAGGAAGCACTCGGATGATGCCACGTAACCGAAAAAGGGTTGACGCATATGATGGGCTGACTAAGTATCTGCAAGAAGAGTATGGAATTACACTAACCATTTATTCACAAAAAACTAAACCAAACAACCATGAAGAAGATAATTTATAAAGGTACAATAGAAGAGAGCGATTATAACCGTGTGAAAGACATAGACAGCGAGAACTATGTAACCCCGGACGGAAAAACGGTACTGCCTAAACTAACGCGCATGCCGTTACGGGATCTCGCTATCTTAAGTTTCACCAGTGAGAACGAGCTGAAGAAATACTACACCGGCAATGAGGAGTACTTCTCATATTCCGTTGTAGAATTAATGCTCGATACAAGGATACAAACCAGTAATTTAAGCAGACACAAAATCAGCAGTTTTGAGGACGCATTGTATCTGCTTTACACTTATTCAGAAGAGATACCACAAGCGGACGATACCAAATATCTGTCCATTCTTATTGCAGCCGACATATTGAATGTAGAGGAGGAGGATATCATAGAAGAGGCAAGAAGGGATAATAAGTTGTATTCGGACGAAGACAAGAACCTTTTTGTACCGGTCCGGTGGATTGGAAACTGGTATAATGATACTCTGGCTACTTTGGGGATATCGAGTGTCATCTATATACAGACTAGGGGAACGGGGAAAGTTAAAATATTAATTGAAAGAGATCTGGAGTAACATGAAAAAGAAAATATTCGTTATGGGCAAAGTGTATGATTTGAGTACACTAGGAGTCCAATGAATTGAAAATGCAGTTCAAGCGGATCTGGATAAGATTTTTAATGCCGGTGGAGTCAGATTACAGCTTAGAGAAGTATCAGGGAAAACATTGGAGCTGACATTTTTCCGTAAGTACAAGGAGAGGGAAATAGATTGGCTGAATTATGATCCAAAGATGATCTATAATATTGATGCCAACATAATCACAGGGCATAGTTTTAATGGTTTCAGGATACCGGATTACTGGGGAGGCGTTCCATATGGTTACCCTTTTTTCATGCCGAAAAGAGAATTTATAAGGTGTTACAGGAATCGGCTGTAATGCTTGGAGCGGATCAGGTAGAAAGAGCTAAGATCACAGTAGAACCGGAGAAGATAGTGATGAGATTGATATTTTAAAGCAAGAGAGAAGATAGTTAGGGATAGCTGTCTTCTCTACTTTTTTATTTCTGTTAGTACACAAAATTACCTCAAAATTGTACCATCTCTCGAACTTGTAACAAACCACACCGTTCATTTAACAGAACTGGACGATGGACATCGATTGAGGAATACCTTCATTCTGATAGCGATCCCAGAGATTTTTACTTGCCATTTAGTATATCATTATGGTTTGCTACGAAAGTAGAAAGTGACTACAAATTGAAAATTACATATTGAGTACTATGGACCGTCAAACAATTTTTCAGGAAGGGAAAATGCTTAAATACAAATGGGACAGTCTTAAACTGAGACAGAACTCTTTACTTAAAAAATTCTTTGGGGATGTCCATAAAATCTGCTTTTTTTACAAAGTTAATATAAATAAAAAACTACGAGAAGAATCCCGTAGTTTTCGAGAATACAAAACCAGATGGACAGTGCCCTAATTTTTTAACTAATGAATCAAATACTGATTCGCATTAATAAAGAATAGACTTACACTTAATGATTAAAAATTACTTTTCTACCTATACTCTGAAAATATCTCCAAACATTCAAATATTTCTACCTTACTTAGATTTCGCTTTTTTCCCGTTCCAATATAGATTTCATAGCTTTCACTTTATCTGGGTATTTTTCAGCTAGGTTTCCTTTCTCGCCTCTGTCCTTTTTCAAATTATATAGTTGATCTACCGGAGCATTACCAGTCTCAGTCCTTGTTAGTTTCATAAAAGCTGCCCCTTTATTCGGAGTAATATTTCCAAGCTCCGTCTGAAACAGACAAAGAACCGGAAGCTTCGATCACATAGTCACGCCCCTTACGATCAGTACCCAAAAGGCTTTCAACTGATTCTGACTGTCCCGGCACCCGGCTGCATCTCTTGTCCCACCAATTCAGCCATTGAAGCAAATAAATCAATCTGAGATACCAAAGCATCCGAAATTTTACCTTTTTTACTTTATCAGGCCAACTAACAATAAACGGAATGCGAGTACCCGCTTCAAAATTACTATATTTACCGCCACGCAGGTTACCCCACGGACGGTGGTCGCCTAGCAGCTCCACTGCTTGATCCTGATAGCCGTCATCCACTACTGACCGTTGTCGCTACTCAACACAATCAGCGTGTTTTCTCTCAATCCTTTCTCTCCAACGCTTCTACGATTTTGCCAACCGTGTAATCGAACTGAAGAATAGCATCTCCTCGATAGCCCATTCCGCTTTTACCTACAAAACGCGGGTGGGGAAAACGGGGTACATGCACGTCATTGGTTCCTACATACAAGAAGAAGGGTTTGTCGCTATTACGCTCGATAAAACCTACCGATTTAGCAATAATGGTGTCAGCAATGTCTTCGTCCTTCCACAGTGCCTTGCCTCCTCCCTTCATGTATCCGATGCGCGAAATACCATTGACGATGGCTTGGTTGTGTCCGTGATTGGGCGAGGGCTTTAGGTTGGTCAGTAGCCCGATTATTCTTTCCAGTCGGTTCGCCAGGAAAAGGTTGGGTATAACTCACCTCAATGGGGGCCGACGGTCGTAATCAAGCACCTGCTGATTCTCCATCCATACACAAGGCACGCGGTCACCGGTAGCAGCCATCAGACAAGAATAATCGAAGCCCAAATCTTCCGGTCCCGGACTAACCTTCTTATTCCAATTCTGCGTACCCGTTTTATCTCCCAAACCTAAATGCCACTTCCCGATAGCTCCAGTCGTATATCCAGCAGATTTAAACATATCTGCAATCGTGGTTTGTTCTGTCCGGGTAACCATACCTGCATAACCACGGGCAACTCCTGTATCATTTCTACGCCAGGCATAATGTCCTGTAAATAAAGAATAACGTGATGGGGTACTTGTTGAAGCCACCGCGTGCGCATCTGTGAAACGAATACCACTATTAGCTAATGCATCGACATGCGGAGTCTGAATGCGATGAGCACCATAACAACTCATATCTCCATAACCTAAGTCATCAGCGATAATAAAGATTACATTAGGTTGTTTCTCTTTTGTTTTCTTCTGTGCCTGAACCGGTAATGTGATCAATAAAGAGCCACCGATTCCCAGCCATAAATTAAAGTTCTTCATAATATAATTGTTATTGGGTTTATTATATTTTATTTTTATATACAAAATTTAGTTCTGTTGGAATATCCGCATGCGTATCTATAAACCATTTCATTAGTTTAACATACAAATATTTCACCAAAAGTGATTACTAATTTACTTTTTTTATTTTCTATCTTTTCTTTGTTAAAAAGTACTATTAATCAAGCTTGATAATAACCAATTAATTTCAACCCTCCCGAATCCATAACAGAATATGAAATACCAAAGAAGTACCAAGTCAATAACTTCCAGATAGACTGAAAATACTTTTAAAGGACTGCTTGAACTCTTAATATATCTTTTTCATCCAATCAAAATATTTTCACTATCAAGTACGTCATACGGAATTCCACCAGCCAGTCTTATCAAAGTAGGATAGAAGTCAACTCCGTTATAGAACCTGAAACGACCTTTCCCGTTTCTATCTTAGAAAAAGATCTTATAATAAGTGAACTCTAAAACATTTTTATTAGAGATACCATTTACTCCTCTAAGTCCCCCAAATTACTGGTTGCTGTTATAATACCTCCATTATCTTTTCATAATTTCTGCACGATGTAATTCTGCAAAAAATCCTAATCTTAATTTTAGGTTAGAAAATAGATAAAAGCACAATCCAATAATTTAGCCATAGACAACTAGATATTAACTCATTATAACTGATAAGCCCACTTCTATGCTTTATAATAATTTCACTGTAAATGTATAAATTCCAGTCATCTCCTGCTTTTCATCTTTCAGAACAATACGATAGATCTTCTTACCCCACACATTAGAAAGACGTGGATCATCCAATTCAATTGTTTCTAAATCGGCCTTAAACCGAACCGGATACAATAGTTCTACTTTCTGCCCCTGTACTTCAACATGTATCTTTCCGGCCGAAGGGAAAGTTACGTTTCCCCATGTCAGAAAGTTCACCCGGTTGGGTGCCACACATTCAGTCAATGTATAATCATCTGTGATTTTCAGTTTACGACTCTCAAGACTGTAAGAACGCTTCCAGCTCTTTACTTTGGCTTCTGCTGGATATGCAGCGGCTATGTCAGTGGAGAAGATGGTTTTTTCTCATTGCAAACCGTATTGGCAGCCTTATAATTCTGACCAAATTTTTGCGGAAACATCATTAATCATAGGCAAATTATGATAGTTGCTTTGCATGGTCCAAATGGTGTATCGTTCTCCACTGAAAGTCTTTTCTAGTGTAAGTTCCCACTCCGGCATCAATCAACACCGGAATCGTGTTTTACATACAAAGAGAAGGTTCCCGCATCGTTATGATTGTGGCTTTCATTATTAAATCCGCCTTTAGCAGCGACAAACATTCCGCTCTTGTTCTTCATATGGCAGAATTCCGTTTCGGGATACCATGTCACATCCGGTACATCATGTTTCGGAATCGCCTCCGACAGTTCATGACCGAAAAGTAAAGACTGGAGAGAGCGGAAGGCGTCATTACCCATTATCACATACGGCTTTTTTGTCTTTTAATAAATAAGCAGCAAAGCCCATCATTTCGTCACTGTTTACCGCTTTACCAAAACGATATATCAACATAGCATCACCACCACCTCGTGCTGAAGCATCGGCAAAGTTGACTACCCACCCGTTACCTACATACGAACGTGATATATATTCCCCCATCCGGCGAATCATCGGTTCATGAAATAAAGAGATTTTACCTCCGGTACCATCCGAAAGAATCTGAAGATAATCATAAAGTTTGCCGGCTGCATGCCCCCAATACGAGGTTCCTTCTTCACAAGCTCCGTCCGCTTTTACATAATTGATGAATTTATCAACTGACTTCATCGAACGATATACAGCTTCAGCCAGTCTGTCCTTATCGTCTTCAAGCAATAAAAAACATTGCAATGCGTTAGAGTTGCACCAAAGGATTCCAATTATTGATAATTCCTCCAGGCTTCCGGTCAAAAGCCATCCACCACATTTTATCATCATTCATATAAGGATCGAGCACACGTTCTTTTATCACTTTACGCATTTGCAAAGAGACTACAGGGATTAATCTTATCAAACGGGGCACGGAAAAATAGTGCACCCACGCCATTAACGCTCCGTAGCCACCGGATCCTAGATCAATGATATGTTCGCGAAAATCCGGGAAAGAACGTTTGCTGCTTTGACGGGACAGATGTGCCGACTGTACCCATGAAGTCATTTCACAACTCATATATGCTCCGTCTAGCAACTGGTCAATAAAGCGCCCTTTGCCTTCGGCCAGTTCGGCAAGCATTAATGTATTCAATGCCTGGCGATTGGCCATATAAGATTCTTTCCATAATCTTACGGTTGCCGGCACGTTCAAACTCCAGATAAGCAGTGGCTGGGGTCAACTGCCATTTGTAGTTAAGTAACTTCTCACCCGCTTCAATGAGATATTGCTTATTGGAGCCTGTCAGGGAATCCCATGCCGCACGATCTGTATATGCAGGATAAGGCACCCACGCCTGTTTCAAAACTAACATATCTTTCAATGTAGCTTCATCAGCCATTTTCTGCAACATATTACGTTCTGTGTATGCTTTTGCCCTGAAAGACATACTTCCCAAAGCCGCAACCAAAAAGAACACAACATACATATCTCATCTGAATCATAGTGTTTTTTTCTTTAATAAGTATAACGAAGCGACTTGTTGACATCGCCCACATTTTTATCGGTATCAATGTAAATCCCCATACATAATCTCTACTGGCAGGAATGGTATAACCAGGCTGCACTTTAGCCCCCCAACTGTCATAACCTGCCACTCCTGCTGTTTCATATCAATGCACACTTCCACAAAATCACGCGGAGTAATATCATTGACATGAGTCATCCTGCGAAGCACGTTCTTTGCTTCCGCCTCATTCTTGCCGGCTACTTCTTTCGAAGAACGATTCCGCCATTGATAAGGATGAGAAGATTCTTCAGAGTCAAAATCCTCTACCGTATTCCGCAAAGCATTGAAGCCGATAGTCTTTTTTCCGCAAGAACCAGCAAACCTCTGCCCGCAGTGTTCGTAAAGGATACCCACCGCGTATCTGTGCGATGTCCGTTCTCCTGCGGACGGACATAATTAACATACATCTCTTTCGACACTCGTCTTATACCTTCCCACCATAGAGCCGGCATTGCGATCGACATAATTTTCTACCGGACCGCGTCCAAAAATACCCACTCTATTCATTACATGCGGAATACGGAAACGCTACTCCGATACGAGGCACTTCAAGAACATCTTTCTTTTCACTTTCTTACCCGGAGTGAAAGTCGCCAGATTGGTATCTTCCAATACCTCCGTTTTTCTTTCTGCTTCACGATCGGTCTGCGTAAACTTAACATTTACATTGACAACTCCGTCTCTATATATCCTGTAAGTTATCAGATACTGATTACCGGCAGGCAAATCATACGTAACAGACATCAGCACTGTTTCCCCTTCTTCTCTGACAGCCGTATCACTCACCTTGAAGTCACGACTCGACTCTTTCCATATCTGCAAACGCTTGGGATTACTGTTGCCATAATCATTATCATTGGGCGCGCGCCAGAAATTCGGCTGCACACCGAAAGCTTTATCAAAAACTCGGTTCCGTTCACCTTATAGGATGTTACCATACCGGTGGCCTTGTCCAGTTCAAAATAAACGTTCGATGAAGATACCACAACCTTACCATTTTCCGCTTTCCATCCCAACGCTTTTCCGGATGCCTCATAAGAATCTTTTTCCGTCTCCAACGGCAAACGGAATTGTTCTTGAGCAATCTCATGTCCAATCGGGATTAGCGGTTCAGCCTGTCTGGTCACCACACTAAAATGTACAAAGTATTCGACTCCGGGCTTACCTACCGTCACTGTAACCGGGATAACAAATTCGGCCGTCGCTTGCAGGACTCACATCCAAAGCAACTTTACCTCTTTTCGCTACGCTGCCGTTAGCCCGCAATTCATAGTTGACATCGTACTTTCTCAGATTCGTGAAATAAAAACGATTGACAACTTTATATCTACCGGTTTTCAAATCGACTGCTTCAAAAGCCACATTCTGATGTGCATATTTCACTTCCGCCAATGCCGGATGAGGTTTGCGGTCGGGACCGACCAGGCCATTGCAACAAAAATTCCGTCACTCGGCATATCGACTCCATAATCACCGCCATAAGCCCAATATTCATTCCCGTCTTTATCCTTTTTCCAGTATACCTTGGTCTACCTAATCCCAGATATATCCACCCCTGAAGATTAGGATATTTATAAATCTCTTTCCACTGATCCCATAAGTTTCCACTGGAATTCCCCATGGCATGAGAATACTCCGAAGGAACGACAGGACGATCAGAACCGGTCTCACCTATATATCTCAGCCACTCGGCGCTGGGATATTGAGGCACATACATATCCGAATTCCATTCCCACTGCGCACGCTCATAATTGACAGGACGATCCATCAGTTTCTTATCCTTGTCTTTAATCCATAAATAGGTCTGGTAAAAGTTATAACCGTTGCCCGCCTCATTTCCCAACGACCAGAATGTCAGAGAGGGATAATTTTATTACGCTCGTACATATTTATCGTACGATACAAATGCGGTTTCAACCATTCGGGATTATTCCCCAGGCTTCCGCCCTTACGCAAATCATAATACATTCCATGAGATTCAATATTCGCTTCATCATATACATATAGCCCGTATTCGTCACAAAGTTCATAGAAGCGACGATCCTGAGGATAATGGCAAAGACGCACGGTATTGATATTGTTCTGTTTCATCAGTTCAAAATCCTTCCGCATTAATTCCTCCGTCAAATAATGACCGGTCTTTTCATTGTGTTCATGGATATTCACCCTTTCAGTTTCAACGGTTGCCCGTTAATAAAAAAGCAAGACATACGGTTTTCCGTTTTAGCAAACTGCTTGCTTTCTTTAATCTCAATACGACGGAAACCGACATTGAAAGGAACAATTTCCGTCACTTTTTCCCCTTCTTTCAGGGTTATCAATAATTTATAAAGGTTCGGCATTTCAGAAGTCCACGTTTTCACGGCAAGCAAATTCTTTTCAAAAGAGACTGTATGCTGCCCATAGCCATCCACCGGTATTTTTTCACGGCACTTGCAACTTGTTTACCGGCAGTATCCAAGAGTTCGTAAGATACTGATACTTCCTTGCAGGCAGACGCATTGTTCCGCACATCGACAGCCAATTCAAACAATCCATTTTCGTACGTATCGTCCAGCGTAGAAATGACTCTGAAATCTTTTGATCGCGGTCTTTGGCTGCGCATACAAAAAGACATCACGCTCTATGCCGCTCAAACGCCAAAAAATCCTGACATTCCAGATAAGACCCCGTACTCCAGCGAAGTATTTTCAACACTAGTGTATTCGTTCCCTCATGCACATACTTATTAATCAGAAATTCCGCCGGGTTCTTCGAGTCTTCATTATATCCCACTTCTCTCCCGTTGATATATACATAAACTCCTGATTTGGCTCCAGCAATATGCAAATAAATGTCGCGTGACAACCAATCTTTCAACACTTCAAACTCCCGCCGGTAAATGCCTGTTGGTATATCCGCAGGTAATTGCGGGGGTTGCGGGTTGCTTGCCTTGAACTCATAACCATGATTGGTATAGATAGGTATCCCATAACCTTGAACTTCCCAGTTTCCCGGAACTTGTATTTCACTCCATCCTTTTGTGTCTGCTTTTCACATCTACCACATCGGTCGGCAGTTTACGATGAGAATCGGAATAATAAACTGCCAGACGCCGTTCAGCAACTTATAAAATCTGCTCTTTTCATACTCACCCGTCAATGCGTCTTCACGAGTATCGTAAGTCATGAACGCTGTTCGGGGCTCTTCCCTGTTCACTGATACAGTCTGTATATCCTGCCAATAAGGAATTCCGGTTTCCTGTTCATGGGTTATACTTGTAATAACATCAGACTTTTCTACCTGTTGCCCCAATAAAAACAACAGGTAAAAAAGAACATGCTATTCCAGAAAATACCTTTCCTAAAATTTTCATAGTATTGATTTCTACAGTTTACTGTTATATCTCAATAAAGCTTCCAAATAATAATAATCCGCATATACCAAAGGAACGTCAATTTCTTGACCATGAGGAATGCTTCCCACACTATGCTTCAATATGAAATTACAGTTTGTACCTTTCTCTGCCAAATAAGCCGGTGATGACAAAGTCTGCAAAATACGTTCCGCAGCTTGTGCATATTTCTCTCCTCCTTCAATATAATCCGAAAGTTCTAAAATGCAGAAGCTGCAATCGCCGCCGCTGAAGCGTCACGTGGCACTTCTTTAAACATTTGTGGAACATAATTCCAATCAGGAACATATCCTTCCTGCCCTGCATTGAAGTCCCAGTATGGTACTCCGTCTTCGGGCAGATTAGGATGATTCAGCCAGAAATCGGCAGTACGAACTGCCATATCCAGAAAATCCTGTCTTTTAGTCTCACGATAAGCCATCGTATAGCCATAGATGGCCCATGCCTGCCCACGCGCCCAAGCCGAATTGTCCGAGAATCCCTGGCAAGTAGCCCTATGAAGCACTTCTCCTGTCTCTTCATCATAGTTTACCACATGATAATTACTATAATCTTCACGGAACTGATTCTTTATCGTTGTCTCAGCATGCTTGTTGGCCACATTGGCAAAACAAGAGTCGCCTGTCACCTTCGTCGCAAAATACAGAAGTTCCAGGTTCATCATATTGTCGATGATTACAGGATAGAACCATTCATCTTTACCATTCCAGGCTTTCCTGTAATTCCACGACTTTATAGCACTTGTTTTTTCATCGAAACGCGTACACAGTGAACGGGCAGATTCTACCAGAATTTCTTTATAAGCCTCATTGCCTGTCAGACGATAGGCATTCCCGAAACTACAATACATAAGAAAACCGATGTCATGATGATTGGTCAACTTTTTCAAAGGCTCAAGCGCCTCAGTCCACTTGATTGCTGCCCGCTTCCAGTCTTCCGACTTATTGTACTCATATACACCACAAGCAACCCGGATAAAACCCTTCTGTCCAATCATTCTTTTTGTTGTCTTCAACGTTCCTTGCTTGTTGATCGTACGGGGTATTCCACCGGTTCGGGAATGTTTTGCAATTGAGCGGACAATTGCTGTTCTGCCCGCTCAAACCATTCTTTACCATAATTGCCGTCTCTTTTCCTTTACACACGAGCAAAGCATCAGCAAACTTGCATAAAATATTACTTTCACCTTCATCCTAATAATCTTTTCACCTAAAAAAATTTATTACTTAGTATCAAATGTCCATATGCGTATATAATCCACATAAGCATTGGTCAGATGCGAATCGACAGAAGCACTCTTGAAATCTCCCTCATTAGCCCATGAAGCTCCTGTGAAAGCTGCACATAGTCCTTGGTTCTCGAAATCCATTTTTCTTCACCACCCTCTTTACTGAATTCAGCCTTCAACTCTCCGTCATAATAGATTTTGATCTGATTCTCATCCCACAACATTCCCCAGACATGGAAACTACCATGCAGACCTGCCGCCGGATAGCGCTTTGAATTTTCCTGATGATCATTGCCATATCCATCAATATGAATAGTCGATGCGGTCTTATCCTCTACAAAAGCCGACTCGAAAACGTCTATTTCGGCGCCGTCATTACCTGTTCCGTCTACCAAATTCACATCAGGAGACTGAAACCAGAAGGCCGTATGTACCGCCCTATTTGTATCGGCTACCTTAACACGTACCTCAGCATACCCGTAATTCATAAAATATTTATCCCGGGTATTTACCGAACTACAATACATTACATCAGTTCCTATCTTTTTTTGCTTCCAAGACAAGCATACCACCGTCTTCATTCTGAACTTCCCTTACATTTTCCGGTTTGTGAAACCATTCCTTGATACCTAAAGCAGGGCGTGGAGTACGAGTTTTCGTATCATTATTTATAGTCCATTTATTAAAATCGACACGGAATCATTAAACTCGTCGCTAAATTCCAATTTCCACCGTATATCGCTTACTTCTGCATTAGAATTTTCAGGAAGCGCATTGGACGGAGTTTCCGCATCTATTTTAGAAACAGGCTTTACATAGTCACCTTTTTTCATCACCACAGGAAGCAAGAAATCCAACTCCTGCTACCAGACATATTTTAAACAGATTCTTCATCATTCTTCTTTTTAAGTTTTACTTTTTAATAGAAGGCCACTTTCTTACAAAGAAGATGTAGCGACCTACTATCACTTAAACCAGTAAATATACCATCATTCCCAACCTGGATTTTGAACCAACTTCTTATTTTTGAAGAGCTCAGTATTAGCTATCGGATAAAAATACATCTTATCTTCAACCACATTCGTATTTATCCGGCTCTTCTCATAATTCATTTCCGCTCCGACTTTCGTCACCTTCACACCGTAAATGTTTTCCGTCTCGTCAAGCTCTTTCCAACGGCGAACATCCCAAAAGCGATGCCCTCAAAAGCGAGTTCCACTCTGCGCTCATTCTTCAGCCGCTTCAAGAACTCGTCAGGAGACAAGGTGGCGGGAAGAGCGGGCATCTTTACTCCTTCTCTGTTGCGCACACGATTTACGGCCTGTAAAGCTGTCATTCCACATTTCTCTGTTGTATATTCCAAGCCGTTTTCGCCATAAGCATTGACCATAGCTTCAGCATAATTCAGCAACACTTCCGCATATCTAAACAAGACCCAATTGTGATGAGCATTCGCTGTAGGAGCACCCGGTTCAAAGCTAATAGACTTATTCACATATTTGCAAAGATAATAACCAGTAGAGGTGGCATTAGGGAGCGGAAGTCCATTTACTCCTCCTTCCCATATCTCTACGTTTTTATCAGCCGGCCATTTCATGTTATTGTGAACAATCGTCATGTAAAAAACGAGGATCTCTTTTTTCATAAGGATTCTTTCTCATGTTCTCGTCGTTCCAGTCAAAAGGAACACCGGTCTTCATTTCAAAGGCGCTTGCCAAGTTTTCTGTCGGGCAAGTGGACGTCTTTCCTCCCTTTTACTCCCATAGGAAAATTTGCAGCCTCAAAAGAGTTATTGCTTCCAGTAGGACGCGCAAGGATTACCTCTTTGCTCTTATTATTTTTCCGGACCAAATAGATTGGAGAAACTCTTATCCAATCCATATCCCAAAGCGGTCTGGTCACCGATTATTTCATAAGCCGCTTCTGCCGCTGCAATCCATTTGTCCTTATCACCATTCGGATTAAATAAACGACTTGCCGCATACAAAGCCGCACGGGCTTTCAAAGCTAAAAAGCCGCTCCTTTGGTAATACGTCCAGTCTCTTTTTCTTTATATCCCGCATAGGTAGCCGGCAACACTTTGGCAGCTTCCGTACATTCGGATATAATAAATTTAAAATCACATCAGATGATGCTTGCTCGACATTGTTTGCTTCCTGCAAAGTCAAGACCTTTTCTATCAACGGAACATTCTGATAACGCTTTACTAACTCAAAATAGAAGAAAGCGCGTAAGAAACGAACTTCGTATTCAAAATTCGCATACTCTTTCATCCAATTTTCATAATCATCGCCATACTGCCAATCTTCAAATTTCAAATTGGTCAAATTTTTCCAGAAAGAAGTTTGCATCATGTATACCATTATAATAATGAGCATACTTATCATCCACTGTAGTTCGACCATGTCCCGTTGACAAAACGCTGAATATCTGAGCTTTCATACACATGAATTGCATCGTCCGTAGCTGCATCCTGCATGGCTCCGTCAAGATTACAAAAATTACTCGGCAAATAACTGTAAACATTCGTCACAAATTGCTTTACTCGTGCATAACTTTCTTCAATTTGCTCCAAAGAATAGTTGTCCGATTCGTCACAATCCATGAAATCACAAGCCGTAAACAGACTTAATGACAAGAGTAATGTTAGATATTTATTTATTAATTTCATATGATCATTTTTAAAAAGACAAATTAAACCCGAATGTATATTGAGTCATGGTAGGATGGACAGCACCACTGCCTCCGGATCTTGGATATCAATGCCATCAATGCAGAAAAGATCGTGTGCACGCATAAAGACTTTCGCCCCACCTAAGAATTTGGTTTCTTCATCAAATTAGACGGAAGTTTATAATACAGTTCCAATGTTCTCAACTTCAGATAAGAAGCGTCGGCCACCCACAACGAGTTATTGTTATAGTTATTGGGAGAACCCGAATAGCTCAACCGGGGAAGTGTTCTGAAGGATTTGTCTCACTCCAACGATTCTTATAATAGTAATCTGATATGGTATTATTACCGACTATCGGACGATATACACTACGAGTATCCAGTATCTCACTATAATTGCCGACTCCCTGGAACAAAGCATAAACACCTATGCCTTTGTATTCAGCGCCCAAGTCAAGCGAATAATAGATTTCCGGACAAACAGAATTATATCCCAACGCTACCTGATCGTATGTATCAATTCTTTTTATCTCCATTCTGATCCTTGAACATCAAGTCACCCGGACGTACATCCCCTAGATATTGTTTCACTTCACGATTATCAATTTCTTCCTGAGACTGATAGATACCTGTTACCTCATAACCAAAAAATCTGTCCCAAAGAACCTCCGGTGCGTTTCTGATAATCATGCGGACGATATTCTTCATTCTGATTAATAATCTTATTGCGTACAAATGAGAATTGGCCTCCCAAATGATAAGAGAAATCCGAGATTTTATCATCAACCAAGATAAGCTTCAATGCCTCTGTTATCTACCACGCCATTATTCAACTTTGGAACAGAAACTCCAAATACCGAAGATATCGCATTTCCGCCTTCCACCAAAATATCCGTACGATGGTCATAAAAAGCATCCAATGACAACGAAAGTTTGTTCCATGCTTTGAAATCAATCCCCACATTCAGTTTATGAGACTTTTCGTAAGTGAAACCATCTATAGCCAACTGATTAAGTTTCATGCCCGACATTGAAGCTGGAGAATCCTTGAAGTAATATGAATTTCCACCACCGTAAATGTCTCGGAACAAATTGACACCATAATCGGCACGTCCCGATATACCATAAGAAGCTCTCAGTTTCAAGAAATTCAACCAATCTTGTTTCATGAAATCTTCTTCCGACAATATCCAGCCGGCACCTATAGCAGGAAATATACCCCAACGTTTATCCGGGTAAGAATGCTGGAAGCAGAACCGGAGAGATAGAGAAATCTACCAAGTAACGATTATTATACGTGTAATGAACCTGTCCGATTATATCCATAAAAGCACGCCCGGTATTCCTTCCTTTCGACTTCGTTTTATCCATGGCATATATGAAAGTGGCGTTCAGAGCATGCTTTCCAAAATTCTTCATGTAATTAGCATAAGCCTCTAAATTAAAATGCGTTAATACAGAACCGACACTCTTCGAGAAAGCAAGTGTACCTTCTTTACGAAGTTCTTTGAATGTTTTTGCTCCCGTTGTCATGTCGAGTGAAGCCGAACCGTAAGCGTAATTCTTCGTATTGCTGTCCCAATAAGAGGCCGAATTATCCAAAGCTACTTTAAAACCGGCTGATAATCCGGGCAACAAAAAAGAGAAGTCCTGTTTCAAATGTATATCGGCAAATAATGCACGAGTTTGCGAACGTGCATATCCTTTGGCTGAAATGGCAGCTATCGGATTGTTTCCATATACGGTAGTACCTCCCCAAATTCCTTTTTCTGTCTTTATCGGAAAAGCACCAGAAGGTGTCTGATATAGCATATCAAACAAGTCATCAGATGTCGTTCCCGGACGATTGTGCTCGGTAAAGTTTCCGAGCAAATTCAATTGCACAGTAGTAGTAGGTGAAACTTCGATATCCAAGTTGGTACGAATATTCAGCCGGGAATACTTAAGTTGTGTTGAGTATCCGTCATTATCTCCCGTCGGTTGCAAGATACCACGATTATCCAAAAGTTCAACATCGTATAGTAACGGACAAATTTACCGCCTCCCCTAGCGGAGAAAGAAATATTATCACCGTAGCTGGCACCTCGCAAAGCCTCATCCATCCAGTCTACATTGGGATAGAACAGCGGATAAGTCTGATTCTTTGAATGCGTCAAGCTCTGCAGCAGAATAGCGTGGAAGGAACCATCGTTTACCAAGGCTTCGTTGAGTGCCAACGCATATGTATAACCATCTGCAAAAATCCGGCAAACGATTCGGCGTAGCGACATTAAAATCATGAGAAATCAATCTGAGGAGCTGTCATGGAACCACGTTTGGTCTTCACGAGAATCACCCCGTTGGCTCCACGAATACCATATATACTTGTAGGCATCCTTTAACACACTGACCGACCTCTATTTCTTCTGATGACAACCTTGATAGAACGCTCTCGAAACCATCTACCAACACCAACGGATTTTAGAGTTCGTAAGTACCCAGTCCCCTGTATATACATGGTAGGACCGTCCTCCCACGCTGCACCGGAGTTTTGCAACACTTGTAAGCCAGACAATGTTCCGAACAATTGATTGCCGGGATTAATACTTCTTTTTATGAGAAAGCGTTCCGCTGCCAACCACAGAAACAGCACCGGTCACTTCTTTTTCATATCGTGAACGATATTCCGTCCGAAATCCACAGCCATATTATCTCTGTGAGCTGTCAATGTATCTGTTTGCGCCATTACACTCGCAGAACAGAACATACCGACCAATATTATATTAAGTTTTTTACTCATATTATTCTTCATCTATGTTTTTCATAAATTTTATTCCCAACCCGGATTTTGTACCAAGCCATACCCTTTATTTACTTCGTTTTGAGGGAAAGCGCTCAAATACCATTTACGTGAATAGTTTCCGGGTTCCCACCAATAACGGCTACCTTCGGTTCCCAACAGAGGGAACTCTTCACATATATAAGACTGATCATTCTTATTTTTTATAAACATGCAATCCATGCAGAGGTGTAGAGAATTTCTCATCCATTCTCCAACGAATCAGGTCAAAATAACGAACCTCTTCAAAACCGAATTCACAAGCACGTTCACGAAGTACAGCAGCTCTAAATTGTTCTCGGTTCAACCCCCCTTTTCAACTCTTTCATTCCTACGCGTTCACGCACTTTATTCACGTAAAAGTAAGCCAAGTCATTAGGAGCTTTATGGTATTCATTCAAAGCTTCAGCGTAACTAAGATAGAGTTCGGCAATACGCAAATGCGGCCATTGAATCACATGATTGTTATATTCACCTGCACGGTCCAGCCCCCATTTGCGACAAGAAATACCAGTTAACAAACTTTTAACAGTTACCTGGCCGACTCCCCAATCTCTACCTTTCGGATAATTAGTCTTATCGGCCGGATTTTCATCAGTAACTCCAGCTGTTCTACCTTGGAATATATCTCCATCCAAAATAAATGTTTCGCTTAAACGCGGATCTCTATTGATAAAAAGGATTCCGGCGATGTTCTTCATTGTTCCAATCAAAATCGTCCCCATCTGCTGTTTGAAACATATCAAAATATTCCTTTGTCGGATTATAGGCTCCCCAGCGGATTGCTTGATTCGGTAATGGATTATTATTAGCCTTATATATATTCCGGTGAACGGAATCAAAGTTTCAGTAGTTCCACGATCAAAATAAGCGGCACGAAATGCATAACGATATTCACTTGAGTAACATCTTCCTTCTCTACCAATTTATAACATTGATTTTCGTCCAAAGCTCTAAAGAAATCTTCACAAGCTTTAACCGCATCCCCCAACGTTCATGCTGATAATCACCATACCATGTCATTTTTTATCCGAAGCTTCACCCGGATAATAAGGTTCTTCATTATTGAACAAAGGACTTGCCACAAAAGCAGAAGTCTGGCTTTCAATCCCATGGCCCCAGCTTTAGTAATTCGTCCGTCCCAGTTGGCTAAATCGGAAGGAGAAATGTTCCATGGGAAATGCGGACAATCAATGGCTTCTTGCAAATACGAAGAATAAACTTTACAGTTTCATCCAAAGTAGCTCTAGCTGGAAAATCTGCATCATCAGGTGCAATAACTTTATCCACAATAGGTAAAGCACCATAATGGCGCAACATATGAATATAATAAATCGCTACAATCGTCTTAGCTTCGCTTTCAGACGTTCTTTTTTCCTCCTGATCCATATCAGGAACGCGATCGATATTCTCTACAACAAGCCAAGCGTGACGAATGGCTGCCCACATGTGAGTCTCACTATCATTAAAACGAAGTTTAGTAGCACTAGTTTTCAAAACACGCGGAGCATTTTCTTTGCTCGCATTGTAATCACCTGTATAATACACAGTATTCGCCCCGGAATAATAAATACTAGACTGACATAAATCTGTTAAAGCTTCGATATTAGACAAATACATTGTTGTCCAATATCCGGTTGTTTCCAGTCCGTAAGGAAGATACTGATAAGTATACCATAATACTCTGCGTGCATATTCAGCAGTAGAAAAACCGTATCAATCGTCACATCCGTACTGGGCGGCTTTTGCAGGAATTTATCTCCAAATGCTAAATCTTCACAAGAGATCATCGTTATCAATCCCAACATTACTATTATGACATGGAAGTGTCTCTTTATCTGTTTCATAATCTTTTTTCCTTTTATTAAAATCCTACCTTCAAACCGAAATTCACCACTTTTATCAAAGGATAAGCTTGACCGTCTGGATTACTTTCCGGGTCACAGAATCCCATATCATCAAATGTAAGCAAGTTATATCCAGATACCGAAAGCCTTAACGTTCCCAAATGCATTTTCTTTACAATTTGTTTAGGAAAAGAATACCCCAAGTTCTATATTTTTCAGACGAACGTAAGAAGCATCACGCAACCATAAATCGGAATCTTTATAGTTGTTAGCTTTACTAGCTCCGAAAGAAATAGCAGGAGCAGTGGAAGAGTTGCCTTTCTCCGGTGTCCAGGCATCTTTTATCATATAGCTCAATAAAGCACGATTGTTTGTCGTATCAAACGGAACACGATAAAACTACTTACCAGACGGGAGGTCTTGAACGCTCCTGACCATACCATACTGAAATCAAGGCCATTCCACGAAAATCCCAATGACATATTACCTGTCAGTAACGGATATTTAGGATATCCAATAGCAGCTACATCTTTATCATCTATCTTGTAATCACCATTCAAATCCCTATACTTCACATCACCTGCCTTAGGTGAAAAATTATGGTCGGGAATCCCCCCTTCCATACCTTTATTTATCGCATATTTTCTACATCTTCTTGAGAGAAAAGCCGTCAGTAACGTATCCGAACTGTTTTCCTACAGGACGTCCGGTCTGTTCCATCCACTCATAAGGTTGAGGAATTTCATCTTGGAAGATTATCTTATTTTTAGCATACGACCAACTCGTACCTACATAATAACTTACATTCTGAATTTTATCCTCCCATCGGGCGGTAACTTCAAAACCTTTATTATCCACCTTACCCATGTTCACTGTAGGCAACTTCACTGCCAGATAACCCGGATCCAACTTACGAGTAAGCAATATGTCCTTACGATGTTCAACGAAATAGTCAAAGAGGTTTTCAAATGACCATCAAAGAAATGCATATCGACACCATAGTTCTGTTTGGAAGCTGTTTCCCAAGTTACATTCGGATTACCGATTTTAGACTCGATAGCCCCGGGTAACTTTATAATCATTGGATGAACCGAATCCATAATTACCCGAACTGATAATATAAGAATCAGGCAAATAAAGGAAACGTGAACCATCGGATACCCTGTCATTACCTACAATACCATAAGAAGCACGCACTTTCATATAGCTAGATAAGGCTTCAAAGAAGACATGAATCTTTCTTCGGACAAAATCCAACCAGCAGAACCCCGCAGGGAAAAAAGCCGAAACGTTTTTCCTTCAGCAAAATTTTCGGATCCATTGTAACCGACACTGAAATCCACCATATAGCGAGTCTTATAGTCATAAGTGGCACGTCCCACAAGTCCAACGTAACTACGGGGAATCCCGGGAACTTATCAGAATAATAATATTTCATCGACTGATTATACATAGCCAAAGCTGACACATTGTGATGTCCAAACTTACGAGAATAATTAAGTGCAGCCTCTAAATACCAATCACGAGACTGACCTGTACTCATTGTATGATAATGTAGTCGTTTCTTGAGTCTTTTTTCAATAAAATTTCATCATTTTCACCCAAAAAAGCTTCATATCTTGCCGCACGTCCTTCTACGCTTTTTTGTAATGGAAACCCCACACTATTATACGCCCTTTGATATGTACTTTCAACCCCTTAGTTATCATATCCAGTTTTGCTGCAAAAGAAAAATCGAAATTAATCACATTATTGGCAATTGTATTATAACCTTTTCCGTAATATGAATTAAGAGCATCGTATATTTTCCCAAAACCTCCATATAAAGTTTCATTAAGAGTGACCCATTTTCCATCCACAATACCTCGGACCGGCAAAAGGAGGAGTCCAATATACGTCTCTAAAAAAGATATGCTACTGTTTTACTAGTACCATTATCATAATTGGTTCTCGCTTATCTGTCAATCGTCCGGCCCAGATTAATCTTCATAGATGTTGTTTTCAAGTTACATCTACATCCATGTTGACACGATAATTGTATCGATTGTATTTGAAACCCGAACCATAATCGCCCGTATCAAACATATGGTTGAATAGCCCATCTTGTATAGATACCAACGATGCAAAGTATTTAACACGCTTCTTGGAGCCACCGATATATTGAAATTATGTTGTGTCTGCCATGCCGAATTCTTTTATCAACATATCCTCGTCCAATCTGTATCGGAATACATTATCGGATTGCTATGTGTGCGCGAAAAGCTTCTAGCATTTCGGGAGCAAGGTCACCCTTTCCTCCAAAACTCCATCACGTAACTGCGCATTATTAAAAAAGTTATGTTTGCATAATCATAGCTATTAGCAAAATCAGGAATACGAGTCGGTAGCTGTAAAGCTGCACTAGTAGAAAAAGAAACCTTGCTTTTTTCCTTCACTTCCACGCTTGGTAGTCACCAATATCATCACGCCATTTGCACCACGCACACCAAACACGTGCTGTAGCCAGGAAGCTATCTTTCAATACAGTAATGTCTTCTACTTCATTAGGGTCCAACTGAGAGAAAGAACGCT
>VOFH01004121.1_pt1 | contig 44381 bp, 87 predicted proteins | sample 5384091 | NCBI WGS metagenome assembly VOFH01 (sample SAMN12384727, study PRJNA508395) | human gut metagenome | isolation source: healthy gut G | host: Homo sapiens
CATAAAGACGAGTATCAGTCGGATAAGTCACACCAGCCAAATCATTTTTTGAACCGTTTGTGACCCAAGAGAGAAAGAGAAGCGCCAGAGTGCACAATGAAGGCTGGCAAGATCCAGTTCCAAACATAAAGTGTCCAGTATTTTTCCTGTTCAATTTTAGCTTGGTTCTGTGAAATTCATCCAATTTGGTCAATCCTGTGGCTTTGATCTCAGAAATCATATAAGGTAAGTTAGGCTCGACTTCTCAACCAGTAACCATACAACTCCACAGCCTTTCCTTACCTAGGTTATGGAAAGTAGCAGAATAGATTCCATCTTCTTCTTTACAGTCACATCCGGTCCCATAAAGGCGGATATACAGTCCCGATTGGGCATTAGCTGGTGCAAACTTAGGGTCAACACGAAATTGAACTCGTCCACCTTCTGATCACCATCTGTGATCGGTTTCCGTTCAACTCCAGATATCCTTGTGTGAATAGAGGAGATTTTAATTTCCATGTGACTTTTATTTTGATCATCTGCGCTACACCACTGTTATAAATTCTTTCACTGGTACATCACCTAGATTCGTAATCTCGGGTTCTCTTTGAAGCTCACGACCTTCCACCTCAACCTTGGCGGTATCTCAATTGCAAAGCCTTGTGGCATGTTCCCTGCCGTTCCTTAGGCTAACATACTGCCCTCTATGTTAGAATCTTTGAAATAATAATAAAACCAGTTCTTCCTCATAGGTGGCGTCGTCCCAGGTGTCCAAGGTCAAGGTTCCACCATAGTAAAGTACATCATATAAGATGGGCTAGATGCATGGACGTTCTGACTAACAAAAAGGCAGGCCAGAAAGGCAGAAAAATAACATACAACATTATTTGACTTTATTATTATAGCATTTTTAAATAAAAGAGGACCATGTTTGGAATGCAGCCTATTTTACTGTGGCCAATAGGAGAAGTTAAAATAAGGAAGAGGAGAAAAATGAAAAACATTATTCGGTGCTCTTAACAGGGCTTTCATTTGCTTGGGGATCACACAGGTTGTTCATGCAGATGACTATTTACGAATCGGAATGGAAGAGTTTGCTAACTGGACCCAAGAAGATGATGCAAATGGAGCTGTTAAATTGACGGTACCAATCAATATGTCATCGGGCAATGATGTCCAAATCGCCAAAAAGTTGCTTATATTAGGTAAAACCTGATCGTAAAACACATCCACCCAGCCCTCACTTCTGGTAAAATCGATATGATTATCGCTGGATGAGTCCAACTGCTGAACGTAAAAAAGAGTCGCTTCTCCAAGAGCTACTATACCAGTGAACTGTCATGCTCGTTCGTAAAAGATGGAAACTATGCAAATGCTACCACCTTAGATGACTTTAAGGATGCAAAGGTCACCTCTCTCAACAAGGGGTCTACCTCTATTCTCTCATTTCCCAACTCAAGGTGCGAAACAAGAAACTGCAATGGGTGATTTTTGCCCCAGATGCGCTTTAGAATCGCGTGTTATTGATGCCTATGTTTCTGAACGTCCCAGCTTCTCCCAACCGCCGAGTCCGCTAATTCTAAATTTAAGATGATTCAATCTCTGATTTGAAGTTGGGGAAGAAGATGCGACCATCGCTATCGGGATGAAGAAGGTGACACCAGACCGACTGTCAATGCCGTACTAAGATTTCGTCTGAAGAATCAAGTCAAACTCATGGATGATATAGATTAAGAAGCAAACCAGCTTCCAGTGATGCTATGATGATAAGCAGACATTCTTAGCCAAAATGATGAAGATTTTAAAGGATAATACCCACAGTTCTTACGGAACTCGGAACACCCTCTTTAAATCTCTACGACTGGAACCATCGCTAGTTGATTATCGGTTTGTTAATCGGTGTCTTCCGGACAGCCCAGCGCTAAAAATAAATTCCTGGGTTGGATGCCAAACTGCCTTTTTGGTTGTCTCCTCACCAAGACAGCCCTGATGACTGTTCAATCCATGGTCATTTACCCGCCCAAGCCTTCAACATTTCCTTGGATCGTACCTGCCGCCATCTTTATCGTATCAATCAATCAATGGAGCTTATATGAGTGAGATTGTTCGTGGTGGGATCTTAGCAGTGATCCAGGTCAGTTTGAAGCAGCGACTGCCTAGGAATGACCCAGCTATCAAACCATGCAAGGTCAAATGTCCTTCCACAGGTTGTCTGCAATATCTTACCAGCAACAGGGAATGAATGTCATTAATTATCAAGATACATCTGTTTTGAATAAGTTATCTCTGTGGTTGAACTGTACCTTACAGGAAATATTTGTCGCAACTCAAAACCACCAATACTTCCTAACCTTTACGATCATCGTTGTGATTTACTTGTTCTCACCTTTACCATCACACGAATTCTTCTGCTACATCGAACGTCGCTTAGATTCTGATACTTATACTACAGCCAATCAAATGCAAGTCACTTGAGGTGAAATAATGGCAGAAAAATTCCCTGAAATCCAACATTTAAAAAAAATCTTATGGTCAAAATGAGGTTTGAGATACTCATGTTGAAAAAGGAGAGGTGATCATCATCGGGAGCTCTGGTAGCGGAAAAATCAACTCTCCTCTGCTCCATCAATCTTCTAGAGACCCTACAGCGGAGAGATTCTCTATCGTACAAAATGTTCTTGATCCTGAGTATGATCTTACCACTACCAGTGAGAAATTAGGGATGGTTTTCCAAAGCTTGCACTTCTTCGAAAATTTAAACGTCTTGGAAATACGATCGTTGCACAAACAACCGTCCTCAAGCGGCGATCGTGAATGCAGAAAGTTGCTAAAGAAAACCTTGAAAAGCTCTAAAATGGGATCTCAATATTGGGCTGCCCGTCCGAAACAACTGTCAAAAGCAAACGGGTCGCCATCATCGGGCCCTCTCACTGATCCTGATGCCATTCTTCGATGAACCGGACTTCTGCCCTAGACCCAGAAATGGTTGGGGAAGTCTTGAAAATCATGCAGGACCTTGCAAAGAAAGACTCCACCGCGATTGTCGTCACCCACGTAAAATGGAATTTTGCCCGCGATCTCTCCAACCGGGTCATCTTCATGGACAAGGGTGTCATCGCTGAGCAAGGAGATCCAAAAAGAAATTTTAGCAATCCAAAAGAAGAACGGACCAAGGAATTTCCTTCGCTTCACATTAATCTCTTGAACAGTTTTATTTTACTGCCATGGAAGCAAGCTGTTTTTGTACTCGCTTTTTCTGCTTTTGAGGTGATAGAAAAACCAGAGAGCAACTCTCTTGGTTTTCAATTGGAACAACAAATTAATCTTCAAATTTTGATGATTTTTGTCATAAAATCAATCAATCAAGTGCAGTTTCAAACGAGATATTCTTTACTTTTGCACGTCCTTGAGCCAAGGCAATGATAGACATTTCACGGCATTTGTTTTTACTGATACGATACCCTGTAATTTTCTTTATCGCACCCATCAACAACTGATTCTACTTTTTCAAAGTTCGATTTAGCCATGATCTTTCCCATATTATTATTTCCAATACTAATATAAATTTTTTTGCACATTTTGTCAACTAAAAATCGCTGAAAAATACGAACCTTTTTTAAAAATGATAAAAGTTTCATTTTGCTTTCAAGGTTGATAATATTTGTGTACGAATGTTTTCGACACCATCCGGTTTGCTAGAAAATCGTATTATTCCCTTCTTTATCTGCAAATTATTTAAGGTATCTAAGTACTGATTGGTTAACAGAATAGACATGATTTGCTCTTTGTCAAGTCTACATTGGCCTTTAATTTTAATATCTGCCAATCCATCGACAATAGCTTTCCGTTGCTCGGCAATACCGAATCCTCGTAAGCGGCCTTTTTCCGCCTCAGCTTCGGCAGCAGTAACGATCTTGATCTTGTTCAAGCTTCTGCCAATTCCTGAGCTGCCACGCGCTTCCTTTCTTTGCGCCGCATTAATCTCGTTCATGGATTGTTTCACTTCTATATCTTGGCTCAACTTTGTGATCAAGGTTTTTACACAATATCCATGTTGACATTTCTTCTACACTTGTTTTGAACCTCAAGGGCGATTTCATCTTTTTTCTCAAATAATTCATCAAGGTCAACTTGGGAACAGAAGAACGCAAAGCATCTTCAATGTATGATTTAATCTGTGATTCTGGACGCATCAGCTTGTAGTAGGCATCCCTTTACGTTGCTTTCGTTCACTCGGTATTGCGTCGCCACATTCATAGTAACGAATACGTTATCCTGAGTTTTTGTTTCAACCACGATCTCACTCTGCAAGACGCAATTGAACTCGTGCTGCAATTTTTATCGATGCCAAAAAAGGCGCTCGCATATGAATACCACTATCGCTAATTTTGATATCGTCCGAAGCGCTCGATGATGGCAACGGATTGTTGCTTGACCCATATAGTGAGCTAATCACAATGAATCCTGCAACCAGTAGCAAGAATAAAACAAAGATAATAAATCCAGGCATAAAAAAGTTCCTCCTTTTAATTTACGCATATCATATCACAGTAAGATAAGCAATATATTCCTTGCAAATATATTGCTTAAATGGTCGATTGTTTCTGTATGATACTCAGACGAGCATATTATAGAGTGTTTCATTGCCGTTCAAGTTACTGACATGGATCAAAAACGCTCGATACGGCTGACCAAGCTTCGCATAGTCATGTTTATGGCTAAAGTAACCCCAATCAAGACAGGGCCTGTTCCCTTACTAGCGCGCGCTTTGATGTACTTTCAAAACGTGTGATATCATCATTTGGCCCTAAGATATCATTTAAAATTCGCGAAGGGCCCTTGACGTTGTGGGAAATTTATAATAAAGTAGTGTTTCTCCATCGTAGATCAAGGCACGTTCTTCATCTCAGGCATACGGTTAATGTCATTATTCCCACCTGAGATAATACACAACAAATGGTTTTCCCTTGATGTATTCCGCAAGATTTCAAGGGATGCCACACTGGCAGCTCCCGCTGGTTCGGCTACGATCCCTTGCTTAGAATAAAGATCAATCAAAGTCTCTGAAATCAAGCCTTCATCGACCCCAACCAGGGTTTCCACATGCTGGCGGGGTGCTTCATGGGTCAATTGTCCCACCTTTTGTACAGCAATCCCGTCTGCAAACTTATCAATTTCTGGTAGTTTGACGGGACCTCCTGCTTCAAAAGCCGCCTTCATGGAGCGCGCTCCTTCGGCCTCTACCCCAATGACCTCAATCCGAGGATCCGTTTTCTTTGATATAGGTAGAAACACCTGAAATGAGGCCTCCCTCCACCGACAGGGAACAAGGACAGCATCAAAAGGCAATCGACTCTTTCGAGCATCCTCAAGAATTTCGTAGGCCACTGTCCTTTGGCCAGCCTGTACGTGTGGATCATCAAATGGGTCAATAAAGGTCCGTTTTTCTGCAAGAGTAAATTCTTGAGCTGCCTTCGCTGAAGCATCAAAGGTATCCCCTGACCAACTTGATTGTTACATAGTTCCCACCTCAGCGAATGGACTTTGGCCGATCTTTTGTTGCGGGTGTTGTAATCGGCATGAAGATGGTTGCTGGAATCTTCATTTCCCATTTACAAGTATAAGCAACTCCCTGCGCATGGTTTCCCGCAGAAGCACACTACCCCACGTTCCTCTGCCTCTTTGAGAGTTGTGAAATTGCAAAAATACGCTCCACGAATCTTAAACGAACGAACACGTTGGGCGTTTTTTCAAATAAATCTTTATTCCATTTTTTCAGATAAATAGTGGTCGTATTCAAGGGGCGTATTGACAACGACTCCACTTAATATTTTGAGGGCCTTGGCCAATATCTTTTGCTGTTATCATTTCATACCTCTGTTGTTGTAGTATTGATCAAAAAAAGCAAGCCAGGGTGTCCCAACGTTTAGCAATTCACAGACAATTAGTTGTAGATTTTGAAGGCGTCATCGTTTTGACCAACGAATGGCATTGCTTACGCAATTCAGCACCAACTTTTCAATTTCAAGTTCTTCAGCTTGTTTGCGGGAAGGGCTTTCAAACGTGGAAACCAGCATCGTGGGTCTTCAACGAATTCACGTGCAAATTTACCTGATTGGATATCAGCAAGGGCAGCTTTATGTTTCTTTTACTTCTGACCGATAAACACGAGGACCAGTTACGAAATCACCAAATTCTGCAGTATTTGAACATGATTGACGCATTTTCTTGAAGCCACCTTCGTGTAGATCAAGTCACGATCATTTCATTTCATGAAGGACTTCGAAAAGCCAATTCAGATTGCATAACAGCTTCTGTCAAAACTTCAAATCCAGCTTCGATCAAGCTTTGTCAAAACCACCCATAAGAACAGCTTGTTCACCAAACAAATCTTCTTCTTTTTCTTCTTGAAGGTTGTTTCAAGAAGACCAACACGTGCTGAACCAACACCTTTTGCCCAGTCCATTGCGATGTCTTTCGCGTTACCAGTAGCATCTTGGTAGACAGCGTAAAGTGCTGGTACACCAAATCCTTCAGTGTAAGTACGACGAACCAAGTGACCTGGTCCTTTTTGGTGCAAACCATGAAGACATCGACATCTTCAGGAACTTTGATGAAACCAAAGTGGATATTGAAACCATGTGCAAAAACCAACAGCTTTACCAGCGCTCAAGTTTGGAGCGATTTCATCTTTGTAGATATCTTTTTGGATTTCGTCTGGTGCCAAAATCATGATGATATCAGCCAATTTAGTTGCTTCTGCAACTGGGTAAGGTATCAAATCCATCTTCTTTTTGCTTTATCGAATGATTTACCTGGACGCACACCGATGATGACATCATGACCTGAATCACGCAAGTTTTTGTGCGTGTGCATGACCTTGTGAACCATAACCGATCACAGCGATTTTTTACCGTTCAAGTGCTGGTACTTTAACGTCTTTTTCGTATTCCATTTGAACTGCCATAAGTAAAATCTTTTTCTATTTTATTATTTGCCTTTTTTAAGGCGGGGTTAACAATGTTAAGGTGAGAATTAATCTCGAGTAAATCCAGTTGCACCGGTGCGGGCGATGTTTTAATCCCATAAGGTCGAATAACACGAATGAGGGCTTCGCTCTTTCTGCATTTCCGTCATTTGAACGGTGATAGAGCTTAGGGCTACATCGACCACGGTCGCACGGAAAGGTTGAATAATGGCCAAGATTTCTGCTCGCTTCTCAGCAGGTGCAGAAACTTTCACCAGGATCACTTCGCGCTCCAAGTGTGGTTTATCAGTGATATCCCGGACACGGATCACATCCACTTGGCGGTTGAGCTGTTTGATGATTTGCTCTACTTCATCATGCGAAGCAACATCAATGATAATGGTAATCCGCGATACATTAGGGGTTTTCTGTTGCGCCAACAGAGATGCTTTCGATATTGACTTGACGTCTCGACAAGACTCCAGTAAAGCGGTTCAGAACACCTGAGCGGTTTTGAAGTTTGGCTGTTAACATTCTACGCATTAAACTTCACCCCCAACATCTCATGATTACTCTTACCAGCTGGTACCATCGGCAAGACATGCTCTTTCCGGAGAGAAATGTCTACTTCGATGAACATTGGTACATCTTCTGTGATGACTTCCAAATCCTTCTCAAGAGTTTCAGGATTATCAAATTTATAATTCTTGATCCCGTAAGCTTGCGCCATCAATTTGGAAATCCGGAAGGCTATCAAAGACTGACTCTGACGTCCGACCATCATAGAAGGCTTCTTGCCATTGGCGGACCATCCAAGCGAATGGTTGTTGAGCATAACGACCTTGATCGGAACCTTATAAATATTTAAGATCGCCAATTCTTGGTTGGTCATTTGGAAACCACCATCTCCGACAAAGAGAACAACTCTCTTTATCTGGATTGGCAATTTTTCGCCCGATAGCTGCAGGAACACCGAATCCCATCGTTCCTAGACCACCAGATGTTACCAATTTGGCGCTCATTTTGGTAAGGATAGTATTGAGTTGCCCACATTTGGTGTTGTCCAACGTCTGTGACGACAATAGCGTCCCCTTGGTCAACTCTCCGATGCGTTCGATCACAGCTTGTGGTTGCACAACCCGTTCCTTCTTGTCGTATGAACGAACTTGGTTCTTATCTTGGGTCACCTTTTCCGATCCATTTTTCTGTGTTGTTATGAACCGTTGGCTCTGCTAGCAACTGCTGCAAGGCTTTCTTTGCATCGCCAACAACAGGAATGTCGACAGCAATGATCTTCCCAATCTCTGCAGGATCAATGTCGATATGGGCAACCTTAGCATTTTTAGCGAAAGTCTTTGGATTCCCTGTCAAACGGTCATCAAATCGACAACCAACACTGATCATGAAATCCGTCTCTGTCATAGCGATATTGGCCGCGAAGGATCCGCATATCCTCCCATCCCTAGAAAAGAGGATGACTGGTTGCAATCGTTCCTTGACCTAACAGACTGGTCACTACCGGAATCTGATAGCGCTCTGCTAGAGCAATCAACTTTTTGCAGCTCCAGCGTAACTCACTCCACCACCAGCAAGAAGAACTGGTTTTTAGCCTTACTCAATTGCTTCAAAATCTTTTTGATCTGCAATTCATTGGGTTCAATGGTAGGCTGGTAGCTTTGAAGCTTCACACTTGGTTCATAGATAAAATCTGTCTCTAAAGCAGACACATCCTTTGAAGGTCAATTACCACCGGACCAGGGCGGCCAGTCGTCGCAATATGGACAGTTTTCTGTGATAATTCGCGGAATATCTGCCGTCTCACGTACTTGATAGTTGTGCTTGGTGATGGGCATGGTAATTCCCACAATATCTGCTTCTTGGAAGGCGTCTTTCCCGATCCCAGCACGATTGACTTGACCAGTGAAGACAATAAGGGAACACTATCGCTCATGGCATCTGCAATCCCTGTAATGGCATTGGTCGCCCCCGGTCCACTAGTGACGACTGCGACACCCAGCTTTCCAGTTGATTTAGCGTAGCCTTCAGCCTCATGCAAGCATCCTTGTTCATGACGACCCAAGATATGCTGGATACCCTCAAAGCTATAGATGGCATCGTATAAAGGCAAAACCGCTCCACCAGGATAACCAAAAATCGTGTCAATGCCCAAATCACGCAGGGTTTCAAGAACGAGCTCTGAACCGGTTTTTGCAGTTTCTAAGGTAATTTTCTCCATGTCTCTCCTTTCCAGTACTTTGTATATCAAATTAGCATGCTACTATCATACCATTTTAGAAAATATTTCAAGGAAAAATAGTAAATTTTCTGAATTTTCTATCCAAATCCGAAGAATGAGAGTTTTTCTAGAGTTTTTCTAAAATGCTATTGTCTATCACTAAAAACAGTCTCTAGGAAATCCTAGAAACTTTTCTTCCTTATAACCAACCCTTTTCATGGGCAATTTTGCTGCCTCGGTCCGGATTTTTCCGCATCCAACTTGGTCAGAATGGTTGACATATAATTGCGGATGGTCCGTTTGAGAGGAATAAACGATCAGCAATTTCTTGGTTAGAAGCCCCTTTTGCGACTTCTTTTAAAACTGCCTTTTCTTGAGGGCTTAGAGGATTGGGATGGGTTAAGATCCCTTCCATTAATTCAGGCGAATATTCTTTTGACCTGCCAAAACGGTATGCAGGGTCCCATCAAGTCCGTGATGCGGCGTTCTTTAAGACATAGGCATCGACTCCAGCCTTCAGGGCCCGCTCAAATAACCCGGCCGCTTAAAGGTGGTAACGATGACAACCTTGAGCTGGGGTTGTTGACTTTTGGCCCATTCCAACACTTCTAGCCCTGTTTTGATGGGCATCTCAATATCTAAGATAGCAATATCGACTGGATGGGTTTCGAGTAAGCGAATAGCTTCTTGCCCGTCTCCAGCCTGCAAGACTTCTTCTACATCCTCTTGCAAAAGCAAGAGCTGACAGAGGGCATCGCGTAACATACTTTGGTCTTCAGCAACTAATAAACGCATCTCATTTCCTTTCTTGATAGGGGATCCGTATTTCTATCCGGGTCGGCTTGTGTTGATGACTGATCTCCAGCTCTCCTCCCAACAAGGCAATCCGTTCGCGAATCGAGTGCAGGTCCTTGTCAGAGACCTTGTCAAAGCCGATGCCATTATCTTCTGCGACCATTTCCACACCTGTCTCGGTGGAGCGATAAGAGAGAAGGGCCTGCGTCGCTTTTAGCGTGTTTGATCATATTGGTAGCTAATTCCAGAGATACCATGGCCAGAGCAGATTCTAGAATCGGCGAGATGCTGGCAGTATCAAGCTCATTTTGAATCTCCACTTTGATTTGAGCTACTTCCAGCATTTGCTTGATTTGACGGTTTCTAGCTCTTGCCAGGGTTCGCTGCTTCAGGTTCTCGACAATCTCTCGGACTTGGTGCATGGACTCTGACTGATGGCTTGAATCTCTTGCACCTGTTCCTGGGCCTTCTCAACCTGACCCAATGCTAAGAATTGATCAGCTAGGTCCGCCTTGACACTGAGCATGGCAAAGGTGTGTCCTAGACTGTCATGCAGATCGCGGCCAATCCGATGGCGCTCGTTTTCTGCCAACAAGAGATTGATCTGGGCATTTTGTTTGGCATGGTCAGCTTTCAACTCTTCCATCATCCGAATCCGAATCATGCCGTAGGTCATGGCATGCGGTAAACAAAAAGAAAATAATGATTAAAAATACCCATTCATACTCCATCGCACTCTGTTTAAAAAAAGATGGCCCCAAAAAAGCAGGAATTGCGATCCAAAAACTGTCCAAAGATAGGGAGAGCGAAAATTGCGAATCTCAAAGTGATAGACCAATAGGTTGCTGATGAAGAAATAAAACCAAAAATAGTTGGCGTTAACAAAAAGAGTATTTCCTGCTACATAGGTTAGGAGGTATAGCCAACAAATCCAGGTCAGTTTTTTGTTTTCAGTAATCAAGACTCCTAGATAGGAATCATAAACAAGATGGCTAAAAAAAAGAATTGCCAGTAGGGGATCTCCCTAATAAAATAGAGATAAAGGGAAAGGCCATAAAGATTAAGCCTAGCGTAAAAAACATATAATGGATACGTTTGAGTTTTTTCAATCATGAACGAACCTCAGAATGACGACGATAAACAATGACAAGGGTAAAAGAAGACCAGGGTAAACAAGGTTAAATAGACACTCGCAAGCGAGAACATTGATCTGTCCCTTATTTAAAAAGGTCTTAATCAGTTCCATCAATTGATATAGGCATTTGCCGATGGCTTGCATCCATTCTGGAAAGAGACTAATCGGCATCCATAGTCCACCCATGACAGCCAGTCCCATGTAAAGGAGATTCCCTACAACAGACATCAATTGACTAGAAGGAAGCAAGGTCAAAACCAGACCGAGAGCCACAAACGCTAGGCTTCCTAGGATGAGAATAAAGGCCGACAAAATCCAATCTTGTAGGGACATATTCACATGGCGCACCACATGCCCCTACAGTAAAGACAACTACAATCGAAAGGAGAAAATCGACAAAGAGACCCGCAACCTTTATTAGATAATATTCTACCATAGATATGGGGGTATGGCGCAAGACTTTTTGCCAATTGTTGAGTCGATCAGTTTCAAGAACTGTTGAAAAGAAAAGATAGCCGTAGACATCATAGAAAATGCCGTCATAGAAAGGAGATAATCCCTCATAAAGTGAGCAGGTGCTCCTGGTGTTTCCTGGTACATCCCTGAAAAGAAGAGATAAAAAGGCCGTTGGCATCCCAATTGATAACAAGTAATAAATGGCTTGGCGTCTAGTCAAATGCCACTCAACCACGCCGAGAGCTTTCATGCGTTTCATCTTCTACCTACTTCCTTTGTATTTTCAAAAATAGAATCCAATAAACTTCTATTGGTCACCTCGATCTCTTGGATCGAACAGCCTTCTTCCTGCAATCGCCTCCACAAACGATTGGCATCACCTGTCACAACCTGAAGGGCATCGGGTTTGACCGTCACTTGACCAATCCCTTCCATCTCGGCCACTAGAGCTTTGTAACGCAAAGGAAGGGTGAAATGTTTTTCAACTTCTTCGCTTCTCATAGCGAGAGGCGTCGTATCCCGAAGCAAATGCCCCTGATGCAAGACCAAAATTCGATCAGCCGTGTGCTCTACTTCCTCGATGTAATGCGAAGAATAGACAATGGTCACACCTTCTTCCTTTAAATGCCCAACGATCTCCCAAAAGCGTTGGCGAGTGGATGTATCCATTCCAGCAGTTGGCTCGTCCAAAAATAGGAGACTGGGACGACCAATCAAGGTCAACACAAAGGATAAGAGACGCTTTTGCCCACCAGACAGCTTACTGGCTAATTGCTTCTTTTGTTCTGGAGTAAAACGCAATAAATCATCGATGTCATTGACCGTTAAAGGGTTGGGATAAATGGAGCGAAAGAAACTGATCAGTTCCTGCACGGTTAGCTTTTGAACGATGGCATTCTCTTGAGGGAGATAAGAGACACTATCCTTTAACTGAGGATGACCAGGAGCTTTTCCTTCTATTTTAATGATTCCAGAAGTCACCTTCCTATCCCCAGGAGGCAATCCATCAATGTTGTTTTCCCAGCTCCGTTTGGCCCAATCAAAGCCAAGCAATCCCCTCTCTCAACTGTGAAAGAAAGATCTTCTAGGATCACCTTTCCTTTGATACTTTTGTTCAAGCTCTCTACTCTAATGACACTCATGAGACTCTCCTTTCAACCAGATTTGGCCAGCTGGAATGATGACATAGACGACCAAGGTCACTCCCCAAACCGTTTGGAAAAACCAGCTAGGAAAATGGGCAGAAAACCAGCCCGTCATCATCTCAGTCGCCCAAAGGAGCAAACACAAAACAGCTACCAATCCAATTTCAAGTTTCTTTTCATTGCTCCATCTCCTTTTTAACAGCCTTGACCATTTTTAGACCTTCTTGAACGGCCCAACTCATGATACCAATTCCCAGCAAATAATTCCCAAGGAAAATGGTAATAGAGACTATCATCCTTTGAAAAGATCAAATAGACGACCATCCCCACCACTGTTAACGTAAACACTTTATAAACCATTGTTTCATTTTTCCTTACCTCTTACTTTCTGACTATATTATAGCGAAAGAAATAACAGCCCACTAGATAATTTTGTCACTGGCTCACATGACAAAAGTCACTAAAAAAAGCCAAGTGACTTCACTCGACTTTTCTATTCTTCTTACTGACCTTCTTCTTTCATGCCATGCAATTTCAAGGCCTTGACCAAGGCATCTGCCTTCATATTCTTCAAGTTATTGAGACCGGCATCTTTAAAGTAAGAAATTTCTTCTAGAGACTTGGCGTCAATTAGGTTGATGTCAATCACACTAGTTGAGAGCAATTTTTTCTGGTGTGACTGTGTATTCCAAACTAAAACCGGGAACAGTTTTTAACTTCTTGTAGTCTTCGTTTTGTTCCATCAAAGCTTGAATGGCTACTGTAAGTTCTTCAGGCGATTTCTCTGCTGCAATGGTCCCAAGTTGTTTGGGCAGATCGGCCGTCACTTCGATACGAAGGTTTTCAACCTTATCTCCCTTAGATTTGATGATATCCCGGTGTTTTGTTCCATTGATATCTCCTACTAAGGTTGTGGTTTTTTCTTCATTTTTTACTTCTTTTTTAACAGAGGAACTGCTAGATGAGCTAGCGGTTGTAGTTTTCTTCGTTTGGGATTGCGAACAACCAGTCAATACCAAAATGGCTAGCCCAAGGGTTACAAAAAATTTCTTCATTTTTATAACTCTCCTTTCACATACTGATACCAGTATAACATATCGCATCTTTCTTGTCTAAAAACTCCACTGCTCAAACCATTTCCCCCTCTTTTCAAGCTCTTCAATTTGAATAAAAAATCTGATGAATATGAGACTTTTTGCAGAAACCCCTTTTTTCTCACGAATAAAGCCTCAGTGGAGGGTTCACTTCCGTCTAAAATCCTCCAAATCACGCCGATTTCATAAGGAATCTCCTCGTTTTTCTATATACAAAAAAGGTTCCGAAAGGAACCTTCTGTTCAATTATTCTACACTAAACAAGTATGGGTAGACAGGTTGGCCACCTTGGTGGATTTCTACTTTACATCTTCGTATTTTTCAGCAAGGGCTTGGGCCAATTCATTTGCCAACTCCTCACTTCCGTCTTCACCGACATAGATGGTCACAATTTCACTGTCTTCATCCAACATATGAGCGAATGTTTCTTCCAAGGTTTCCATCATATCTGGATTTGAAACAACGATTTTGCCATCGACCATTCCAAGATTATCATTTTCATGGATTTCAAGCCCATCAATAGTGGTATCGCGAACCGCTGTTGTCACACTACCAGACGCAACATCACCCAATGAAGCGCTCATGCGTTCGTAGTTTTCTTCGATCGATTTGCTTTCATCAAAGGCAAGAAGACTAGTCAATCCTTGAGGGATGGTCTTGGTCTCAACAACTGCTGCAGGTTGATCAATCACTTCTGCTGCAGATTGAGCCGCCATCAAGATATTTTGTTGTTTGGCAAGATAATGATGTTGCGCGCATTCAACTCTTCAACCGCTTTGACAAAGTCTTCTGTTGATGGGTTCATGGTTTGACCACCAGAGATGATGTAATCAACTCCTTGCGCTTTAAAGATATCAGCCAATCCCTCACCAGCAACTACTGCGATGATGGCATATTCTTTTTCTTCAACTGGTTTGGCTTGACGTTCTTCTTTTTCAACTTGCGCTTCGTGTTGGTTACGCATGTTGTCGACTTTCACCTTGACCAAGCTTCCGTACTTAAGACCTTCTTGCATGACAAGACCTGGATCTTCTGTATGGACGTGAACTTTGACAATCTCATCGTCATTCACCACCAATAGGGAATCCCCAAGGTTGTTCAAATAGTTACGGAATTCATCATAATCGAAGTCTTTGACATAGGTTGGACCTTGTTTCAAAGCGACCATGATTTCTGTACAGTAACCAAACTTGATGTCTTCAGTAGCCACATGGCCAGCGACTGACTTGTGGTGTTCTGCATTAATCATTTCTGACATGGTTGCAGGTGTTGCTTGGAACTCTTCAGAAGCGATGAATTCACCTGTCAAAGCTGACAAGAATCCTTCATAGATGAAGACCAAACCTTGACCACCAGAGTCTACCACGCCAACTTCTTTCAAGACTGGCAACATATCTGGAGTCTTCGCAAGAGCTGTTTTAGCTCCTTCAAGAGCTGCACGCATGACTTCTACTGCATCATTAGTAGATTCTGCTTTTTTCTTGGCCCCAATGGCTGCCCCACGAGAAACCGTCAAAATGGTTCCTTCAACCGGCTTCATAACGGCTTTATAAGCAACTTCTACCCCAGATTGGAAGGCTGCTGCAAGCGCTGCTCCATCCAATTCTTCTTTGTCTTTGACACTTTGAGAAAATCCGCGGAACAATTGAGAAGTGATAACTCCTGAGTTCCCACGCGCACCCATCAAGAGACCTTTAGCGAAGATCCCTGCCGCTTCTCCAACAGTTGATGCAGAACGGTCAGATACTTCTTTGGCCCCATTTTCGATGGTCATTCCATATTAGTCCCTGTATCTCCATCTGGTACAGGAAAGACGTTCAAAGAGTTTACATATTCCGCTTGTTTATTTAAGCGCGTAGCCCCTGCTTGAACCATTTCTTGAAATAAACTTGTAGTAATATTAGCCACGATTATTCTCCCACAATCTTGATATTTTGAATATAGACATTCACAGTATCCGTAGTGATTCCAAGTTGATTTTCCAAACTAAATTTCACACGTTCTTGAATATTTTTGAGACTTCGCTAATCTTTGTTCCATAGCTCAAAACAGTGTAAACATCAACTGCGATAGTTCCTGCTTCCGTTGTTTTGACAACAACACCTTTAGAGAAGTTTTCTTTCCCTAGGAGGGCTTGGAAATTATCTTTGATCGCATTTTTGCTGGCCATTCCAACCACACCGAAGATCTCAGTAGCGGCACCGCCTACAACAGTTGCGATAACCTCATCAGTCAATTCAATTTGACCGTCCTTTGTATTGATTTTACTGTCATAATTTCTACCTCAAAAGTATTTTATATTCTATTTTACCATAAAAGAGGTCAACTGTAAAAGGGTAGGGACTATTCTTCTCCCTGCTGTGACAGCTGTCTCTAGAGAAAAAAAAAAGAACCTCTATGAGGTTCTATATTCTTTATTAAACGCGTTCTACTTTACCAGATTTCAATGCACGAGCTGAAGCCCAAACTTTTTAGGTTTACCATCGATAAGGACAGTTACTTTTTGAAGGTTTGGTTTTACGGCACGTTTTGTTTGGTTCATAGCGTGTGAACGGTTGTTACCTGATACAGTCTTACGACCTGTGAAATAACATACTTTAGCCATTTCTGTGTTTCCTCCTATTAGATCTAATATAACGGATGTGCTAGCACCACATACCGTACTATATTACCAAAAAAATCTCTTGGCAAGCTTTTGGCCAAAGTTTTTCATTTCCGACTTAAGAAAACGAATTCGCTCCGACATAGATAATTTCCAGATTTCCTAAGGAAACATCGCCCGTAATGTAGAAATCCTTGCTTGTCAGAGCACTTGGATTTTCCTGATGTTGGATCGCTGAGAGGGAATTATCCACATTTACATGGACACGCCAATCACTTGGTACATAGAGACTCAAACTTCCAAGGGAAACATCGACAACAAACTGAGCAGATGGACCTTCGATGCGGCAATTGTCAAAATAAACCGAAGCTTCTCCCATACTCACATCTGCACTTCCGTGGGTAAAGTGTTGGTCATTGAGATATTTTGTCACTGTTGAAAAGTGACATCGATGTCATTGCCATCCGACTTACTCATGGACCCAGCAGAATAGGAAGCTAGGCGGACTTTTTTTCTTAGAGGGTTTTAAACAAAATGTTGAGCCCAATCACAGCGAGAATTGAAGAAAGGATAACAACTGAATTGGACACCGGAAGGAAATGGTATTGCCCATTGAGACAAAAGAGGGCTAAAAGTCCATAGATGAAGCCCCAACCAAAATGGCGTTTTAAGAAACTAGAGAGGGACAGGACAGCAAGCAAGGTGACCCAAGCCAAGGTCCAGATGCTGATGTCCCATTTTACAAAATAGCCTTGTAAAAGGATTAAGGCTGCTAATAGGATTAAGAATACTCCAATTAATTTTTTTTCTCATGATATTACCTCATTTCATTTAGTCGTTCTTTTAAGAGTTGATAGTAGCGTCTGGATACGTGAACCTGCTTATGAGTCTGGTAGAAATTGACCGTGCTGGTCCCTGAAAAAAAGACTTTTCCAGAGAGTAGATCTGCTTTGCGTTGACAATGGTGGATTTGGATATCCGACAAAAGGCGATGGGGAAGCAGCTCCTCCAACTCATAGAGCTTCTGCTTGACCTCATAGGCCTCGTCCTTGGTGTGCCCAAAATCTTCTCCCCCGTCCGTCTCAAAAAGAGGATCGATGCCACATCTAGAAAATACTCACTTCGATCCTTGTAGAAGGCTAAAGGAGCGACCTTTTGTTCTAGGATTCTCTCTTGCAGCTGGGTCAACTCCGGGGTCAAGCGCGGAGCTCGAATCAAGATCTCAGGCTCATCCATTGATGGATCCAATTCGATTCTAACTTTCATAAAACTCCTTTCCCAACGTTTTGATAGTACCATTATAACAGCTGTTGAAAACAAAACAAGGCCTTTTCAGTAAGTGGCACGTTTTCCCCATCAAGAGGTAGTTTTGAGAAGTAAAAAGAGGCTGGGACAAAGTCATTCTCAATTTCTTTGGATTGTCGGGAAGACGCAGTGGTTGAGTGGGCTCTGTACGCTGATTTCATCAGCTGTTACAGCCCTACTCAACTGTGCGGTCTGGGACGACGAAAACGAATTCTAACGAATGACCGATTTTGTCCCAGCCTCCTTTCTTTTATTTGTTGCTATTCTTATCCGGTAAAAAGAAAACTAAGACCCACGCAAGCAAGGACACCCGCTGTGATCACTAAGCCATTTGAAACCGGCAAGAGATCGTAGATCGCGTTTGCAATCATCAGAGCAATTAAAGCACAGATGACACTTGCCTTGTAGTCCTGTTTCATCAGATTTTCAAAGTAAAGAAAGCAAATAAGAGAACGGGGAATAAAGGCCAGATATTCACATCGATCTTTGGAAAGCCAACCATTCCCATTGTAACAACCGCAAGAGCTGCCAGAATAAATCCAAGTCCAAGTAGTTTTTTCATCATCGTATACCTCGTTTTCAATAGTTGGAAGGGGCCTTCCTTTGATGATTCTATGATAGCAGAGAGCCCCTATGGAGACAAGGACTTTTGACTAAGTGGTCGATTTGAACAACTATCCGGTAAAACAGAGTATAACAATTCCTTCTCCAAAGGGAAACCCAAAATTCGGGTACCTAAGATATTTTAACTATTCCTTATAGTTAAGAAATTTCAATTCAGATTTCTAATAAGGTCTCTTCTATTTTAACTATATCTGCTTTTTATTTCATAAAAATGCGAATCAATGCATATGAAAGAAGGAAAGTAATTTAGATCTGTATAAAATCAAATAGTCCTTTTGTAAACCTTAAAAATAATAGCCTTATTATGATTTATTATTCTTTATCTAGTTTAATACAACCTATTATAAATATTTAAACTTTAAAAATATATTCTAGCCACTCTTAACATCAAAAAAGAGAAAGGACAAACCTTATCCTTTCTCAATGTTACCATTTCGTCAATGAATAGAGCAAAAAAAATTGAAGTAGATCTTCTTCAACCTTATAGCCATTAATGGCTAATTATAGCTGGAAGATATCAGCTTTTTCGTAATGTTTCTACTTATTGATTTCTAACTCTTTTAATTGAGATTGAATACTATCAATATCAACACCAGCTTGAACCAAAGCTGCGGCTGTATATGCTCCTTCCACAATTGGAACTTGATTTATTATCACTGCTTTATTTGAAAAATCAGCAACCATCTCAAGATTCATCTTGGCAGATCCTAAATCAAAGAAAGCTAATATTGTATCAGCCTTATTCTTTTCTAGGGCTGATTGAACTCTATCAAAACTTGTCCCAATTCCTCCATCTTCGGTACCACCCACATAAGTAACTGATACATCCTTTGCGACTTCTGAAATCAAATCAACTACACCTTGAGCTATATTTTTGAATGAGATACTATCAAAATACCAATGGATGACATATTACTCCTCCACTTCTAGATAGGCTTCAAATAATAAGCCTGATGAATATGATCCTGGATCGATATGATCAATCGAACGCTCACCTACGTAGGAAGCACGGCCTTTCGTTGCTTTTTAAAGGTGCTGTCGCCTGAACATATGATTGAATCTTTTCAATTGTCAATTGACCTTTTTCAGCATCATTTAATACAGGAGTCCAAACATCCACCATTGTTTTTTCGCCAACTTCAGCCTTTCCACGTTTTTTGAATCATTTCAAGACCTGCTTTAACGGCATCAGCAAATGTTCCTCCCTCTTGTTCAGCTTTTGCAATTCCCATGAATGCCGAACCATAGAGAGGTCCTGAAGCTCCTCCGACTTTACTTAAAAGTTGCATGGAGACTACTTTAAATACATCACCTGCGGAACTAAATTCTTTGTCTTTTAGTTCATTAACAACGGCATCCATACCACGAGCCATATTTCCACCATGATCACCATCACCTATTGGTGTATCCAACTCAGAAAGATATACTTGTTTTTCTTGAACTTTTTCATTGAATCTATTCATCCAATTTATTGCTGTTTCAGCTCTCATTATTTTCTCCTTCTTACCATGCAATAGTTGTAACAGGTGAATTCAGGGCATCCAACCATTCTTCCTCCTCTAAACGGATCAATGTTAAAGAAATACCTGCCATATCAATCGATGTCATAAGATCTCCGATTTTTTATAGATAACCTTAATTCCATTTTCTTTAAGTAATGAGTTTACATCATTTGCAAATACATATTGTTCCATGAGTGGTGTCGAACCCATACCATTTACCAAAATACCAAAGTTACCACTCTTTTCATCATATGATTCGATTAATTTATTTACTAATTCCTCAGCCAATACTTTAGAAGGTCCTATTTTTCACGACGATAACCAGGTTCACCATGAATACCAATACCAAATTCAATCTCCTCATCTGATAATTCAAATCAGGCTTTCCAACTTCTGGAACGGTTGCTCCACTCAATGCTAAACCGACAGTATGAATATTTGGAACAAGTTTATCTGCAATTTCTTTTATTTCCTTAAGAGATTTTCCATTTCGAGCGTAGAATCCTAATATTTTATGCACAAAAATAGTTCCTGCCACTCCACGCTTACCTTGTGTATACAAAGAATCTTCTACTGCAATATCATCATCTACAACAACACTTGAAACTTCAATTCCTTCCATTTCAGCCATATCTTGAGCCATTTCAAAATTCATGATATCACCGGTATAGTTTTTAATAACCATGAACACACACAGCTCCCTCATCAGCTTCTTTAATCGCTTCTAATACTTGGTCTGGCGTAGGAGAAGTGAATACAGCTCCACATACAGCAGCTGACAACATTCCATCACCTACAAAACCTGCATGAGATGGTTCATGACCACTACCACCGCCAGAAATAATAGCAACTTTGCCAGATTTATCTGCTGTCCGTTGAATGATACTAAAACCTTCAACACGTTTAACTAAATCTGAGTGAACGTAAGCTAAACCATCTAACATTTCGTTCACAACATTTTTGGGATCATTAATTATTTTTTTCATGAGCTATACTCCTTTTTCTTTTTTACACCTACATTATAACGTGGAGGTGACATCTTGAGAATGGACAATTTTTGAGAATGTCCTCCTTTTCTACTAATGTGGTATACTTAAAATAATAGATTAGAAGGTAGTTCCATGCATACATCACTTATTACTAAAAAACGGATTGCTAAAGCCTTTGCGCTGTTACTTGAAAAAAGAATTTGACAAAATTTCCGTAAGTAATAATTTATGGAATTATCTGGTATCAGAAGACAAACATTTATAATTATTTTTTAGACAAATTTGATCTAATTGAATGGATTTTAAAAACTGATCTACAGGAACAGGTGACGGATAATCTTGAATACATTTCAGGGCTTCAACTTGTAAAAAGAGCTCTTCTATTTTTTTGATTACAATAAAACTTATACAAACAAATCTTTAACATCAGCGGACAAAATGATATACAAATTTTTTCTTAGATTATTGCCGACAAGTTGTTGAAAAAATTATAAAAGAATACGGACTTGAGACAGCACCTGAGTTAAAAACGGAATCTGTAATTCTCTATCACAGTCATGCACTTGCAGAAACTTTTAAAGATATAATTTTCAATAGTACAGATATTACAGAATTAGATGCAAGAACATATGTCATTCTAATCTCGCAGCAAAATACAAGAAAATAAGGATTGATAATGGCACAAATATTTAACCATATAAAGGATACTGTACAGCAAAGCATTGATGCATTAGTAAAAATCTATCTAATTTAAAACAACTAGAAAAAACAACTGCCCTCTACGATCAAAACCAATCAAGCAACCTCGTTCCTATAATTTCTGGCGGTGGTAGTGGTCATGAGCCAGCCCATTTCGGATTTATTGGCCAAGGAATGCTTTCTGGAGCTATCTGCGGGCCTATTTTCATCCCCCCTAAAGCAGAAGATATTTTTAAGCTCATTCGTTTTTCTAGATAAAGGGAATGGTGTCTTCATTATTATAAAAATTTTGAAGCTGACTTAAAAGAATTTTCAAAAGCCATACAAATGGCAAAAAATGAAAATATCAAAGGTTGCATACATTATTTCACACGATGATGTTTCTGTAGATAAAAATGGATTTACACCAAGACATAGAGGCGTCGCAGGAACTATCTTTCTTCACAAATTATTAGGTTATTTATCTCAAAAGGGAGCAACTATTGAAGAGATTGAAAAATCAGCTCTCTCTATTTCAGCAAATATTGCCACATTAGGAGTCGCGACCTCCTCAGTTTTGAATCCTATAACCAAAAAATATGTTTCAATTAGATGACGATCAAATCTCATATGGTATCGGCATTCATGGCGAAAACGGATATAAAACTGAAAATATTCATTCATCTGAGCTACTCGCTAATGAACTAATTAATAAACTACACATCCACTTCAAATGTAAAAAGGTGACAGGTTTGCACTCCTCATTAATAACCTGGGAGCTACATCAAAATTAGAAGAACTAGTATTTACGAATGACATTCTTCAATTATTAGATTTAGAAGGCGTAAAAGTTAAATTTGTAAAAACTGGTCACTACATGACTTGCTTAAATATGGGAGGACTATCTGTAACTCTGATGCCAATTAAAGAAGATTGGTGGTTAGAAGCTTTAGAAGCACCTACTCTAGCTCCTTCATGGTAAATAGTAAACATAATAGACTCTTTGCAACCATTGACGAGTTAAATAAACATTCTAACCTAAAGAAAACTAATTAGCTATTCTCCTTTTCAATATTAAAATCAATAAAAACTGCTCTAAAATATCGATAAAGCCATTCCCATATGATCTAAGGATACGATCATACATTACAAGGGAAAATAAAAGATGAATTTGATAACATTCGACAACTTTTATAATTTTAACTACAAAAATCAAAAAAGCCCAATTACAAGGGCTTTTCTGATATCATTTGATGCCGATTGCAGGGATCGAACCTGTGACCTACGCGTTACGAGTGCGTTGCTCTACCAACTGAGCTAAATCGGCGATTACCTTCTTAGTATAGCACTCTGATAGCGGATGTCAAGCACTTTTAGTTGATCTTTTTTAATCAGAATCTGACATGGATTCTGTGGATCCCATAGTTGCGGAAAAATCTCTAATTTTTTAAAACCAAGACTGCGATAAAAGACATTTGTTCGGTCATAATCTTTATTTGAACCTTCTGCGACTGTTTTGACCTGTAGGTAGTCCACTTGTTTGACTACTTCTCTTTCTATAGTCGTAATTAATTCCCTTCAATTCCTTGACCTTGGAATGATTTTTTCACGCCTAGACAGTCAATTTCAGCACAATCTTCACTCGAATATGATAAACTTATAAACCCTACTACATCACTTTCTTGATAAGCAGCCCAAACTCGTAAATCCTTAGCTCCTTCAATGTAGGCTTGCGTGCTTTCTGGTATTCCAAACCATTCTGGCAAATCCCTTAAAATCTCAGCGACAACTGCCATTTTTTGATCTTCACCCTTGACTTCTTTAATTACAAACATCATAAGTTCCTTTCTTGATTTTAGTCTTACTTTACTTCTTACGAACCAGCACTTTCGTAGGCATCAATCCCCTGTCCCAAAGTTTGAGGGAAATAACAAAGAAAACAAGGGAAATCAGAATCAAACCACCAATATTAAAGAGTCCATCCTTGTCCTGCAAGAAATAGCTGGCAGGATAGTAGGCCGTAAAGGCAAAAGGTACAATAAAGCTAATTAACCAACGAAGGAGCGAATTGTAAATAGAAATAGGATACTTGGCAAAATCATTAAACATATAGAAAATGTAAATCATGGCACCTGACTGCTTGGTCCAAAAAGCGATGCTGGCTGTTGCGATTTTTAAAGAAGTGTAAATCAAGGTCGCAAAAGGAATACAGACTAGAAAAATCAGGAATTCTGGAATAGTCCAAGAGATGCTAGTTACTGTTGTTCCTAATAGAATGCCACCGACCAAGAGTTCACCCAAGGCATCAATCTGAAAGGTCTCAACGAGGATGTGAAAAGAGGATTAATAGGACGAGTCAGATACTTGTCAAACTCCCTTTTCGAACTAGTCGTTGACCTAAAGCCCAGAGATTGTCAAAAAGAGATGATCTAGTCCCTTTGGAATTAAGGAAAATCCATAGATAAAGGCAATTTCTTGAAAAGTCCAACCTTCTAGGGAGGGAATGTGTTGAAAGATGACATTGAGAAACAAGAGGTTCAGGCCTTGAGTCAGAAAGACTCCCAACACACCAACCACAAAATCTACCTTGTATTCCATGATTTGCTTGATGTACTGTCTGATAAAAATCAGATGCATGCGTTGATATTTTTCATACTAACCTCCCTGAATGGTGATAAATGACTGGACTCGTTTCCAAATCAACTGAGACAAGCCCACCATCACTATAAGCCAGAAAAGCTGAAGCAAAAGTGCTTGAAGAATCTGACTAGCATCGTATTTCCCAACAATAATCATGACCGGAGTGTAAATTAAGGATGAGAAAGGTAAGAAGGACAGAATATCTGAAATGACCTTTGGAAAGAAAGCCAAGGGAATCAAACTCCCAGACATAAAGGCCACTATGGAAGTCTTAAGTAGGTTGGAACCCCAAAGATTTTTTAAATACAAAGGCTGAAAATCCAAAGCAGATATTAAAGAAAAAGTTAATCAGATAGGCCAGCGTTAAGCTAAAAAAGATAAAGGGTAGTTAGTCCCAGCACTTCTACAATCCCTTGCCCAGATAAGATTTTCATCAAAACAATGACACTTAAAAATGGCAGTCCAACAGAGATAAAAAATCAACCACTTGGAACCAAGCTCCGTAAAAGAGGTAAGAAGCCGCAAAATGCACTGGTCGCAACAAGCGCATGATAATGGAACCATCCTTGACCTCATCACCAATCATAAAGGAAGAATCCGACCTAGTCAGAAGATTAGTCACAAAACTCATGATGATGTAGAGGGTGATATCTGCCATACTGAAGCCCTGAATCAAAGGCTCCTGGGAGGAATCAAAGACAGCCTTCCATAGATAAAAAAGCCACAAAAGCACCCATGACATCGCCAATCCGATAAAGAATAAAGTTGACTCGATAGCTAATCAACTCCTGAATCCCTGCATTGATAAAGGGTTTATAACGTCTCCACAATTTGACCATCTTAGAGCTCCTTTCGATAGAAGCGACGGATAATATCTTCAATATCCGTATCTACCATCTTCAAATCACGGACCTCAAAATCAGATAAGGTTTGCTTGATAATATCGGCCGACTGGTAGCGGAACTATCGAATTCAATATTGAGAGTATTTCCTTGTCTATCAATGGACATATCAGGCAAGCCCTCATAATGAGAGACTAGATGATTTTGACCTGGCGTCAGGTCAAAGGAGAAAGTCTTCATCTTGCCAAAGGTCTCCTTGAGCTGGCTAACCGTTCCATCAAAATCTCTTGCCCCTTATCAATCATAAAATCCGATCACAGAGTTGCTCAATATCACTCAAATCATGAGTAGTCAAGAGAATAGTTGTCTCTTCCTCCTGATTAATCTGGGTAATGGCCGACAGAATGTTGTCCTTGACCGACACATCCAAACCAATAGTCGGTTCATCTAAAAAGAGAACTTTGGGATTGTGAAGCAAAGGAAGCCGCAATATCCGCCCGCATCCGTTGACCTAATGAAAGAGTCCGCACAGGATCCTTGATAAATTCCTTCAAATCCAAAACTTCATTCAAAAAGTCCATGCGCTTATGGAAAAGCGAGTCCGGTACATCATAGATCTCTTTCAAAACCGTGTAGGTCTCTTGCAAAGCCAAATCCCACCATAGCTGGAGTGCGTTGTCAAAAACAACCTCAATATCCTTGACATAATCTTGGCGATTATCCTGGGAATCTTGCCGTTAATCGACAAAAGCCAGATGTGGGCTTCAAAAAAATTCCTGTCAGCATTTTGATGGTGGTTGACTTCCAGCACCATTTGCCCCGATAAATCTAAAATCTGCCCTTTTGGAACTTCAAAAGTTAAATCCTTGACCGCTTCAAAGGTCTGCTTTTCAGGATGAATAAAAAGCGCAAGGCTCCCTTTAACCCCGGCTCCTTAACTGTCTTCACAAAATTTTTCCGAAGATGTTGCACTTCTATCATTGCCATATCTATCTCTAAAATCTGCCTTTTTTCAACATAAGGAAAAAAGCCTAATAACACCCTATTATAGTGCAAATGTCTAAGGAAAACAAGTGTTAATTTATATCGAAAATTTTTATCCCTAAGAAAAGATAAAAGGTGATCTTTGCATCACCTACCTCTCTATAAGTTAAGTCTTCAATCATGCTTCTTACTTGTGAATCAAGAGTCTTATCCTTCTTCAGTTCTCCAGCAAAGTCTGAATCTGCCGGACTAGATTTGGATCATTGTCATTATAGCATCGATGAAGCATCCAGGATGTTATGCACAGTTGGACTTTTTAGAACTGACTCCAACAATAAATCCTCATAGCCTTGATGATAAAACTTCTCCACAAAGTGTACCAATTCACCTGGAGAACCAAAATCAACTTCTGGGTGGTTGCAATGAGTTCTAATATGGGGAACAACCAAATCAAAAGGGTTGAGGTAAGCCTCCATGGCATCTACAATCTCGTCTGCCAACTCAAATTCTTGGTCTTCAGTAATTGCATCATGCAAAAGCAACTAACATATCATCTTTAGTAAGCATCTGATTCTCCTTTTCAACTGTTCCATATCATTATTCGTTTTGAACTTTTCTTCCTCATCAAACCTTGTTCGTAAGTAGTTTTCCAACTCCTTTTTGGGATAAATCACTAGGAAGTTCAAACACATACTCATCCTTCATCACAAAAGGAAACATTCTCTTCAGGTGGAAACCATTTCCCGAAGCCAGATGATATAGGAGGCATAATCTTGTAACCTGTTCGTTGAATCAAAGTAATCAATCACAAAAACATTTTTCTTGCTACTCAGTGAACTTTCCAAAGTAAGCTGAGGACTTTGATAATCCCAAGAAAGCGAGTAAGCTTTTTCAGGATTCGTCCTTTCTCTGATCAAAATACCTGGGAATTTTCCTCTCAAAGCAGTACAAAAAGGCTTGTAAATCTAGGAATATGGGGCCTTTACTCTCAATAAAGACAAAATCAGCAGTACTCATCAGTCTCTCTCCTTCTTTTTTAAAACTGAAAACAGACTTAACCATCAATGGCAAAATTCTCCAGACTCTCAAATGCCTGCCCCTGATAGTCAAAAGAAAAGATATGAATATCATCAAAGTTTGATCGCAGAAAGTAACGGTTTGTCTTTCTGGCTCGATGATGGGTTTACCCAATTTTTCAGTAGCTTCTTCATCTGTGAAATACCCATAAAATTCTTGTAAATGAGGCAGTATAAATGCAAGAATACGGTAAAGATTTTTTATGGTAATTGGCTGCAAGCAACTGAGCTTCCATCTCAAAGTTTCCACTTGGTTTTTCTTCCCAAGCTACAAGAACATCATCTACTTCATGTAGGTAGGCTTGCAAGGACTGATCGAATATCATGGCTATTTTTCCTTCAATTCTATTTGTAATAACAGAAAATAAAATCACATAGATTGAACTAAATGATTACCTAGATGTAACTTTCATAATTCTTTTCACACTCTTATCTTTGTCAACTAGAAAGCAATCTGGAAAAGTCATCTGTCCCCATTTTTTATAATCAAAACTTGAATCAAAATGATTGATTAAGATTCCTAGCAAATTTCCATGAGAACTCAGTAAAATGGTTTTATCTGAATACCTTTCTTCCAAGTCCTCAAATAAATCTAAAATTCTATTTAATGCTTCTCGATTGGACTCGCCTCCAATAAGAGATTTATCTGATTTTGCCATAAATATTGAATTGTTTTTCAAACTCAGTATCTTCAATAAATCTTGAGGATAATTTTTCGCTCTCGTAACCGATTATCAAGAACTATTTTATCAAATTGAATTGGCGAGCTATTAATCGTTTCAAATGCTCGTTTATAAGGACTAGAAAAAAATAATAATCAATATTAAAAGAATTCAAAAATCTAACTGATTAAGAGATGAAAATCCTTTTTCTGACAAAGTTCTATTAAAATCATCACTTGAAAATCTTGAATGAGCATGTCTAAGTAAAATATAAGAATTATTCATAAGTCATTACCTTTCAATTATTATCATCAGTCTCAATGGATTTTTAAGCCTCAATTATTCTCTAAAAATTCTTTAATGCGAGAAACAATAGCATCGCTTTGATAATGATAGAGGTCGTGAGGCGCATCCATATAGTCGACTTGAACATTAGACTGGTCGCTTGCAAAATCTCTCTGCATAACGTTGCCACTCTGATTGGCTAAAGGTCGTGCCTTCACCGTTAGAAACCAGGAGTAAGGCTGGAATTTTCGGATTAATGCTAGATGGAACTTTCTTGGCATTTTCCTTTGCCAAACGCGATTCATGAAGCATGGCTTGTGACATCAACTGCTTATATGCTAGTAATTTATATTGTTGTCGTTCACTTTCGATCAGAGTTGGATTTTTTATATAAAAGGACTCAGGAAATAGCGTAATAAGCCAATCTTGCTGCTCCAATAGGCCACAGTAAGCAAGGCCTGATTATCCTTTAAATCTTCATAACTTGATGGCAATGCCCAATCTAAACCAATCAAAGCTTTTTCACTTCATTAGGATATTTCTCCTGCCAAGCAAGACTCTCTAAACTAGCCATAGAATGAGAAATAATCACATAAGGACCTGAAACATGAGCTTGCGACAAAGCTTGACGGGTCTCAGAAAGGACCCTCCATCACATCTCTTGAACGATCACTATCTTCACTAAAACCATATCCCTGCTCGCTCCACGACAACAACTTTGTATTTTTTGGATAGGGAATCTGATAGATTCTTAAAGTCTAAAATAGAGAGGCGATACCTGCACCGGAAAGAAAAACGATTGTTTCAGATCCTTCTCCTTTAACAGAGACATTCATTCGATGTCCATTGACTGTAACTTGTTTACCAATGGTGTGAGAAGCTTACTTTCATTTTTGTAAACTAAATTGATGAAAAACAAATGTAGCACCTAAAAAGAGCAGGAGAAAGCCACAAACGATCCAGCTAAACTGTTTAAATTTTTTCATAGGCATATTGTACAAAAATTAAACCCCTGAAGCAACTTTTCCCATACAAAAAAACAAGATCCACATGGGACCTTGCTTTCCTGTTTTTATTAAGCTTTGCCTTCTGAACCGAATACGTCGATACGTTCTTCAACAGCTGCTGTAATTGCTTCGAAACCTGGTTTCAAGAATTTACGTGGGTCGAAGAGTTTCTTCTTGTCGTATTCTGCTTCGTTTGCATCGTATTCACGTACGAATTGACGAGTAGCATTTGCAAATGCGATTTGGCATTCAGTATTAACGTTAACTTTCGCAACACCAAGTTTGATCGCTGCTTGGATTTGATCATCAGGGATACCTGATCCACCGTGCAATACGATTGGGAATCCTGGAACAGCTTCAGTCAATTTTGCAAGTGGTCAAGGTGAAGACCTTTCCAGTTTGCTGGGTAAGGACCGTGGATGTTACCGATACCTGCAGCCAAGAAGTCGATTCCTGTAGCAACCATTGCTTTAGCGTCTTCGATTGGTGCCAATTCACCGTCACCGATGATACCGTCTTCTTCACCACCGATAGTACCAACTTCAGCTTCTACTGAGATACCTTTAGCATGAGCTTTTTTCAACGACATCTTTCGCCAATTTAAGGTTTTCTTCAACTGGAAGGTGTGAACCGTCAAACATGATTGAAGTGTAACCAGCTTCGATACATTCAAGAGCATCGTCGTAGTGACCATGGTCAAGGTGAATAGCAACTGGTACAGTGATACCCATTGATTCTACAAGGTTTTCAATAAGGGCTTTACATACTTTGTAACCACCCATGTATTTAGCAGCACCCATAGAAGTTTGGATAAGTACTGGAGCTTTCTTAGCTTCTGCTGCACGCAAGATAGCTTGAGTCCACTCAAGGTTGTTTGTGTTAAATCCACCAACTGCATAACCATTGTCACGAGCTGCTTGGACAAATTTTTCTGCTGAAACGATTGCCATTTGTTATAGGCCTCCTATAAATTTTTGTGGGGTTAATCCCACTTACATTGTTTATTTTATCACTTTTTAGATGAAATTGCTAGCTTTTCCTGTAGCTTTGATTTCTTCCGATAAATAGGACGGAATCTCCTATCTCCTAAGACTCTCATCCTAAATAAAAGAAGGGGACTTACACCCCCTTCAATTCTCTTCTTTAAATTTTTTTTTTAACGAAAGGAGAAAAGGCAATCCCGCAAATCACAAAGGATTGCAACCCATTGAGAATAGAAATAAGCAGCAAATAACTGACTGTCAGTAAACATTTTTCCAAGAAGTCCGTTTAGCACTCCCTCAAGAAAGGGAATATTCTCACACACTGCAAGGATTGACGCAAGAAAGAGAATACTGCCTGCTATCAGAAAAAGATGAAGAATCCATTTTCATTCTTTTTTCATCTCTGAGCAGATACTTAGAAGCAATCTCACTAAAAAATGAAAACATTCCATATGTTTAAGGCGATAAAATATCTAAAAGTATCCTTGTATGCGCCTATCGCCATAGCTAAAATCAGGATAGGACCGAAAAATTAATGGCACTTCCCAATGGTGCAAAAGGCCATCGGCCAAAACCAGATCCTTTTCTTCATGTTCTCACCTCATCTCACACCTATTCTACCACAAAGAAATTTGAAAACAAAAAAGATAGCCGAAGCTATCTTGATCCGATGCGGAGAGAGGGACTTGAACCCTCACGACCTAAAGCGGTCCAGGATCCTTAGTCCTGCGCGTCTGCCAATTCCGCCATCCCCGCGATTGAGTACTTTTTACTAGTATATCAATCAACGACTTTTTTGTCAAGATTTTTTCAAACTTTTTTCAAAGTTTGTCATTTTCTCACAAAGGGAGAGGAAAGAAATCGGTAATTCGTTAGAAAGATTTCGTCGGAACATGGTCCTTCGTCTTGCTCAACATTACTAATACCTTTTGCCCTCCCTTGATTTTTATTTGCTATCGTGGTTTTCAACTGCCGCTGTGATAAAGGCTGTGTAAAGTCCTTCTGGACGGTTTGGACGGCTTTGACAATTCTGGGTGGTATTGGCAAGCAAGCGACAAAGAATTTGTTTTCTGGGATTTCAACGATTTCGACCAAACGGTTGTCTGGTGAAACGCCTGAGAAGACAAATCCTGCTTCTTCGAACTGTTCACGGAAAGCATTGTTAAACTCATAACGGTGACGGTGGCGACGTTGTACCACTTCTTGATTGTCATAGGCAGCTGCTGCTTTTGAGCCTCGTTTGAGTTTAGATGGGTAAAGACCGAGACGGAGCGTTCCTCCCATGTCTTCCACATCGATTTGGTCCGCATGATATCGATAATTGGATACTTGGTTTCTGGATCCAATTCGGATGAATTGGCCCTTCCAAACCTAAAACGTGACGGGCAAATTCGATACAGGTTAACTGCATACCCAAGCAGACACCCAACATTGGTACGTCCTGTTCACGCGCATACTTGATGGCTTGAATTTTTCCTTCTGTTCCCCGTTGACCAAAACCACCTGGGACAATGATCCCATCCGCATCTCCAAGGAGTTCTGCCACATTCTCAACAGTCACATCATTGGCATTGACCCACTAATCTTGACCTCTGCATCATTGGCATACCCTGAGTGCTTCAAGGCCTCAACGACAGAAATGTAGGCATCTTGCAATTCTACGTATTTTCCAACCAAGGAAATCTTGACCTGCTTCTTGAGGTTCATGACCTTGTCGACCATTGCAGACCATTCTGTCATATCTGCTGCAGGAACATCCATTTCAAATGGTCACAAACGATTTGGTCCATATTTTGTGCTTGCAAGTTCAATGGGATTTGGTACAAATGTTCCACATCCAGTGATTCGATGACAGCTTCTGGTGCCACATCACAGAATTGAGCCAACTTGTTCTTAATTCCTTGACCAGCTGGTTTTTTCTGTACGGATGACCAACATATTTGGTTGAATCCCAAGACCACGCAATTCTTTCACAGAGTGTTGGGTCGGCTTGGTTTTCATTTCTCCCGCAGCCTTCAAGTAAGGAAGAAGAGTGGTGTGGATGTACATAACGTTTTCAGCACCAACATCTGCCTTCATTTGACGAAGAGCTTCAAGGAATGGAAGGGACTCAATGTCTCCAACTGTTCCCCCGACTTCTGTGATGATGACATCTGAATCCGTCGTTGTCGCTGCTCGTTTGATCTTTTCTTTCAAGGCATCTGTAATATGAGGAATAACCTGTACAGTCGCGCCCAAGTATTCTCCGCGACGTTCTTTGCGAAGAACTTCGCTATAAATTTTCCCTGTTGTCACATTTGAGTACTTATTCAGATTGATATCAATGAAGCGTTCATAGTGACCAAGGTCCAAGTCTGTCTCTGCACCATCGTCTGTGACAAATACTTCCCCGTGTTGGTAAGGACTCATCGTCCCTGGGTCGATATTGATATAAGGGTCAAACTTTTGGATCGTCACTTTCAATCCACGATTTTTGAGCAAGCGACCAAGACTTGCTGCGACAATTCCTTTTCCGATGGATGATACGACACCACCCGTGACAAAAATATATTTTGTTGACATGTGCTTTCCTCTTCTTCTAATGTTGTAGAGGCCATTCCTCTTTGCAGAAAAAACAAAAATAGCTCCTAATCCTTAGGGAGCTCCGACCTCAAAATGAGGTGCCCGAACAATATCTTACCGCAAATGGTCTACTTTGTCAAATTGAAAATTTCATGAAAATGATTTTCGCTGTTTACGAGACCTTTTCCACTCCATTTTGTGTGACGAGAAATTTCTCAAATTGAAGCTGAGACATGCAAAGAGCAAGGTCCTTGCGGATTCGCTCCAGTGCTTCTAAACGCATCTCGACTGACGTCTCGGTATTTCCTTGAATGACAAAGAGGGCGTTTTGCGTAGTCTCCTCAAATTTGTAATGGTCACTATCGCGTACATCCAACCAAGCCAAAACTCCTTTTTGATCCCGATAGACAGGATCTGTCGGTGCGACATGTTTTTCACTAGAAAGGATAGGGAGGAAAGATCGTCTCTTTGACTCACTGTAAATTCAATCTGTCCTCAATCTTATCTAGGTCATGTCCTCCGATCGCGAGAAAAGACTTCAGAGATTCGACATTATAGATATCGATGATGCTATTGATCTGAGGAAGAGCTCCTCGATGCTGGATGTTTTGGATAAGAGCTAGGACTGTTGGTGGATTTTTCTTGATGCTACGCCCTACTTTTTGCAAGAGGTCTGTATACCCTTTGATGACAGGAGATGCCACTACTTCTTCTGTCTGACACTGGAGCGCCCATTGTTCAAGCTCTTTCTTCTTTTCAAGAAAAGAAGGGGTAAAAACTGCTTGGGGGTCCACATTTCTAGCAATTCCGACCACAACCGTATCAATACCAAGAGCTACTAAACTTTGATCTAAACGAAAGTCCATCTGAACACCTCCTATTGGGAAACCTTACACGATTATCATATGCCATTTCGCCATTTTTGTCAATGCAAACAAAAGAGAGTGGGACAGAAATCGGTAATTCGTTAGAATTCGATTTCGTCGTCCCACTCCGCACAGTTGAGTAGGGCTGTAAAGCTGATGAAATCAGCGTAGTAGAGCCCACTCAACCACTGCGTCTTGCTCGACAATCCAAAAACAATTGAGAGGCTAGGACTTTTGTCCCAGCCTCTTCTTATGATTTATTCTTCTTCCTCGTCTTCAGCATCCTCTTCTTCGTCGTCTTCTTCGCTCAATTCAACTTCCTCACCCAAATCATCTGGTACGATTTCATTGATTTCAGCATCGTAAGCTTCGACTTCACTCTTTTTCATCATCTGGATTTTCTTCATCATATGAAAGAGCTGGATCTGCTTCGTAAACTTCTTCGTCTTCTGGATCGTCATCGTTGTAGTCGATTGCATCTTCGTCTCCATCCATGAAGGCATTGACACGTTTTTTCTTCCGTTTCTTAGGAGTTTCGTCTTCGTCTGTTTCTTCAAGAGCGATGATTTCTTCATCAACTTCATCGATGGCATACCATGAACGAAGGCCCCATTTGTTATCTCCAAGTGGGATAAAGCTTCCATCTACATTCAATTCTGTGTAGAACAATGGAAGAGCTTCACGGATCTCGCTGTTTGATTTTTCAAGGTAAATTTGAATTTCATTTACAAGATCGCTAAAGTACATTTCATGGTCACGTCCGCGTAATTCTAAAATCGCACGTGCCACTTCAATCATAGAAAGTTCACTTTTTCTTGTCCAGCAAATACTTCTAATTCCAAGGGTAAATCTCCTTATGTTTCATTTCCTAAATGGAGAAGGATCTGGTCTTAAACCTCATCCTATCCTCAATGATAGATTGAAAACTTCTCGCCACTAAATCTATCACGCATTTTATCGTTACACTCTATTGTACGATAAATTTCCCCTTTCGTCAAAGGAAAATTCCAGGATTCTCCATGAAATCAGAAAAAAAGAAGAGCCTCACGGCTCTTCTTTTTAATCTCAATTATTTTACTTTTGTTGTGCTTATAATCACGTTCACTGCTTTCTTCACTGTGATGTCATGTTTCAACATTTCTGGTGAAAGAAGGTTGCGAACTTGTTCAACTGGCATGTTGTAATCTGCTGCCAATTGTTCGATTTCAGCGTTGATTTCTTCTTCAGTTGCTTCGAAGCCTTCTGCTTTCGCTACTGCTTCAACCACAAGGTTTGTCTTCGTACGGCTTTCAGCTTCTGCTTCGTATTGTTTGTGAAGATCTTCTTGAGTTGTTCCAGTGATTTGGAAGTACATTTCAGGTGAGATACCTTGACGTTGCATGTTTCCAAGGAATTCGTTGATTGAACGGTGTACTTCTTCATGGATCATTTCTTCTGGAAGGTCAACGATTTCAGCATTTTCAACGGCAAGATCGATTGCTGCTGCTTCTACTGCATCGTTGTATGCTTCTTCTTTAGCTGCTGCCAATTCTTTTGCGGTATTTTTTCTTTCAATTCAGCAAGAGTTTCAACTTCTTCGTCGATGTCTTTTGCCAATTCATCGTCAAGAGCTGGTACTTCTTTTGCTTTTACTTCGTGGATCGTTGTCACGAATTTCGCTTCTTTACCTGCAAGGTCAGCTGCTTGGTAGTCTTCTGGGAATGTTACGATCACATCAACTGTTTCACCAGCAGAGTGTCCAACCAATTGGTCTTCAAAACCTGGGATGAATTGACCTGAACCAAGTCAAGTGAGAAGTTGTCACCTTTACCACCGTCGAATTCAACACCGTCGATAGAACCTACGAAGTCGATCACAACTGTGTCACCTTCTGCAGCAGCACCTTCTTTAACAACCAATTCAGCCAAGTTGTTGCGTTCGCGTTCGATACGAGCATCCACATCAGCGTCTGTTACTTCTTTAGAAACTTCTACTGACACTTCAAGGTCTTTGTAAGCACCCAATTTTACTTCAGGTTTTGTTACAACAGCTGCTGTCAATGTCCAGTCTTGACCTTTTTCCATAGATAAAACATCGAAAGTTGGTTGTGCTACAACTTCGATTCCAGCTTCTTTAACAGCTGCTTCGTATGCTGCTGGAAGAAGATCGTTCAAAGCATCTTGGTAAAGAGCTTCTTCACCAAAACGTTGGTTGAAGATTGACGTGGAATATGACCTTTACGGAATCCAGGTACGTTCAAAAGTTTTCTTAACAGACTCAAACACACGGTCCAAAGCAGGTTTGATTTGCTCTTGGCTGATTGTGAAAGTCAATACACCGTGGTTAGTTTCTTTGTTTTCAAATGATACAGACATTCTGTCTCTCCTTAAAATAATATAGTCATTCCTTATAATTTTACCACAAAACTTTGAAATTGCAAGTTTTAAAACGTTTTTGCCTCTCTTTTCATCCAAAAAACTAGCCCTTAAAAAGCTAGTTCTAATTATGATTTTCGGATGGGATCATCGAGGTAGAGAGCACGGGCGCCACCGATCAATTTTGGCCGACTGGCGAGGGCAGTGACATGGGCGCCACCTAGTTCACGCAAGATAGGGCGAATCGGAACTTGCACGTGTTTGACATGCATCCCTACTGAGGTATCTCCGATGTCTAACCCGGCTTGAGCTGTGATAAATTCCACTTCAACAGGATCCTTAAAATACTTGAAAGCTGCGAGTTGTCCAGCACCTCCTGCATGGAGACTCGGAAGGACATTGACGATTTCTAACTCCTTTTTATCTGCCAATTCTCTTTCGACCACCAAGGCGCGATTGAGATGCTCACATCCTTGTACCGCCAGATAAATCCCTCTTGGATTCAACTCATCTAGCAAGGTCTGGACAATAGCTTCAGCAATATCGATGTTGAGGCCTTTCCAATTTGCCCTCCTGCAACTTCACTTGAAGACATCCTGAGGACTAGAATCTGTCCTTGATGGAGACGGCTTTTTTCCAAGACATCTACCAGGATTTCTTTTGTATCCTTCTTCAGTTGCTCCAGATCCATGAATTAGTTTCCTTTCTTTTGAAATGCATAATAGACCACATAGCCTAATGCCATTCCAACAAAATTCTGAGCGAGGTTATTTGGAATGTCCGAGATAGCAGCTCCCCAACCATTGCCTAAAAAGAGGGCAGAAGCTAGTGCGTAACCGCCTACCATCACGACTGTCGCAAGGAGCAAGCCTAGGTAACGAGCTTTGCCCTTGAAGCCAGCGAAATAGCCTTGTCCCCCCGTGAAAGAGGAGGCTAAAGAACATCCACTGAGGATAGCCTGAAATCAGATCCAATAAGAAGGTCCTGACACCACCTACAATAGCACCTTCCCTTGCGTCCAAAATAGAAGGCTGTGAAATAAACTCCAAGATCTAGCAGGGTGACGATCCCTGTGGGAGTTGGAAGTTTGGTATAGTAGCCAAGTACAACTGTCAAGGCTGTCAAAATGGAAAGGCGAGCAATGAGTTGAGTTCGATTAGATGTCATATTGTACTACTCCATACTGGTCTGAATGTTGAATCGCTTGGAAGACAAAGTCTTTAGAGGCTTTAACAGCTTCAAGCGGTGATTTCCCTTTACCAATTGGTTGAAATGCTAGGACGCAAAGGTACAACCAGCTCCTGTATTGTTCTTTCTAAGACTGGCTCTTCAATGATGGTGAAGTCCGTCCCATCATAAAAGACATCGATGGCCTTTTTCTTTATTGAGACGATTGCCTCTTTGACCACGACATCTGCTGTCCTAACCTGTGGAGCTTGCGCGCTGCCACCTTCATATCGTCGAGCGATTGAATCTTTTGCTTTGGGTCAAAATCTCAGCTTCTGGTAAGTTTGGCGTGATGATAGTCACATAAGGGAAGAATTTGATCAATGTCTCGAAGAGCTGACACTTCTACATCATGGCTTTCCTTGCAGACCAAGACAGGATCTAGTACCACAGGGATCTCCGCATGGGCTTTGAGATAGTCCATGCCAAGTCTGCCACTTGACATTTGGCAAAAAGGCCGAGTTTAATTGCAGAAAAAAGGAACATCCTTGAGAGAGTTGAGCTGTTGAGCAAAGGTCGTTGATCCACTGGAATCACTTCCAAAAAATGCTCCGTCATAGCAGTCAAACAAGTCACCGCTACAAAACCATGCTGTTTATTAGTCGTATAGGGTCGCAAGGTCTGCATGAAGGCCTCCCACTAAAAATATCATTTCCTGAAATAGCTAGAATCAATTCATTACTCATAACGGATCTCCTTTAAATATAAGCCATTTGGCGCTGCTGTAGGACCTGCTAGATTGCGGTCCTTATTTTCAAAATTAGATCGATCTGTTTCGATCGGCATCCGATCATTTCCGATCTTCAACAAAGTTCCCACCATATTGCGGATTTGCTTGTAGAGAAAGCCATTGCCCGAAAAGGTAAAGACAAGGCGATGATGTTCCGCATCCTCAACCAAGCGAGCCTCTGTAATCGTACGAACCTTTATCTTCCACACTGGTTCCTGAAGCTGTGAAACCGGTGAAATCATGGGTTCCTCCAACTTTCGATGGCTGCTTGCATCTTTTTCCACATCCAAAGGATAAGGATAGTGGGTGCATAGTGGCGCATCATGGGGTTCTTGGGACGACCATAATCCACGATGAATTCATAGGTCTTACAGTTTTGTAGCGTGAATGAAAGTCAACATGCCACTTTGCTCCACACGGATGAAATCAATATCCTCTGGGGTTTGGGTATCGAGGGCAAAGCGGAGCTTCTCCTCGTCCTGCCTCTTGGGGAGATCAAAATGAATCACCTGCCCAAGAGCATGGACACCGGAATCCGTTCGCCCTGCTCCATGAACGGTAACGGGGTTCCTTGATTGAGGCGCGTCAAGGTCTTTCGATTTCCTCTTGCACACTGCGGGCATGCGGTTGGCGTTGAAACCCTGCAAACAAGGTCCCATCATATGAAATGGTTGCTTTGTATCGTGTCATGGTTCTATTTTAGCAAGATATAGAAGGGGTTACAATAGTGAAAAATCAAACTGTCCGGGTACAGTTTTTGCAGTACAAAAGAGGCTGGGACAAAAGTCCTAGCCTCTCAATTATTTTTTGGATTGTCGAGCAAGACGCAGTGGTTGAGTGGGTTCTACTACGCTGATTTCATCAGCTTTACAGCCCTACTCAACTGTGTGCGGAGGTGGGGACGACGAAATCGAATTTAACGAATTACCGATTTCTGTCCCACTCTCCTAACTTCGACCTGTTACAAAATCTACTAGGTCTTAGTCTCTTTTTTTATTTTCAAAGTCCATTCCTGCCGCCCTAAGATCGCTCCTAGTAAAGCGAGTCCCAAAGCAGATTCTGCTCCTGTTTCTGGAAGTTGCTTGTCAGGAGTTTACTGTTTCTGAACGAACCTCTTTTTCCACAGCTACTGGAATTGGCGTTGGGGTATTTCCTGGTGCAACTGGTTGATCTTTCGAGATCACTTGAGGTGTTGAAGGATCTGGAACCACTTTTGTTTACGAGCACGTCTGACTTCACTGGCGCTTCTACTGAAGGGTTGTTGGGATCACGACTTCTTTGGTACCGACTTCAACAATTTCTGCAACCGGCTCTGTGGCAACTTCTGTAGCAATCACTTTCGACTTTGATCAAGTGCCGAAACCTCTACATACTCAAGACCTTGCCCTTTAACCCCAGCCTGGATCACTTTTGCGTTCTCCTTTAGCGAGATCTGATTGGTCCGTTCCACAAGGTCAAAATCAAGTTCTTTTTCTACGATTTCAAGATTCTGGTTTGTCTTCCACTAGGCTTGACGTCATTTTCAGCCAAGCTACCTACTTGGTGTGATTGGCTTGAGCCCCGCAAGGGCTTGAGTCAGAGTGGCCACTTGATCCACCTGATCTTGATGAGCACGGCTCACATTCCAATTCAAGCTATCTAAGACTTTCAGGGCATGCGCGCGATTCTGGTGTGTAAATGTTCAGATCTGTTGGCACTGTAGCAACTGCTTTTCTAAGAGCAGTGAAGTCCGCCTTGAAATAGTCCTTGTTATGGTTGGCAAAAGCTTCCATGAGATCAAAGACATTTTTTTCGATGTATTCTTCACTTGGGGTATCACACCAAACAGCTACCATGCTACCGACCATCGGCAAAGATGTTTCAGGATACGTTGTACTTGGAGTTGTCTAAAATGAGTAGCAGCTGCATTGGCAATCGCTTTCAATATAACCACCACCCGTTTCAGGTGTTCTTCCCAAAACATAGTACCAGTCTCCGTTGGTATTAAGGAATTTATAACCTTATCTGCCAAATACTGTGGAGATGCGAGGTTATAGCCCCACCATCCTTTAGACCAGTATGAAATCAAGACGTCCTTGTCAAAGGCAACATCATCTTCATCTCCATAATAGAAGCCATCGTTAAAGGCCATTGGCTGCAAGCCTTTTCACGCGCCATGGCTGCAAGACTATTGGAATACTCCGCAAACTTATCATAGAGGTCATACCACTTGAGGTAGTACCAACCTTGTGCACTGGTAGCGTCATTGGCATATTCATCTGTTCCGTAGTTAAAGATCTTAGACTTGTCTTTTGAAGTAGTCCATATAGTTTGCCAATCAAGGCTTTGGTAAAGTTGACTGCTGCTTCATTGGTCAAATCCATGGTTGTTTTTGAAACCGTATCAAAGCTGGCTTGTGGATTTTCAATGCCCAATTTTTCCATGGCCACCAACAAAGCATCCATGTGGCCAGGACTATTGACTGCCGCAATCAAGCCGATTCCTTTAGCAGTCGCATAAGCATGGAGTTCATCCATTTCTGCTTGGGTCAAGGCTTGACCATTTGGATCATCGTAATAGGCCTTGGTGCCTTCTAAAATGGCCTTTTTCACATCATCACTGGCATAGGTTTTGCCATTGGCTTCCACCGTCATATCATCGAGGACGAAGCGCATACCATCGTTTCCGACAAGGAGGTGCAAGTCAGAATAACCCAGCTCACTGGCCTTATCGACGATCCGTTTCAACTGATCCAGCGAGAAGTATTTGCGACCTGCACGATCGAGATGACCTTCTTCATGGCGAGTTTTTTCTGCTGCTTCTTTTGCAGCAACTTCTTTCGCGTAGCTTTCTGTATACACCAAAGCATCTTGAGCTGCTTTAAGATGGTCGATCAAAGTTTTGGCCTCTGCTCGAGTGGTGTCTGTTCCTACCCCTTCTAAAGCTTTTTAGCTGCCGTAAAGGCTACTAGAGATTCCGGTGTATAGTGGTCCAAATCAGTTGGAGCTTCTGAAAGAGCTTTTTCAACGACTTCAGGATCTGCTACAAAGTAGTCTGCATTTTTGTCCGCGAAGGCATGCATGAGCTTAAAGAGAAGGTCTTTTTGTAGGTTGCGGATGGTGTATCTGCCCAGGCAGCTACCATGCCACCGATGAAGGGCACCTTAGCTCCATCATTTTTTTGAACCACATCAATCGCTGACTTGAAATTCCTTCGAGACCTTGATCCAGGTTGTACCAACCAGATCCAGCCTTGTCCCGTCAAGCACATAATACCAAGCATCATTGGTATTAAGAATCTGATGACCTAGTTCAGACAAGAGTTTTGAAGAAGCGACATCATAGCCGTTCCAGCCACCTGTCCAGTAGGACACAATGATATCCTTGTCAAAAGTGCCATAGGAAGTATCGCCATTGTAGTAGATTCCGTCATTAAAGGCCATTGGTTTCATCTTTGTTTTTTCACAATAGCTGCTAGATCATTGGCGTATTGGATGAATTTTTTCATAGCCTTTTTCTGGATAGCCTTCACCTGGCCAATGCTTGCTGGCTTGGAGAACCTGCCAACCATGGGCATCTGTAGCATCGTTGGCATATTCATCCAAACCAATATTGAAAATGTCTGCCTTGCCGCTGAAATAAGCCGCATACTTGTCTACCAAAGCCTTGGTAAAGTCTAAGGCTTTTGGTTGTCCAAATCAACTGTCCGAGCTGATTTTTAGTGCCAAAATAAAATTAAAGTGAGGGTTTCGATACCCAATTGTTCCATGGCTGTCAGAATCGCATCCATGTGACCTGGACTATTAATGGTTGGGATGACACCCATTTTCTTCGATTTGGCGTAGGCCAAAATATCATCCATTTGAGCCTGGGTCAAGGCTGTCCTGTTCGATCATCGTAATAAGTTTTCGTTCCTTTTTCAACCGCATCTGTCACGGCTTGGCTAGAATAAGTAGTATCTCCACTTTCAAAGACATATCATCCAGCACAAAGCGCAAAACCGTCATTTCCAACTAGAAGATGCAAGTCTGTATAGCCCGTCTTACTTGCTTCATCAATGATTTCCTTTGATTTGGTCCCAGGAGAAGTACTTGCGACCGGCATCGATCGACACAATCTTTTTCTTGGCTAATTTTTCTTCTTGATCAGGATCTTTAGTAGGCGTTTCCCGTCGCTGCTGTCGCTGGTTGAGTTGTCACATCCGACTCTGCGACAGAACTTGCTTCTTCGCGAATCAAACGGTCAAGATCTGATACCCGCAATTCACGATCAGGCAGTGTCGGTTGACTTTGATCGACGATTGGAGGGCAGGAGCCGTTGGTTTTTCTACTGCTGGCTGAGAAGCTTCCTCATTAAGAGAAATCGTTGACTCACCCTCGCTTGGCTGCGTTGGAACTGTCGTTGAAGGACTGTCTGTAACGCTCGACGTATCTGCCGCTACAACATGAGCACCAGCAAAAATCCTATGAGCACCGAAGCAGCTCCTACTGCATACTTGCGAATCGCATAACGTGGTTGATGTGATTTCATCAGACCTCCTAAATTGTCATTGTAATCGTTTTCTTAAATTTAGCACGATATCTTTAATAAATTCAATGAGGCTTCATTATTCTTTAATTAGAGAGGAAGTTCTTGATTCGATCCAAAATAAAACGAGCCCCTTACTCAAAAAAGGAAACTCGTTCATTTTTATAAATCATCTAAAGCATCTTTGACCTTGTCAAAGAACCCTTTTTTCTTGGGTTGACCTTCAAATCACTTGCTTCCGCAAAGGCTTGAAGGGCTTCTTTTTGCTTGTCATTTAAACCAGTTGGGGTGACGACATTGACGGATACATATTGATCCCCCATGGCACCACCACGTAAGCTTGGAGCCCCTTTTCCACGGAGGCGGAATTTCTTACCGGTTTGGGTTCCTTCAGGAATGACCAAATCGACATCTCCGTGAACAGTTGGCACATGGACCGTATCTCCAAGAGCTACTTGGACAAAGTTCAAGTCTAACTTGTAGTAGATGGTTGGAGCCATCTCGTTCGAAGATCGCTCGGCTCAACATTGACAACGACATACAAGTCACCATAAGGTCCACCGTTAAAGCCGGCTTCTCCTGACCTGCTAAGCGGATTTGTTGACCTGTTTCAACTCCTGCAGGAATCTTAACGTTCACGCTATGAGTTTGTTTTTCATGACCTGTTCCACGACAAGTCGTACATGGATCTTTGATTTCTTGACCACGACCATGACAGACATCACAGGTCACTTGACGACGCATCATGCCCAGAGGAGTTTGCGTATCTACATTGATGACACCTGAGCCATGACAGCGTCCACAGGTCACCGGACTAGTCCCTGGCTTAGCTCCAGAACCATGACAGGTATGACAGCTAGCTTCCCGATGGTACTGACTTTTTTTTCCGCACCAAAATCGCTTCTTCAAACTTGAGATTGACGCGGTATTGGAGGTCATCCCTTGACGAGGCGCATTTGGATTACGACTTGCACCGCCACCAAAGAAACTTGAGAAGATATCTTCGAAACCACCAAAGCCAGCTCCATCAAAGCCTCCAAAGCCACCTGCTCCGCCACCGAAGCCACCATTGGCACCTGCAGCACCATATTGGTCATAAGCAGCCCGTTTTTGCTCGTCACTCAAAGTCTCATAAGCTTCTTGAACTTCCTTTGTACTTTTCCTCAGCACCAGGCTCCTTTGTTGATATCTGGGTGATATTTTTTAGATAATTTCCGATAGGCTTGAACGTCTAAACGGTCATAAAATTCAGTATTGTTCATACAAGATACTAAGAGCGAACAGAGAAAGCGACTGAAATTTGAAGCCGACAAAATCTGATTTCTTGTTTGGTTTATCTAATTTCAAGCTTTACTCGGTCAATTCCCCGAACGCTCTTTGTTCCTTTCATTGATGTTGTGAATCTAAACCGATTTAGATCGGGTTCAGTTCCTTTCTTTTATATTGAATTAGAAACTTTGGAACCCTGTTCAGTTACGAAGAACACTCTTTGTTCCTTTCTATAATTTTCCATGTAAAATCTTTAGAGGCTGTTTCTATACTTCGCTTCTAGCAGTCAAACTCTTGGTCTGATAGAGTAAATATCAAATCCTCTCTTCTGAGTAGTCGTTTGTTGTTTCCTTAAAGTAGTTGTCCCCTAAGCATTCTCTGCCAGCCCTAAACTTAGAATCACTTTTCTTGCAAACTCTTGATGGGCAAAACCGATAGCCGTAATGATCTGTTGTTTATCTTGCACAACCACTTTCCGGTTGAAATTCTCACGTGGAAGAAATTCAAAATAATCAAAAAGTTTTGCCAAATTCCACCTGTAAATTTCGTATCGTTCAGCAAACCTGCTTTCGCTAATAAAGAGGGGCTGAAAATGGCTGTAATGAGGATATCCCACGGCTCACCAAGATTCCTCAAGAACGAAAATCAATTTCTCATTCTTGTAGAGCAGGACCCATTGACCATCTCTGGCAAAATCAATAAGAATACTTCTATACGATTTGATCTAGTGTTTTCGTTGGTTGATGGCGCTAATCCATCCTCAGAGACCACCATCGAATGATCTGAAGCGACATAATCAATCGTGACGCCAAAGACAGAACTAAAGTACTGTTAGCAGTTATCTTTATAAAGAGAAAAATTTGATAAATGATACAAAGTGGT
>VOFH01001605.1_pt1 | contig 44201 bp, 47 predicted proteins | sample 5384091 | NCBI WGS metagenome assembly VOFH01 (sample SAMN12384727, study PRJNA508395) | human gut metagenome | isolation source: healthy gut G | host: Homo sapiens
TGGATATCCTGACGTCCGGGATTCGAACGAACAGAGTCCGGGACCGTGAACGCGTTGCTGGAATACAGAGCCACCGGGCATACATGTTGTGCAGGGGATGCACGCAAATGCCAGCAACGGGCACGGCCTTTTTGGCAAGATAAATCAGCAACTGCATGGAGAGTCCTCCCTTTCTTCCTCCTTCACGTCCATCCGTCCCGTTCGCGGTATCTCCGGCAATGTCCCTGTAAATGCGTCTCAATTGTTCGCGTTCGCGGAACGGTCATGGCGCGCCAGGGCGGCCCGCCTGCCGCGGGATGAAACATGCCTGCACAAATCCATGTCCCCGAACAGCCGGCACACCTGCATGGCCAGCAATTCCGCATCTTCAAACCGGTACAGGAAACCCGTTTCCCATGGGAGACGGAATCCATCATGCCTCCGGCATAGGCCGCAATGCAGGGTGTGCCCACCATCTGCGCCTCCCCGGGAATTGGACTCATTCTCAATCATGGAAGGACAAACAAAAATATGGGCCTTCCTGAACTGGCTGCACATTTGTTCCGCGCTCAAGCGTCCCAGCCAGCGGAACGGTCCCGGACCCCCAGCCGCTCCATCAGTTTTCCCAGATAATGGGCGTACCCATTCCTGCGCCACGCGGGAACGGACAGGATGTCCGGCCCTGCCACATGCACCCTGGCATCCGGATAATGCCGCAAAACCAGGGGCAGCGCCTCCGCCACCATGTGCAGCCCTTTCAGGGGGTAATGGGACTGGCTGAGAAAAATCGTATGCTTTTCGCACGCTCCGGCATCCCATTCACTCCTGTAAAAAGGCTCCCCTGAGCGTAGGATGAAGAAAATGGTACCGGGCCTCCGGATTCATGGCCCACGCGTGCGCCGGTCCCAGGCGGTGCGTCCGATCACGTGGCCCACCTTGCTGAAAAGTTCCCGTTCGTACCTTCCGCGCGCCTTCATCCTCCGCTGCTGGGCAAAAGGGTATCGCGGCGCATCAGGTCGCGCAGAGTGACAAATTTCACGAGTTCCCGGCGAGAAATGCCGCCCAGATAAAACCCGGCGCAGACGGAAGACAGCCCCTGGATGGAAACGGCGGTATTCCCCGCACCGCAGGCATTCACCCAGGCCAGGGAGTGCGGATATTCGGAACCGTGAATATGGACCACATCGGGACCGAATGCGTACCGGGCTTCTCGGAAGAAGGGCTCCAGCTCCTTTCTGTAGGCGTTCATGTCGGCAGGGGCGGGAATCAGATAGTAGGTCATGGACTCTCCGTCCAGACGCCTCAGCCCGTTCCCCGGATAAAACATGGCCGCGGCCAGCTTTAAATCCGGAACGGCCTTCATAAGTTCCTGCGCGCCCGCATACATCCAGCCTCCCAGAACCGGCTCCGGCAGTCCAAGCATCCGGCACGGCTCCGGAAACAGGATATTGGTCAGCCAGAGCACCTTCATCCCGTCTTTTCCGGCATTCATCTTCTTCACCAGTAGCACCCCCTTCCACACGGCTGGCGTGGCTTACCGTCTCCGCCCTTTCCGGCCTCATCCAGGCGTCGTTGAAAAGCCGGAAATAATCGTATTTGGGAGCGCCGGGATCCGCTCCATAGGCCGGATCCTCCCAGCGCCTGCCCCGCAGGCCGAAAAGCAGTTGAAGCGCCCCTCCCAGATGCACGGCCTGCCCTCCCCTCCTCTTGACATGGGCAGCCAGATGAAAACCGTAAGCCCCGCATCCAATGAGGCAGACATCGTAAACCCGGCGGTCTATCTCATCCTTCATCCACGCAAGGGCTTCAAACCAGTCGGAAAAACGGTCCGTCCCCGTACCCATGCTCTGGACGGCGGCCAGCGTCTCAGGGAAAAAGGAGGCAGAACCTCCGGATTTTCAAAATCCTGGTCCTGTTCCTCTCATACTGCCGCATGATGCTTTCCGCAAAAGGATGGACCACCAGCACTTTTTTCCCTTCCAGGGCCCTGCTCCATGGACGCGAAGACCAGTAAGGCTCCAGATTCAGCAGGCGGACGCGCGGAACGCCGTGAATCATGGGCATCACTTCCCATTCGTACGGCAGCCAGCTTCCCAGGATGTCCAGTTCCTCCATGTCGCGGAGCATCAGCTCGCAGAAACGGGCCAGATACTCCGGCGCAGCGGGGAAAAAACCGGACCATTCCCTCATCTGCCTCATGATATTTTTATTCCACCACCATTGGTCTCTCCTGCCTGTGACGTAATGCAGAGGGTTCCGGCCCGGTTTTTTAATTTCCAAATAATTATGCAGGCAGGACATTTCCGTGCAGCCAAACCTCCCCACCATGGCAGGTCGGCCGGAGCGCAGAAGATTCTCGATCATTGCGGAGGCTGCATCCGCATCCAGTTCACAGGGGGCGGCTGCAGGGCCTCCCTGCCGGAACAGCGGCCAAACAGGCGGCGCAGCAAATACAAACCCGGATACATCAGTGAAATCATGGCAGGTATCTGTTCAATTTCCGTCGCGGGTATTACCCGCCCCAAGGTACCGGCGCCTCATGGCCCGGAGTTCCAGCCGGCTGCGCCACGTCTTCCAGTTTCTGGCGGCATTCCTGATTCTCTCGGGCGCAGGAGCGTTTTTCCCCGGGATCAAAAAAACCCCTCCTGGAGAAATCCATGAAAATGCCGTGCCGCTCAAACAGGTCCGCCACAGGTCCGTACCATTTGCCATGTACGATACCCGTGAAAATGTAGGGAATAATCTGGTATCCCCCCCGTGAAAACAGGGCGGGATCCACCGTCAAAAACTCCATGCGGGAATACTTGGCCCTCCGGCTGCCGAAGTATTCAAACTTCCAGGCGGACTCCGCCTCCCTCAACAGGGAAAGGAGCGCTTTCCTGTTCCACAGGGCGCCCTGGCAGCACGCATACCAGGGATAATCCGGGTCACTGGTGAAAAGGCCTTCATACCGCGAAGGCTCGCGGGCGGGAATTCCTTCGGGCGTCAGCTGGATACAGGGAATCTCCGGATGAGCGCGCATCAGCGCCGCATACCGTTCCACCGCCTCACCATCCACCGGTCCCGTCAGGAAATAATCTTCCTGCATGTACAGCACCGTATCCGTTTCCAGGGCCTCCAGGGCCCACTTCAGGCATTGGCTCCATGTGGCTCTTCTGCGGACCGGAATATTCCGCCCGGCACAGCTCTTCAGGGAAACGACGCCCTTTTCCGGACCGGAGTAGGTCTTGTATTCCGTATTCAGGTAAACCGGGCGGGGCAACCAGGCCAGTAAAGGGACCAGAGCCTGAAAAAAGGCTCCCAGCAGTCTTCAAAGGCATCACAAGTATTGATGAGAATGGAATAGGGAAAATTCATGAAATCATTTGGAAAACTGAATTTTTACCGCACACGCTTTTCAGAAGAAAAACAAGGGTGCCGCGTTCCCTGGCGTTCAGGGAAAAAACCAGAGGAAAGAAGGAAGGCACCCAGCAGCAAACAGGTGCGGAACAATACCGGAACAGGTGAAAGCTGCGGACAAATCCGGGCCAGGGCCACGCCGCGGCAAGCGTAGCCCCGCTGGGAACGAGGCACGGCACCAGCACCTGGAAAGAAAAATCCCGCAGGCTCAGGCCCAGACGGCGCACGCAGATGGAAAGGGCCAGCAAGCCTCCGGGCACCGTGACAAAAAGAATGGCGGCCACATACATCATGAAGGGAGGCCACCCCAGGCTGTAGAATCCGTAAGTGGCGCCCAGGAAAAGAATTCCGGAGCCCGTTTTCACCAGCGTGTACAGGCGAATATTTCCTTCCGCATAAATGGCGGACCCCAGGCTGAGGAAAAGCTGTTCCATCAAGGTCCGGGCAAGCTGGAGCCTGCAAAACAGAACCGCCCAGGCGGGCACGGAATGAAGCCACAGGCCGAGGAGCCCCGGAGCTTCCAGAATCAGGGGAATGGCGAAAACAGCCATGAGCAGATACGCGAACTTGCACCCGGACAGGGAGGCCCGGAGCATGAGACGGCGGTTGCCCGCACCCTCGCTTTTTGAAATGACTGGATTCAGGGCTTTCAGCATGGTTCCGGAAAAAGCCATGGTTTGTCCGTTGATCTGCTGGGCGACAGCCTGCGCCGCATTGAGGGCAACCCCGAAAAAGTGGTTCAGGACGATGCCGACGCCGTATTCCGAGAGCATGCTGCTTGCGGAAACCGTAAAATTCCAGCACGCGAAGCTGCCCATTTCCCGAAAAACGCCCTTCTTCCAGTAACGCAGCGGAGCAATCACGCACTCCGCATAATTCCTATGGCAATAAACAAGCATGGCCGTCATGGCGAGGATGGAAATCCCGGCCATCAGAACCCCGTACAGGATCAGCTTGTCCGCCAGCACGTGAACGACAAGCAGGGCGGCCCCCAGTTTCAGAAAAGACTCCAGCACGCCTATCACGGCGAAATACAGCATATTCTCGTGAGCGTTCAGCATGGCTTCATAAGGAACGCCCAACATACTGAACACCGTGCTGGCGATCATGGCCCAGTAAACGCACCGGGCGGCAAAAATCCGGCCTTCCGGAATATTGAGAAAATGCCCGAACAGGAAGGGAGCGGCCGCATACAGCAGGATTGCGACTACAACCGCAATGGCAAGATGGAGGACTACGCTGATATTAAAGATGATCCTCTGTTTCTCGCGGTTCCCCTCCCCTTCGGCGTAACTCATGAAGCGCTGGGTAGCCGCCGCCATGCTGGCATTGAGAAAAGCCAGCATGGCAATCACGCCGGCCACCATGCCGAAAATGCCGAAGTCGTCCACCCCCAGGGCATTCAGGACCAAGCGCGTCGTGTACAGGGAAACGAACATCGTAATGCCCATTTTCATATACAGAAAACCTGTATTTCTGATTACTCTGGAGACGGTATTCATGGAACGGCGTAAGAAAAAATCCTGGGGAATGCTGGGGAACAGATTTTTGAGGAAAGAGGTTTTCCAAACGGGAAAATAAGTTCAGCCGCATTATCCGGCAGTTTTTGAACCGGAATATTCACTGTAATAATGAAAACGGGAATTCTTGAAATTCTCGGCATTGAGGATGAGAGCGACGGACTGGAATTCCCCCTGGCCGCCAATTCCTGAATGGAAGGAACGTACTGCTTCTCTATCATGCCGCATCTGATGAGATAAAGGACCAGGTCCGCATGCCGGGCCATCAGGGAGGCATCCGCCACGGCTTCATACGGGCAGCCATCCACAATAATGCGGTCATACCGGGTGCGCCAGTACCGGATCAGGTCTTCAAACCGTCCCTGAGTCAGCAAGGCGGCCGGATTGGGAGGAACAGGACCTGCCGGCACTATGTCGAATCCCGGAAAATTCTCTCCGGATTGCAGGACGGAATCCGGAGACGCCAGCGGATTTCATCAGCAGATGCGCCAGACCTCTGGAATTCTTCCCTCCGCAAAAGGCGGAAAGGCTGGCCTTGCGCAGGTCTCCGTCAATCAGGAGGACCTTTTTCCCCGTCTGCGCATAAGCGGCAGCCAGATTCAAAGCTGTAAACGTCTTCCCTCGCCCGTCCTTGTCGAGGTCAGGAACACGACTCGGGAAGCCTTCTCCGGATTGGGCAGCAGCAGAAGTTCCGTATTATTGCGGAGAATATGAAAACATTCTTCCATGAAGGAACGGCTGTTTATGACGACGAGCGGCAACTTCTTGCGCTCCTTCCCGGAAAGCAGAGGAAGTTCCCCTGCAAGCGGCAGGCTCACCAAACCGACAAGGTCATTCTTATCTTTCACCTTGGTATTCAAAGAGTTCGAAACCATCAGAGATAGAAGGCACAGAAAAGCGCCGCCGGCCATGCCGCCCAGCGTCATCAGGGGAGTTTGGGCGCTACCGGAGAATTGGAACCAAACGCAGGCTCCAGAATACGAGCACTTGGCTCCGTGGTAGCCAGAGCCAGGGCGTTTTCCTCTCTTCTTCAACAACATCAGGTAAAGCTCTTCCATCACCTTCTGCTCCCGGAGAAGGGGAACCAGGCCTTCATCCTTGGAAGCCATGTCCGACAATCCCCGGTTGAGTTCATCCCGCACCCTTTCCAGTTCGCCCATCCTCACGCGCAGGACATCGCAGTAATTGGAGATGGAACGGACGATGGACTCGCGCATCTCCTTCATATTCTCCGCCAGGGATGAAACCATGGGATTCTGCTTCCCTGCGCTGGCGCTCAACTTTTTGTATTGGAGGAAATTGTCATTGAAAAAAGTTCAATCTGCTTGGCAACTCCCGCATCCTGGATTCCTATATTGGCGGGAATCATGTCCCGTTCCCGGCCCCCTCCGCAAGCAACCCGGCAAGCACCTTCACCTGACTCAATTCCGTTCTGGTGGAAAAAAGTTCCGTCCCTATTTCCTGCAGCTTGCTGAAGGTGGCCTCCAGCGTCGTGCTCATGTCCTTGACGATCCGGCTGTGGCGCTTGTAATCAATCACCTGCTTGTCCACGCCGCCCAGCTGGCCGCCGAGCTTTTCAATGCGTTTGACGATGAAATCCTCCGCCCGTGTGGATGCGGATTTGTTTCTCCCGCCTGGAATGGTCATTGTAAACTTCAATAAGATAATTCAGGACATCTTCCGCCTTCTGCGGATGGGAAAGCCTCAGCGTCAACTCCAGCAGGCTGCTTTCCTTGGAATCGGGCGCGTTACGCTCAGGCGGCCCAGCATTTGGGCGCAGGTCTCCTTGACGGAGAGGCGTTCCACGAAAATGGGCCTGCCTATGCTGCCGGAAGAAAAATGGGACGTAGTCCGCACGGTTACCGTGGCGAAGGGAAGCTCCAAAGGGATGCCGAATTTTCCAGGAAGGGCGGTTTCCTTTCCCCCTTTTCCCGGTAGGACAGGGAAAATTCGCGGCCATTCAAAGGAGTAACCGCCAGGGAACAAGGCTGGAAATCCACTTCTTCCCCAAATTCCCACCTTCAAGGGAGTCGTATGGTAAAGTTCTACTTTCCGGATATTCCGCTCTTCCCAATAAGAAACGCCGAGCTCCAATCCCTTCACAACGCGCCCCATCACCTCCGAGGACTGGACCACATAGCTCTCATTCGCAAGATTGGCTTCCTCCGCCCTGACGCCCAAATCGGAAAGAATGATTTCGAAACCTGGGGAATTTTTCTGCTTGTCGTCCCTCAGCATGATGCGGGCGGTTTTCTCATACAAATATCCCTGCCGCGCGAAAATAAAATAAGACCCGGTTCCGCCCAGCAAAGCGGCCGCCAGAATCCAGAGCCAATACCTTCTGGCCGTGGAAAAAATGAACCGGAAGGAAAAAAATATCGTTGTCCTCAGGCTGTATAACGGGAATGGACATGAAGAAAAATCGAATGCAACTGGTTACAAGCTGATGGCAATGACGGCAATAATCAGGGACAGGCCGGAAAGGCCCCATGCATAATACTGGGCGCTGCTCCTCATGTTCACCTTGCGGTCAGAGGGAGTGACATAGATAATGTCGTTCTGCCGGATGTAATAGTAAGGAGAGGAAAAATGGACTTGCTGCGCAGGTCCAGCTTGACGATCTTCCGGTCATGTTCCATCTCCCGGATCAGCACGATGTCCCGGTTGCCGTCAATATTCAAATCTCCCGCCCGGCTAATGGCATCAAAAATGGTAACGCGCTGACCGTCCACTTGGTAAGAGCCGGGATTATTAACCTCCCCAGAACGGAAAAACTTGAAATTCATGATCTGGACATTGACGGAAGCGATATAATCGCTGCTGCGGAGTTTCGCTGAAATATCATTGGCAAGCTGGGAGCAGGTCTTCCGGGCCGCCTTCATCCTGCCGATGACCGGCAGCACGATGTATCCTTCATCGTCAACCAGGTACCCCTTGGGCCGCGAATTATTGCTGCTGTTGGAAATGGAATTGCCCATTTCCGCCATGATGAAAGGAGCGGTCAATTCCGGTTGCTTGCTGCTGACGGAAATATAAAGCTGATCGTCTTTCTGAATAGTCGTCTGATATTTGGTGACTATATTTTGGTGGGTCTCATCCGTAATATCCTGGATATAGAGAACCTCTTTGGGATTGACGCAGGAAGCCAGCAACAGGGAACAAACCGACAGGGAAGCCAGCCGAAAAATTCCGGAGGAAAAAAAGGGTACGAATATTCATGGTCATTAGGCAGGTATGATGGTGTGGTTTTATACAACTGGATAGGGGCAAGTCAGGATTCCTCCGTCCTGACGGACACACCACAGGCACGGAAAGATCGTTCTTGATCAGGATACTGCCCGTGGTATTCCGGAAAGCGTCCCTGCACTGCTGGACATCCTTGCGGGTTATAATCCGGACAATGGTTTGGAAAACGATCCTGATATCCGTGAACAGAAATACATTCCGGGTATAAACAAGGTCGCAACACAACCGCCTGTAGAACGGAATACCGTTTCTCCCATACACCTGGGCCATTCCGGTCAATCCGGGGCGGACGGAGCAGCGTTCCGTGCGGTAGCGTTCGGGAAAAACAGCCAACTGCTCCGGAATCCATGGCCGTGGACCTACAAGAGACATGTCCCCTTGACGATATTGAACAACTGGGGAAGTTCATCCAGGGAATAGTGGCGTAAAAAAGTTCCCAGCGGAAAAGACCTCCGGTTATCCGGAAGCAGGTACCCCTCCGAATCGCGGGCATCTGTCATTGTTTTGAATTTAACAATCCTGAATAATTTTCCGCGTATCCTACACGCACCTGTAAAAAAACGGAGACCTTCCTGTATGAATCAGGAGCGTTATGGAAATAATCGCCAGAATGGGCGAGATAAAGATCAATGCACATAAGGAAATAACGATATCCAAGACGCGTTTCCAAGAAATTTATACATAGGCAAACTAATTCCTGGGCCCAGATTACCGGATTTCAATTCGCAGTCAATGCAAATTATATAATTTTTATTACGGTTCAGATACTTGTACCTGATATAGAAAAATTTAGATGTGTAAAATTTACAGGAGGCAGAATGGTGGTGAAGTTGTAATGTTTTTATAATGAACTATTTTTGTTCGTTTTCCATTCGTCCTGTAAAGGACAATTTGAAATCCGCGCAAATTTACAATCTATTTACAGAAAAATGCTTTTGCATGAACAATCTCCATTCCGCAGGAGCCATTTTCTTTATTTTCCTTCTGTAGAATAAGAAAACTGAAGTTTACGGAATTTCAGAAACTTTCTTCTGACATTTGGTTGCCGTGCTGTCTGAAAAATCCCGTTAATCAAAAACATGATTAACAGAATAAATCAATTATTTAAACAATACGTTAATACTCAAATTACTATATACTTACAAAATCAAATTCCATGCGTTTTCGTAAAACTTACAGTTTCAAATAAAGAAAAGGGAAAAGAATTGAAAAGGCGCAGAGAACGGCATGCATATCCGGAAAAGAGAAAATCCATTAGAAATAAATATAATATATTTATTTAAAAATAGTTATATCTATATATAACAAATATTTCTTCACGTAGGAAAGAAACAAAATCCGAAGAAGCGGAAACCGTCCAACCTTGGCACAATTCCATATTCCTCCGGAATATCCGCTTTCAGCCGCTTGAAAAAGGCAACTACTGTAAAAACTGAAAAACAGGAAAACGGAACCTGGTTTTTCATGGACAGAGAAGCACCCCGGCATGGGCAGATAAGCCCTCCATGATCTGAGACGGCCACATATTATTGGAATTACCGGATGAAGCGGCAGCTCATGACACTTCATCACAAGCTTTCAAATCTTCTTCACAATCATCTCAAATGGAACATCCCGACCTACCATTCCTTCATTCCAGGGGAGATTCCCATCCCGACGCATTTCCTACGTCCGGGATGGCTGCGATATCATGGCATCTGTGATCAATGCCCCCTTAATCATGAATACGGAAATATCCCATCCGTATGGCGACCTCATCTGTCAGGCCTGTTGGTAAATCACAATGGAATAGGTTACTCCATTGCTCATCCTGGAGATCAGTCAGGCCAAGGCGTTCCGCTCCCGTCTCATTAGCCGTCAAGGTCAATTCCAAAGTACCGCCATCCGCGGCAGACACGGCAATCCACTCCGGCTTGTCCACTACTTCATAGGAAGTATCTTCCAAAGAAATGGATATGGACAGTACTTGTGCCGTACGATCCGGCTTGAACAGACTCTGGCTGATGGGATAACGTCCCGTCGTCCTGATATTTGATCCCTCATGGATGCAGACGGACCGGTTCCTCAATCCGTAAACGTCTCCGGAGTATATCGTCATTTTCAACACGCCGTCCTCCCGTGGTTGCTCATGGCAAGTGCGTAATCCGACCAGCCGGCATCAATGGCATAGCCAATATAATAACTCTCACCCCCGGCAGTCCTGGGCAAATAAATAGATATTATTATGCCACTGCTTGTTAGCCAGATCACCCTGATTATCTACATAACCGGGAGAATACAGGATAAGCCTCACCCAGTCTGAGGGCAGAACAGCGAACAAATAATCAAGGTTGCGCCCGTTGAGCAGGTTATTCGGAATCCGGCCACGAACCCGAACCTCTGCTTGCGGTCCCCGCCGGTGGAAATCGGCCACACCATCGGGCTTCCCCTGTGTAATCCCTCCAGCTGTCAGCTATCGCAAGAGCGGTATCGTACCTGTTGGCCGGCCTGGCTGTGGCAGACACGGGATTCGCGTTATACAGTCTTCCCCACTGGCAATGCACCCCTCGGGTCTCGTATTGCGGCTGGAGCCGTCGGGATGGTCAATCCTGTAACCGCACAAATCCAGGGTGTAGGTATACTCTCCCCGAAGGTGTCCCGCAAAATTGTCTCCCTGTTGAACACAGTTCTGTAGAATCAGCACAGGGTCATCCAATTCACCAAATGCCCGAAATAGGTGGTCGGGCGTCCGTTCCGGACAAACAGGTTCCAGCCCAGGGTATCCTTATTATTGCCATCCGGCAAAAACAGGGGACGGGACAAATCCAGTTTGCGGGCCGCATCCGTATCGGCTACAGGACTGACAGGAATGTTTATTCCTGCGCCGGCATGGACGGATTCCGTAAACGAACCTCCCGCAGCGGTCAGATTCCCGGCAAGAGCCATATTCCCGGCTGCGTCGGTTTCCGGCGCCCTGTTCCATTTTTCTCTCTTCTGTTGAAACATGCTTCACCGCATTGGATTCATGGGCAGTGAAGACATCGGTATCCAGTTTAGAGCCCAATTCATGGGCGTCAGCTTTAGCATTCCATGCCGTCCGCTCTTCTTCCATGATATGAATATTCGCATTCTCGACGTGCTCGGTAAAATCATTCTGAGTCGCCATGAGAACTCCGTTGATGGTAGTAATTTTATCCATATTTATCTCCGTTTATCTATGAAAAGGTTCCGATCCATCCTTGTCCCTAACTGAGTACCTTTCAATTTGAACGATAAAAACAATGGAAATGAACGCTTTATCATGATTTTGATACTTTTTCCGCAACAATTACATCCAATGTGTCACGTTCAAGAGGAATTTCTTCTGCGTTCCGATGAAGCGGGACTGTGGCTCCGAACGTGAAAAAACATCGGCCCCACCATTCTCTCACCATCCATACCATTCCCCCTCCTTCCGCATGAAAGGAAAACTGATCCTCATCTGTTGTAAAACGGCACAGAAAGGCTTCGAGGGAGAACACTGGAATTCATGCCGCGGAAGCCTGCCGTCTCCAAACTTTTCCCCAAGAGGAAACGCCAATGGCGACATTGCCCCCTGCACGCAAACACAGGTGCCCCAGCGTTCCATACCGAAAAAAGCAAGGCAGGTTCACACTCCACGGCCTGAGCGGGATTTTCCGTTCGGTACTAATCCGCCGTTTCCCTTTTAATCAAAAACAGGATTCCAGAGCGGATCCGCCGCGGCGTCAAAAAGCACAGCCGCACCTGTTCAGGCGTATTTTTCTCCAGAGCCATGGGAGGCAGTTCCTCCCTGCCGAACCAGCGGCTTTCAGACGTTTCCACATTGGAGCGGGAAGCTTCCACCCCGTTCTTCACAGAGAACGAAGATTTTGCAGAACTCCGTAGGCATAGGGGAGGATTATGCCTGTTGCGGTCATGAAGCGCTATCAGCCGGACGGGTTCCACTTCCAGGCCCGCTTCCTCCCACACTTCCTTAGCCGTATTTTCCCGCACGGACCGGTTCACATCCACCCAGCCGCCCGGCAGGGACCACAGGCCGGACTCCGTTTCCCTGACCAGAAGAATGTTGCCGTCCCTGAAAATGGCAGCCCGCGTATCCATCTTGGGCGTTTGAAATCCCGTTTCATTGCAAAACAGGCCGCGGACCGTATCCATATCCAGCCCGGACCTGGCACTCATGATTTCAGCAGCAATATCCCTCAGTCGCTCGAAGCGTTCCAGATCATAAGAGTCTTTGGTGTAGGTGATTCCCGCCTGGGCCAGAAACTGGATTTCCACGGCCCACTCCAGCCAGCGCGGAGGCAGCGCTACACGAACCAGATCATCTTCCTCCTTCATAGGGCGCACGGTAGCATTCCCCGCAGATGCTGCCAATCTTTATATTCCTTTTCCATGCACATGACGGATTGTTCACACAGGAACGCTGGACCGTTCCATGCGGCCGCGGCAGACTGGCCCGCGTAACCGAGATTATTGATTAAACATCACTCCTGCTGAAAGAAGGTCCGTTCATTCCTGCCGGTCTGACGGACTGCCCAAAAAACGCCTCATGACATTTCAAGAGTTATGAGGCGTTTGGACAGTTCCCCATCCTCTTCCGGCAGTGCGACCGGATCTCCCAGAAAACGAGGCTCCCTGCCCCACAGCCACAAATCCATCATCATCCACATGCGGGCGCCGCGTTCCCTGATCCAGCTTTTAACCCGGGAACGGCGGTTGGGCACGTCCGGAGCATTCACGGCATAGGCATCCATCCCATTGTACCGGGCAATCGCCAGGGCGCGCCTGTTATGAAAGGTCTGGGAAACGACGATCATTTGAGAGGCGCCAAACACCTCCTTCATCCGTACCACGGAATCCAGCGTCCTCAATCCGGCAAAATCGCAGACAATCCGGTCTTCCGGAACGCCCCGTTCCACCAGGGCCTGCTTCATTGCTTCCGGTTTATTATAGTCATGGGAGGAATTGTCTCCGGATACGACAAATGCAGTCACCTTCCCCTCCTTCAAAGTTCCGCCGCTGTGTCCATCCTGTTGTCAAAATAGCCGTTGGGACCGCCCATGAACGTAGGTGAACACCCCAGCACCAGGGCTGCGGCCTGACGGGGACATCACGGGGATGGTCGAACAGACGGCCCCGGGAAGCGGAATCCGCATACCATTCGGAGACGGCTACCAGCACACCCACGGCAACCACCGCCGCCAATCCAGTCTTCAGCATCAAAATCAGGATTTTTCTCTTCCTCTTCCACAGCCCCCTGCCCAGTTTTTCCAATCTGTTGATCATCTTTACAGACAGTAATTTCTATTTTGCTTTCAGCCTGGAACGCAGATAAGTTTTGACCGCCGGATCCACCGTCTTGATATCCAGGACGGAGTCTCCCCATTTATTCCTGGCCTTGATATCCGCTCCCTGATCCACCAGATAACCCACGACATCCAGATAACCGCCTTCCGCGGCAAAAATGAGCGCCGTCTTTCCGTACTTTGTCCTGGCTTTCACCTTTGCCCCTTTCCCGACCAGGTACCGCACCATCTCCAGATTTCCTTTTTCCGAAGCCTGCATCAGCAGGGTGCGGCCTTCCTTATCCGTAACATTCAAATCCGCGCCCCTGGCCACCAGCATTTCCATATCATCCATATTCCTGCCCTCGGCGGCATAGGCCAGCACATTCCGGCCGCCCTTGTCTCTGAACCGGACACTGGCCTTTTTCTCAAGCAGATAATTGACAACTCCATGACGCCTGCAGGTAGTTGCACGCATCAGGGCGGTAATTCCGTATTCCCGGTCCTTCTCATTTGGGTCGCATTTGCATTCCTCCACCAGGTACTTGACGATGTCCATATTGCCTCCTTCCGCCGCCCTCATGAACACGGATATGCCGTACTGGTCCGTCCTTCTGGGATTCGCCCCCTTGGAAAGCAGGTAGTCGAAAATCTCCTTGTCGCCTACATAAGCTGCCCAGGCGAGGGCGGACCAGGTCATATCGTCTCCGGCATTGACATCCTGCCCTTTTTTCAGGGCTTCCAGCCGCAGCTTCAGATTCACAAGATTTTTTGTCGGTTCTTCTGTTTGACCGGATCGGCTTTGGCTTGCATGGCCTTTACCTTGTCCAAAGCGGCATCATAGGAGTCAGGGCGCGCGCCATCAGGGGAGAGAATGCCGACAGCACGAGGCAGGCGATTCCCCATGCAGGGAAAATATTCTTTTGATCATAGAGGATTGGTGTTGGAAATCCGGGAAGCCCGGAAACGACATTTCCAAGGCTCCCCTGAATTGCAGACAATCGTAGGGCAACATGCTGACGGGGTCAATTCCATAAAAACGGCCCCCGCATGGATCACAACGGAAGCCATGCGAGGCCGGGAAACAACTTTCAACGGACGGAAAACAAAAGGGTGCCGGAAATTTTTCTTCTACCGGGAATTGATCTGGAGAACGTTGTTTCTGATTTGGTCAGTCCCCTCAAGCTGTCTGGTTGATCTTGACGACGGAAGCCTGCCCATAATGATGGCTGATGAAGGCCCATACTTCCCGGCCTTCCCCGGTCGCATTGGCTGCGAGCGTCAACGTCACCTCCCCCACTCCTCCCGGCACCTGTTCCGTGGATTGACGGCACCATACAGCGGCAGGATCATGTCCGCACATGGTGTCATTAAGAATATAGATATCTTCTGCAAGAACAGAAGAGACGGTCAATATCACATCCTCCGGCAGCAGGTACATCCAGCGTACTGGCTTCCACTACAGGAATCGGCTTGGGAGTCACTCCGGACATGACCACTTGGCTTAAAATTTCAATGGCCGATTTCCCTCCCAGTTTATTGCGGTTATCCACCCGCATGCCGGACATCCTGAGTCCGAGTTGCCGGGTAGCCGTTACCTCGTGAGCCTTGACAGCCGTGCTAATCGCACAGGTGTGTCCAAGACCGTAAAATTCCCGCCGTCATGGGCATTACATAATTGCCGTTAATCCACAACTCCCACCTGTTCATGGTATCCCTGTAATCCTGGCTGCTGCGAGGAGCCATCGCTACGGCGATCCGGCTTAGGGACGGTACCAGTGCCCATACATACTCAATTTGATCAACAGGCGCTCCATAGTGCGTGCCCCGTACCAGACATGAAGAGGAAGATCCCAGATATTCCTTCCCATAGGTGGTTATCTGGTATGCAGGCAATGAGTCTCTCGCATTATTCTTGTTAATGGAATTCGTGTACGGATATCTGTAAGAAGTCATATTACTGGTAGCCCAGTGTATAGAATGATTATAACATTCTGAATTTGAATTATTTTCGAACCATATCCATGAGAAGTTGAACCAAGCATCAGGGAAACGCGATCAGCATTGCTCAAGTACCAGGATACGGCGCCAGCCCATTCTTCCATAGAGCCATAATCTCCAATAAATCCAGAAAATTGCCACGCATGGGTCTTTCCAAGAAGTAATGAAAGGCCTGGCGCCGGCGTGAAAGTAAAGACCAGATGGTGCCAGTTATCTGAGATAATAGCTCCGTACTGGAGGGACGCATTGGCCGTGCGGCAGCCTATATTGCCGGCCTGCCACCGATGAATGATTTCGCACCATGCGGGTATGGCTGCTATACCGCTATTACATACCAAAGGCCACTCATTCGCAGCCCTGAAGAATAACCAGCTATCATAGTTCAAAGCCTCTTGAGCGCTGGAAGGCACCGGAACACATATGCCTCCCTTTGCATTAACCACTGCATTGCAAGTCTGGGGCTGCGTCCATGTATTTTCCGCGTTCAGCTGCCCGTAACGCGTGTCGTTTTCCTCCCGGGAAACATGAATGGCCGCATTCTCTTCATGAGAAGCTAAAGCGGAAGCGTCCGCCTTGGCATTCCATGCCGTACGTTCTTCTTCCGTTACGTGAACGGTTGCATCCTCAACATGCTCATTGAAATCATTCTGCGTAGCCATGAGAATTCCGTTAATAGTGGTAATTTTATCCATGATTATTTTTGTTGGTTGCAAGCGTTGTAAAACGCTTTCATTTTCAGTTTTAATGGGGGGCTCCGGACAGCCGGTAGTCGAAAATATCCAACTATGCTCGGTTGACTCGGCGTCCAAGACAACTGACGAAGCGGTTCCCTATGGAAGTTTTCTCTTCCGAAGCAAAGGTATCCGCCATTACCCGTTTTTCCCGGCCCAAGACAATAATTCTTTATGCGCTGGGTAAAAACGGCAATAATCGATACCACTTCTTCCCAAATCTGTACGTGATCAGGAGAAATATCATCCCGCCTGCCACGTTGAGAACAGAAAGCTTCTGCTGAAAGTCGCAGTAACTATTCCTTCTCTCAAAAATATGGAAAAATATTCTTTTCTAATTCATTTATAAAAGCTATCCAGCAGGCGTTTTTGAATCAATACCTTCCAGAACACCACCTCAAGCACACCTCTAATTCCGCCATCATCTCCAGAGGGAGAAAACCACCCTCACTCAACCTGCCAGTCTTTTATGAAGCATTCCTGCGCTTGACTGAAACGGGCGCCTTGCACCATTGGTTCGGAAAACCTTGCTTCCCCAAAATAGAGGCACGACCAACAATTCCTCACTCCTGAAAATGAAAATAGGCCCGCCAAAAGCGAGCCTTTATCCGGGGCTTCTTATTTCTCTCGTCTGGCCGATTCAGCAGTAAATCTTACTTATCTCTCTTTTTAGTACCATCCTCTTTTCTCTTCTCAGCTTTCCATTCCCAGGGCGGAATCGGACTCGGTTCCGACCACAACCCTTTTTTGCCGGCTCTGGCTTCCGATTCATGGGAGGCAAGTTTCCGGCTGGTTGAATGCTTGTAACGCCAGGCCCATCCTTCCCGCACCATTTCCTCATCCACGGAAGCAGTCCCATACACCACCAATCCCAAAATGCGGCCATACCTGTCACGCCCGATATACCGCACGGTAACAGTCTCCCCCCAGATCAGCTTTTCCAAATAGTGTTTCGCTCCATCATAACCGTCCTGCCCCCTCTCCGGCGCGTCGATTCCTTCAAGACGAACTTTATGAACAATCTTTTCTTCCGGCGTTTTCTCCAAAACAACAATGGTATCACCGTCAATAACATTAATCACAACTCCCCTGATCTCTTCACCAAAAGCAATACAGGAACCCAGAAAAAAAAACGGCAGCCACTTCATAAAGTAGTGATATAATGTGAAGAATGGCAACAGACAAGCATTATGTGAACAAGAGATTGCCCGGAAACAAGGTATCAGCCCCTCACCATTCCACAGGCCGCTCATTTGATAGCAGCCTTCCTTGTACCAAATTATCAAAAAACCAGTGCCACCTGCATTCTGAGAGACGAAAAAGGCCCGCCAGAAGCGAGCCTTTTATCTATGTAATTTATTGCTGTTTAGCGAAGTACCCCCGACCGGACTCGAACCGGTACGATCTTGCGATCAACAGATTTTAAGTCTGCAGCGTCTACCATTCCGCCACGAGGGCATTGACCGGACGGCACTTTACAGGAATGCCGTGGGGATTCAAGTCCGAATCCCTTCAGGCCCGTCAATGGCCTAGTCGCGGACTTCCACAACCATGCTGATTTCCACCGCTACGTTGAGCGGCAGGGCGGACACGCCGACGGCGGTTCGGCTGTGGCGGCCGATTTCCCCGAAGGCTTCCACCAGCAGGTCGGAGGCGCCATTGAGCACCTTGGGATGATCATAGAATTCCGGCCCTGCATTGACAAAGCCGTTGACAGCCACGATGCGGGAAACCTTTTCCAGGGAACCCACCGCCTGTACGATGACGGCCAGGCGGTTGAGGATGGCTGCCCGCGCCGCGGCCTGCCCTTCCTCCACCGTGAGGTCCTGCCCCACCTTGCCAAAATATTTGTCCTCTCCATTCACGGAGATGCCGCCGGAAAGATGAAGCAGATTGCCCGTGCGCACGCATTGGACGTAGGAGCCTACCGGGGCCGGAGCATCATAAACGGAGTAGCCGAGTTCGGAAAGTCGTTGACGTATTTTATCCATAAAATAGAATTTTTTAACGAAGGTTGGATGAGGAAATGCGGCGGATGACGAGCATTTCCCGCCGCATTTCATGACATTTTGAACGTTTTTAAGGCCGTTTGCACGTAAAATGATTGCCATATACCTCATTTAGTTGCTATTGAAACAACCCGTACATCATGACCGAAGAAACTCCCTCCACAGACTCCAAGCAGCAACTGCCGGATCTTTCCGGCCTGGCCGACTTCCAATTTGGTCCGGCATGGGCAAGAGCCGGAGCCCGGAAGGAATACTCCGGTTCCTCGCCGGCCTACCGTGACAGGGATCGTCAGGGTGACCGCCGGCCGCGCCGCGACAACCGTGACGACCGCCGCCCCAGAGGGGAGCGCCGTTTTGACGGACAGGGAGAAAAAAGGTTTAACCGGGACGACCGCAGCCGCGGGCCTTTCCGCGGGCACCGCGATGGAGACCGCTATGAACGTCCCGCGCGGGCGCCGCAGGCGGAACCGGCGGAAGGGCTGCGCGTGGAGCTGCGCCCCGTGGACTCCGGCCTGGCCGCGCTTTCCCAGGAGGTGCAGAAGCACCGCCGCACCATTTCCCTGATGGACCTGGCCAAGGTGGTCATGGGCGCGTTCGACCGTTATGACCTGGTGTTCATGAAGCAGGAGAACGGTCCGGACCTGTACCACTGCAAGCATGGCGACGGAGCCTGCTTTATTTCCCGCCAGGAAGCCGTCAAGCATCTTTGGAACGCCGAATGGCTGCCCCGGTATTACGAGTCCGTGGAACAGGAAGTGGAAGCCCCCAAGGGAGATTTCAAGGCGATTGCCAAGTGTTCCCTGAACAATGAACTGATAGGCCCGGTGAACTGGCACGGCTACCAGTCCGCCCTGATGAATCTACACCGCACCAAGTTTTCGGACATGCCTTTCGAGGTTTTCCGTTCCAAGATCGTCACGGACAAGAATGAAGAAACCGTGGAAGCCTGGCAGGCCTCCGTTTCCAAACGCACGGCCTGGAAACCCCTCCGGGAAGGAGCTCCGGAAACCCTTCTGGAAACTCCGGCCTCCGTGGAACAGGATTTTGACGCCAACCATTTTGAAGAATGCTACGACGTTACGGACAAGGTGTTCGTAAACGGCGCGGTGAAAAAGACCCATCTTTCCCCCGGCCTGTGGGCGCATCTGATCCAACTTTCCAGTACCACCCGGCGCCATCCCAGCATGCTGATTCCGAACCTCTGCCACGGGCTGGCCCGCCATCACATGCCTATCTTCAAATGGCAGGGCAACCACTATACGGGACCGGCACGTCCCAAGGCCATGACGGAAAACACTATTCTTTCCGACTCCCTGATGTCCATCGTAAACTGGGCAAAGGAACATCCCGGCAAGGGAGTGGACGTCATGCTCAGGGAGCTTTCTCCCATTCCGGACCATGAAGGAGTGACGGAAGAGGAAACCGCCCGGGCCAAGGAAAAGCAGCAGCTTCTGGTCCGCGACCTGCTATGGCTTTGCGAACAAGGCTATATCCTGGTTTTCTCCAACAACACCGTAAGCCAGCCGAAAACGGCTCCCGCACCGGCCCAGTCCCAGCCTAAAAAGGAAGCGAAACCCGCCAAAGGCAGGAACAAGGCGGCCGCTGCCGTCAAGGAAGGTGCTTCACAGCCCTCTCCGCAGGAAGAAGAAGCCGTACAGCCCTCCGATACTCCGGCCTCCGGGCAGGAATCCGCAGCGGACGCATCTGCCGCAAAGGCGGAGGAAGCTGTAACCATATCCCTGGAAACGGAAGAAGCCCCCGCGGAAAAAACTCCGGAAGCCGTTCCCGTAGAAGCCTGATTTAGCGGATTTTTCCCGAATTTCCCGTCATACAGCCCGCAGGATTATCTTGATCCTGCGGGCTTTGTTTTGTAGAAGGAAAAGGAAATCAACAGGATTTTTACTATGATCAGTACAACAATGGCAACCGCTCTGAATGAGCAAATCAAATGGGAAATGTATTCCGCCAACCTTTACCTCGGCATGTCCGCCTACATGCAGGACGCCGGACTCACGGGGTTCGCCCACTGGATGCGCATCCAGTACCAGGAGGAAACCGCCCACGCCCTGAAGCTTTATGATTTTCTGCTAGCCCGTGGCGGCCAGGTAGTCATGCTTCCCATTGACGCTCCCGCGGCAGAATGGGCCAATGTACTGGAAGTGTTCGAAGCCACGCTTGCGCATGAGCAGGAAGTTACCCGCCGCATCAATGAGCTGGTGCGCCTGGCCAAGGAGGAAAAGGACTTCGCCACGGACATTTTCCTGCATTGGTTCGTCAGCGAGCAGGTGGAGGAAGAGGAAACCGTCAAGGACATCATCAGCAAGCTCCGCCTGATCAAGGGAGAAGGCCAGGGAATGCTCCTCCTGGACAAGGACCTGGGTTCCCGCGTCTTTACCCCTCCCCCCGCCAATTAACGCATAACAAGCGGCTTTCCGGCCATTCTCCGGCCCTGTTTCATGAAAAACCGTGTCCCGGAGAAGGGCCTTCCTCTCTCCCCGCCGGAGGGATAGACTCTCCTTCCCGGTACAGCCCGTTTGAAAAAAGCCGTTTTACTACCCACGATATTCCCTACTGCCAGCATTCCCGTTTTTCATGGACCGAGATTTGTTCCCGGATTCCGGACTTCCGGCTCAATCATCAATCGCCTCCTGCGGCGGTACGGGTAGAACGCCTTTCCCCGGAATTGCCCGGCTAATCAACGTCCCCGTCTCCGTTTCTTCTCCACGGGAAGGCAAAATACACTCCCTCTCTCCACAAACACATGAAAGAATTTGAAAAAGCATTGACGAGCCAGGGCAAACACCCCTCCATTCCGGAGGAAGACAACTGGTTCGGTCCGTTGGTGGGAACCTGGGACATGGAATGGATTGACGGCCATGGCACGGAACAGGAACGCCATGTTCCGGGGGAATGGATTTTCTCCTGGGTTCTGGAAGGCACGGCCATTCAGGACATCTTTATCTGCCCTTCCCGCCAGGCCAGGAAGACGAAAACGTGGCCGGATGCGGCCTACGGAACAACCATCAGGATTTACCACCCCGGAAAACGCGCGTGGGACATCTTTTACGGAACCGCCGGGGAAACCGTACAACTTGAAGCTAAAAAGGAGAACGGCCAGATCGTCCTGACCGAAATCACGCAAAAGAACATGAAATGGATTTTTTCCGACATCACGGATCATACGTTCCATTGGAAAAACATCCATACCCCGGATGGAAAGAACTGGCTGGTCGGCGGAGAAGCATTTGCCACCAGAAGGCAGTAACAGGAAGGAAAGCTCCCCGTCCGCCCGGATATCCCTGAATTGAAGGAAAAACCCGGAGAAAAATGCCTCTCTGCACGTGGGCCTGCCCACCCAGCCCCTCGCCTGTACCGTCTCCGGACATGACACTGAACTGACGCCTTTCCACAGGCTTCAACCCCCGTTTACCCCTCCTGCGCGGAAACTCCGCACCGGCGGAGCCATTTCCTGGCAGACAGCACTTTAGCGGCATTTTCCATAAGGATGTTTTAAAGAAAAAAGCCTCCTCCACGGAGAAGGCATTCCAACTCTTCCGGAACGGGCCGGGCACCGCAAATCCACCGTTTTCCATCCCCTTGAAGCGCCTCCGCTCCGGCATAAAACTTTCCGTTTGAAGTGGCAAATTCCAGCCTTTTTCCCGTTTCCGCCATCCTCATCCGGCAGGGCCTTGTCATCCTGCATCCATCTTTTTCCGGCATTTTTGACAGCTATAAATGCCGGACACGGAAATGATTTATTTTCTCAGCAGGTTACGTAGCTTTTTTACATGTTATTCACATTGTATCATCAAAATAATATCATTCTATTCACATTCAACATATTGTATAAAAGTTACCACCAAAAGCGTACTATCCGCAAATGTAAAATTTTAATAAAAATTTATCTTTTGACTTGCTCCGGAAAGATGCGGGAGGTAGGTTTGCCGAACCGCCGGACAGCTTCCGGACGCGAACACAGCACCAAACTTACCCCAAACATTCACAACGTCGATGAACTCCATTTCTGAAGAAGCAAACAAGCTGGCGGACTTCGTCCTGCTCACCCAGCGTTCCTGCATTCTCAACCTTTCTCCGGAACTGAATGAAGGCAAGGTTTCCTACCCTCAGTTTTTCCTGCTGACCTATCTGGCCAGCGAGGACTTCCTGAGCATGTCCAGCATCGCGCAGAAGATGGGCCATTCCACGGCGGCGGCGACCGGCATGGTGGACAAACTCCAGGAAATGGGCTACCTGACCCGCATGAGCGCGGCCAAGGACAGACGCAAGATCATGGTCGCCATCACTCAGGAAGGGCGGGAACTGGTGGACCGCATGCGCCAGAACATCGTCCGGGACCTGGCCGCCCTGATGGCCGGTACGGACCATGAGGCGCGCCAAGCCATCGCGGACACCGGCAAGTCCATCAAAAGACGCCGCCTGGGCTGAAAACCGGCGCAGGCCCGTTTTCTTTCCCCCTCCCTGCCAGCCATGCGGGGAGGACGTTGAAGGAGGAGTTTCTTCCTCGCGCCCGTTCCTGCCTGCCGGAACGCTTTTCACGACCGCTTTCCGGATCTTAAATCGGGCTTCCGGTGGAGATTGTTTTTGCCTGGGCCGGGTCATCGTGCTAAATACTGGCAGTCACGAATGAAACACACCATGGATCTCCATACTTATCTGCGCAATTTTCCGGATGCCCGGGGTCGCTTCGGCGAATACGGCGGCGTATATCTACCGGACGAACTCGTCCCCGCCTTTGAAGAAATCACGGAGGCTTACCAGACCATCGCCCATTCCGCCCAGTTTATCAACGAACTGCGCCGCATCCGCAAGCAGTTCCAGGGGCGTCCCACCCCCGTTTACCACTGCGAACGCCTGTCCCGCCACCTGGGCACCTCCCAGATTTACCTGAAGCGGGAAGATCTGAACCACACGGGCGCGCACAAGCTCAACCATTGCATGGGGGAAGGCCTTCTCGCCAAATACATGGGCAAGAAACGCATCATTGCGGAAACCGGCGCGGGCCAGCACGGCGTGGCGCTGGCGACAGCGGCCGCCTTCTTCGGCCTGGAATGCGAGATTCATATGGGGGCGGTGGACATCGCCAAGCAGGCGCCCAACGTCACGCGCATGAAAATTCTGGGCGCCAAGGTCGTCCCCGTCACCCACGGGCTCCAGAGCCTGAAGGAAGCCGTGGACTCCGCCTTTGATTCCTACCTGAACAGCTACAAGGACTCCATTTACTGCATCGGGTCCGTGGTAGGCCCCCACCCCTTCCCCAAATGGTGCGCGACTTCCAGATGTGCATCGGCGTGGAAGCCGGGAACAATTCGGAAATGACCGGACTGCTTCCGGACGCCGTGTGCGCCTGTGTGGGCGGCGGCAGCAATTCCATGGGCATGTTCACTGCCTTCCTGGGCGACCCGCTGGACATTTACGGCGTGGAGCCGCTCGGCAAGGGCCCCAGGCTCGGAGACCATTCCGCCTCCATCACCTATGGAACCAAGGGCGTCCTGCACGGTTTCGAGAGCATCATGCTCCAGGATGAAGACGGCAACCCCGGCCCGGTCCATTCCGTGGCCAGCGGGCTGGACTACCCCTCCGTGGGGCCGGAACACGCCTACCTGCACGACATCGGCCGCGTGAATTACGTAACCGCTACGGACGAGGAAGCCGTGGACGCCTTCTTCAAGCTTTCCCGTTATGAGGGAATCATCCCGGCCCTGGAAAGCTCCCATGCCATTGCGTATGCCATGAAATGGGCTCAGGAAAACCCAGGAAGAGCCATTCTGGTCAACTGTTCCGGCCGCGGAGACAAGGACGTGGACTACGTCGTGGAAAACTACGGCTACGGAGAAAACCACCAGTTCCCCGCCTGACCCCGCCACTTCCCGCCTGCACGGCGGATGGAACCCGGCTCCCGCTCCATGCCATCCGCCGCGCTTTTAGCGGCTTCCTGCATTCCCCCCCATGAAAGAACTCTCCCGCCTGGTTCAACGGACCTTTCACGTCACGCCCCGGGAAGAGGACTTCCGGACGATTGCCCTCGGCGCATCCGGCCGCACCATCGTGCGCATCGGTCTTGGGGACCGGACCTGCATCGGCATCCTCTGGGGCGACGACCGCGCGGACAACGACTCCTTCATCCCCACGGACCGCCATTTGCGCGCCAACGGCGTCAATGTGCCGGAGGTCTATGACTACGAACCCCTCGCTCCCGGCTGCGGAGCGGCCCTGGCGGAAGACTTGGGGAACGACAACCTCCTGTCTTTCAGAAGCGAATCCTGGGAAAAACTCCGTTCCCGCTACATCCGGGCCATGGAACAGCTCCGCCTGCTACACGAATGCCCGTTTCCGGAAAACTTCTCCTTTCAGCCCTCCTTTGACGAATCCCTGTACCGCTGGGAGCAGGAATACTTTGCGGAACATCTGCTGGGCACGCACCTGGGCCTGTCCGCGGACGGCTTCCTGAACCATCCCGCGCTGCGGAAAATGGCGCAATTCCTGGCCGGGCTGCCGCTCTGCCCCGTTCACCGGGACAGCCAGTCCCAGAACGTGCACATCCATGCGGGAAAAACCTGGCTGATCGACTTCCAGGGCATGCGCGGCGGCCGCCCGGAGTATGACCTGGCTTCCCTGGTATTTGACGGCTACGCGCATCTGGAAGCGGAGCAGACGGACGAACTCCTCCGGGAATGGGAGCACCTCACCGGGCGCGCCCTGGACCGCGACATCTTCTGCGCGTGCGCCCTGCAGCGGCTCATGCAGATGCTGGGCGCGTACGCCAACATCGGCCACAACAAAGGGAAAACCTGGTATCTGAAACAAATCCCTGCGGGACTGGCGCATCTGCGCCGTCTTCTCCCCGGTTCCATGCTTGCCGAGCCGCTGGCAGGCATGCTAGAATAACTATTTGGCCGCCCTGATGACTCTTAAACCCAAATTCCTGCTTATTCTGTCCCTCTTCCAGCTCTCGCTGGGGGCTGGGCTGGATATTCGGCTACCTGCTCATTCCCCCCACCGTCTTTTTTTTATGAACAGGCCGCCGTCCGCGCCCTGCAAAAGGAATACCACACCGTAAGGACGGAGGGGCTGAATTCCTGAAAGCGACATTGTTCTCCAGCCTTACGAGTTTTTCAACAAGGGACAGACGGCCCCTCTCCCCGTCGTCTCCCTGCATCGGGAATCCGCCCTGAACAGTTTCCCCACCTATCCGCCCAACCCGATGGACTATACGGTTCTGTTCCGCCACCTGTACGAACAGGGCGCCAGAAACGTTTACGCCATTGCCCCCATGGCCTGGGAAGAGGAACCCGACAACATCGTCAAATCCGCCGTGGGATATGAACTGGACCGCTTCCGCCACAAGGCGCTGGGGCGTCAGATGAGCGAATCATCCCGCAGGGCGTCCCTGCCGTCCGGCTGGAAGCATTTGGCCATCCCTCCCGGTAACATCATCGGAAAAACGGACCAATTCCCCCGTGCGGACAGGCTGGTGGGGAAGAACCCCAGATAACCACGGAAGCCGGCACGCTGGGAACGGTCGTGGAAAACAGCGACCTGTTCTCCGCAAGCCAGGAAAGCGGCAAATCGTTCCCTCTCTTTGTCCGCTGGGGAGAAGACATCATCCCCACCCTTCCCCTCGTCGCCGCGCTGAATGCGCTGGACCTGGACCCGGAAGACGTCAGGCTCATCCCCGGCGATACCCTCCTCCTCGGCAACAGCCGTTCCATTCCGCTGGATGAATATGGCCGCATCCCGCTGGCGGAAAACAGCGGTCCCACGCTGCTGGACACGCAGGAAGTCATCGTTCCCGTTATGTCCGGCCTCCGTCCCCCGGATATGAGCGCCGTCAGAAAACTCCTCTCCTCCGCGGACGCCGTCATCGTTTCCGAACCCTTCACGCCTTCCGAGGCTCCCGACGCCCAGGCGCTCCTGACGGCGAAAACCATCCGCAGCATCATGGGAGCCCTGGCCCCGGCCCCGGCCATGCTGATTCCGGTGGCTCCCGCCTGGGTGCAATGGGTCATTGTGCTGGACGTACTGCTGCTGGCTACGTGGGCCCTCCGCTTCCGGAAACGGGGTCGCTGGCTCCTGTGGGCCTTCTGCATCCTGTCCGCTCCCGTCCTCGCCTGGTACCTTTTCTCCGTACACGGAGTCTGGTTCCCCGTCATGACTCCCGTCACCGGCGTGTTGTGCGTGGCCCTGGCCGGCAGCCTGATTCCCTGGTTTTCCCCTCCTTCACATGAAGCGGAAGAAGATGACGGGGAAGACCCGCCTCCCTCCGCCCTTCCGGAAAACGGAAACGGAGCCGGCAGCGTCCTTCCCCGGACAACCTGTATCAGGAACCCAATGAGGTTCCCATCCCGCACCACCCCAAAAAACAGTCTGATTCATGAACCAGCGTAAAAAAATCCTCTTCGTCTGCACCGGAAACACGTGCCGCAGTCCCATGGCCGAAGGCCTCTTCCTGAAGCTTTCCGCCGGCCATCCGGAATGGCTGGCGGGGTCCGCAGGCACCGCCGCCTGGAACGGACAGGGAGCAAGCCCGGAAACGCTCCATGTCCTGAACGACCACGAAGTGGACCTCTCCGGCCATGCAAGCCGCGCCGTCACGCTGGAACTGGTGGAAGAAGCCACGGACATCTACACGATGACGGAAAGCCATCTGGCCGCCATGCTGGCCAACTTTCCCGAACACGCGGACAAGATCAGGCTGGTCACCTGCTACACGGACAACAGGAACATCAGTGACCCCATCGGATGCGGGCAGGCCGCCTACAACAACGTGGCGCGGCAGCTCACGGACGCCATTCGCGCCATCATCGCCCGCATGGAGCAGGAAGCCTAATCCCATTCCCATTCCCGTTCTCCTTTTCTCTTTTTTCTTTTCCCGGCATGTCTCCTCCCGCAGTGCTGCACATTAATCTTTCCCGGCAGAAGCTGACCCTGGAATCCGCCGGAACAATCCTGTTTTCCTGCCCTGTTTCCAGCGGGAAAGCCGGCACGGGCAGTCAGCAGGGATCAGGAAAAACGCCCCTGGGCCGCTTCCGCATCTGCAAAAAATCGGAGCGGGACTGCCTGAGGACACCATCTTCGTCTCTCGGCTCCCGGTTGGCTGCTACCCGGCCGCCATCCCGGAGGGAATGAATGAACATTCTGACTTCATCCTGACGCGCATCCTGTGGCTGGACGGCCTGGACCCCGGAAACGCCAATACGCAGGAGCGCTACATCTATATCCACGGCACCAACCGGACGGACAGCCTCGGAACACCGGACTCCACGGCTGCATTCGCCTTTCCCCGCAGGACATGCTGACCCTTTTTGACTTGACGGAAGAAGGCACGGAAGCGTTCATCCGCCTTTAAGCCCTTGTTTTTTAGAGAAAATCTAAAAAAGTTGTGAGAGCGGAAGGAAAATAATTGAACAAAGCCCTCTCCGGGATGTATAAAACATAAAGGTTCCGGAATTTGGCTGCCGGCATCTTGTTCCATAAACAACCACTCATCCCCAATCAATCATGGACGATCCGGTCTTATTATCCCGTCTTCAGTTTGCCGTCACCATCATGTTCCACTACATCTTCCCGCCGATGACCATCGGCCTGGGGGTGGGTACTGGTGGCACTGGAAGGCCTCTGGCTGAAAACAAAAAACGAGCTCTACCACAAGCAGGCCAAATTCTGGACCAAGATATTCGGCATCATCTTCGCGCTGGGCGTGGCCTCCGGCATCGTGATGGAATTCCAGTTCGGCACCAACTGGGCGGACTACTCCCGTTGCGTAGGCGACATCTTCGGCAGCCCCCTGGCGGCGGAAGGCATCTTCGCCTTCTTCCTGGAATCCGGCTTCCTGGCCATCCTGCTCTTCGGCTGGGACAAGGTGGGGCCCAAAATGCACTTCTTCTCCGCCTGCATGGTGGCCCTGGGCGCCCATTTCAGCGCCATCTGGATCATTGTGGCGAACTCCTGGATGCAGACGCCCGCCGGCTACAAACTGGTGGAAGTAAACGGAAAAATCCAGGCGCACATCACCAGCTTCTATGACGTGGTCTTCAACCCGTCCACGGTGGACCGCCTGACGCACGCCCTGGCGGGGTGCTGGCTGGCGGGAGCCACGCTGGTGCTCAGCGTCTCCGCCTGGTACATCCTGAAAAAACGCTTTACGGGCGGCGCCAAGAAAAGCTTCAAGGTGGCGCTGGTCATCGGCCTGATAGGCGTGGTCGGCATGGGCATCACGGGCGACTCCAGCGCACGTGAAGTCTCCGTCCACCAGCCCGCCAAATTCGCCGCCATGGAAGGCGTGATGGAATCGGGGGCTCCGCAGTCGCTCCACCTCGTCGGCTGGATGAACCCGTCCACCCATGAAGTGACGGGCATCTCCATCCCGTACATGCTCACTTTCCTGACTCATCATGACCTGGATACCCCCATCACCGGCATGAACGCCATTCCGCAGGACGAACGTCCCCCCATCCTGCCCGTCTTCTACTCCTTCCACCTCATGATCCTCATCGGCTGTGCGCTGGGCGCCCTGTTCCTGCTGGGCCTCTGGGCGTGGAAACGCGGCTGGCTCTTTGAAAAACGATGGCTGCTCTGGTGCTTCGTCTTCTCCGTATTGGGGCCGCAGATTGCCAACCAGGTAGGCTGGGCCGTGGCGGAAATGGGCCGCCAGCCCTGGATCGTGTACGGCATCCTGAGGACGGAGCACGCCGTCTCCCCCACCCTCACCGCGGCGGAGGCACTCTCCTCGCTGGGCATGTTCTTCGTCATCTATACCCTGCTCCTGGCCCTCTTCCTCTACCAAATCACCCATAAAATCCACAAGGGCCCCGACCAGGAAGCGAAGGAAGACGACGGCACGGGTGAAGGCAAGCTTCAGGTACCCTTTGTCAAAGACTAATCCCCATCCCCCCCACTTAAAACCATGTTGGACAACCTCACTCTCGCAGACCTGCAAATCATCTGGTTCATCCTCGTCGGCGTACTCTTCTCCGGCTACGCCGTTCTGGACGGCTTTGACCTGGGAACCGGCACCCTCCAGTTCTTTATCAAGGGAGATGAAAACAGAAGACTGATGCTCAATGCCGTAGGCCCTGTATGGGACGGTAATGAAGTCTGGCTCATCACGGGCGGGGGCGCCCTCTTCGCCGCCTTCCCGTACGTGTACGCCTCCGTCTTCTCCGGATTTTACCTGGCCTTCATGCTCCTGCTGCTCACCCTCATCTTCCGGGCCGTCTCCATCGAATTCCGGAGCAAGCAGCCCATGCAGTGGTGGCGCAAGGGCTGGGACATCACCTTCTCCGTCAGCAGCCTCCTGGCGGCCCTGCTCATCGGGGTGGCCATGGGCAACGTCACCAGGGGCATCCCGCTGGACGGGCAGGGCAACTTCACAGGAACTTTCCTGAGCCTGCTGAACCCCTACGCCGTCCTGCTGGGCCTCACGACGGTGGCCCTCTTCGCCATGCACGGCGGCATCTTCCTGATGATGAAAACGCAGGGCAACCTCCAGCAGCAAATCAAAAGGCTCCTCAAGCCCTGCATCATCATCTTCACCATCCTGATCATCATTCACGGCGCGGCCACGCTCCTGTATGTGCCGCACGTGGCGGCGGCATTGGAACACTCTCCCTGGATCTACGGCATCGCCGCACTGGCTGCTGTTTCCATTGCGGCCATCTGGATATTCATGAGCAAAAACCGGTCGGGCTGGGCCTTCATCGCCTCCTGCTCCACGATGGGGTGCATGATGGCCATGTTCGGGGCCTCCATGTTCCCCAACCTGCTCTACTCCATGCCCAATCCGGAGCACTCCCTTACCCTCGTCAACGGTTCCTCCACCCGGGAAAGCCTGATGGTGATGACTTACATCGCCCTCATCGGCGTTCCGATCGTCCTCGCCTACTCCGCGGCCATCTACTGGGTCTTCCGCGGCAAGGTGCAGCTCAACGAGCACAGCTATTAATGGTTGGAAATTCCGCCTTCAGAAAGCGGACGACAACCAGCGAATAAACCACTGTTCCCCATTCCGTCCATCCTTCCCGCATGAACGCCTCCATCTTCTCCAGACTCACGCCTGAGGAAATCACGGCGCTCCATGAAACATGGAAAAACGATCCGCTGTCCGTAGATCCCCTTTGGGCGGCCTACTTTGAGGGATACGAACTGGGCAGCGGCGGCGCTCCGCGGGAAGAGGAAAACGCTGCGGACGCCTCCCCGTACACGGTTCCGCCGGAAAGCGCGGAAGGCCGCGGGCGCGTCAACCAGCTCATCCGGGCATACCGGGTCATGGGGCACAAATGCGCCCGCTTCAACCCGCTGGACTCTCCGGAGGAAGCGACCGTTCCCGTACGTCCGGAAGAACTGGGCTTCCGCCCGGAAGACATGGACCAGCCCATCAACATCGGCACCTTCCAGAAAGGGCGCATCTTCACCCTCCGGGAAATCATCGCCCACCTCCGGAACACCTATTGCGGGGCCATCGGATTTGAATACCAGCACATTGACAACCTGGAAATCCGCTCCTGGATTGAGGAAAAAATAGACCGCCGGGCGGACGGCGTGGACTACGGCCCGGAAACCCGCCGGGACGCCTTCATCCACCTCTGCAAGGCGGAACTGTTCGAGGAATTCCTGGGCAAGCGCTTTATCGGGGAAAAACGCTTCTCCCTGGAAGGGGGGGAAGGCGCCATTGTCCTGCTGGACGCCCTGGTCAAACGCTGTCCTGCGGCAGCCATCTCCCACGTGGAAATGGGCATGGCCCACCGGGGCAGGCTCAACGTGCTGGCAAACATCCTCCACAAGCCGCTGAAAACCATCTTTTACGAATTCACGCCGGACTACCTTCCGGAATCCCCCATCGGCCGCAGCGACGTGAAATACCACCTGGGCTATGCCGCCACGCGCCACGTGGACGGCGTACCCCTGCACATCAACCTCTCCTCCAATCCCAGCCACCTGGAAGCCGTCTACCCCGTAGTGGAAGGCCGCGCCAGGGCCAGGCAGCACAGCCTGGATGACATGGAAAGAAAACATGTGCTCCCGCTCATTCTCCACGGGGACGCCGCCTTCGCCGGACAGGGGCTGGTGGCGGAAGTGCTCAACCTCTCCCAGCTGAAAGGCTACCGGACCGGCGGTTCCATCCACCTGATCATCAACAACCAGATCGGCTTCACCACCAGCCCGGATGAAGCCCGCTCCTCCCATTACGCCACGGACGTGGCCCAGATGCTGGAAGCGCCCATTCTGCACATCAACGGGGAAAGCCCGGAAAACCTGATCTGGGCCGCGGAATTCGCGCTCCAGTTCCGCCAGAAATTCGGCCGCGACATCATTCTGGACATGTACTGCTACCGCCGCCTGGGACACAATGAAACGGACCAGGCCGCCTTCACAGCCCCCATGCAGACCAAAAAAATAGAGGCGCGCCCCACGGCGGCGGCCCTGTACGGAACCCTGCTCCGGGAACGGGGGGAACTGACGGAACAGGAGGAACATGGCATCAGGGAACGCATCTGGAACGGCATGCAGCAGGCATACGACCAGATGAAGGAGCACCCGGCGGACTACATCCTCCCGGTCAGCGCGCCGGATGCGGATGAATCCCCCATTCCCCGCCTCAGCGTGCGCACGGGCATCAGCCCGGACCTCTTCCGGCGCATCGGAGACATCCTGACGGAACTGCCGGAAAACTTCACGCCCCACCCTACCCTGGAAAAACGCTTCCTCTCCCGCCGCCGTGAAGCCTTCCGGGAAGACGGCCCGCTGGACTGGGCAATGGCGGAATCCCTGGCATGGGGATCCCTGCTCACGGAAAACCACACCGTTCGCCTCTCCGGACAGGACTGCCAGCGCGGCACCTTCTCCCAGCGGCATGCCGTCCTGCATGACTTCAACAACGGCTCCGTGTACACGCCGCTGGAAAAACTGAACCACGGCACCACCGCCTTCCGCATCTACAACTCTTCCCTGTCGGAAGCCTCCGTGCTGGGCTTCGAATACGGTTATGCCCTGGAAAGCCAGGACGCCCTGGTCATGTGGGAAGCCCAGTTCGGCGACTTTGCCAACGGAGCCCAGGTCATCGTGGACCAGTTCATTGCGGCCGCGGAAGCCAAATGGCACCAGAAATGCCGCATCGTGCTGCTCCTGCCCCACGGTTACGAAGGGGCTGGGTCCGAGCACTCCAGCGCCCGCATGGAACGCTATCTCCAGCTCTGCGCGGACGACAACATGCAGGTCATCAACCCGACCACACCTGCCCAATACTTTCACGCCCTGCGCCGCCAGATACACCAGAACGTACACAAGCCCCTCATCGTCTTCACGCCAAAAAGCCTGCTCTCCCGGCCGGAAGCCGCCTCCGCCCGCCGTGAATTCCTGGCTCCGTCCCGGTTCCACGAAGTACTGGCTGATCCGGAAAGCCCGGCTCCGGACAAAATCACGCGCGCCGTCTTCTGCACGGGAAAAATCTACTACGACCTGGACGCCTACCGAAAGGAACACGGCATCGCGGACACCGTCATCATCCGCGTGGAGCAAATCTACCCGCTGGCGCAGGAACAGCTTACCTACCTGCTCGCCCCCTACCAGAAAGTGCGCGACTTCGTGTGGTGCCAGGAGGAACCCTCCAACATGGGGGCGTGGGGCCATCTGCGCAACCGGCTGGGCCGCCTCTTCGCCACCTCGTTCCGCTATGCGGGACGCCCCCCCATGGCCTGCCCGGCGGAAGGGGCCAAGGCCCTGCACGCCGCCGCGCAAAAACGACTCATCGCCACGGCCTTCGGCCCGCGCGCCCAATCCTGACCATCACCATCCCATGAGCGACATCCTGATCCCCAGTTTCGGAGAATCCATCACCGCCGCCACCGTAGCCGCATGGCAAGGGCTCCGGAGACGCAGTAGCCAGAGGAGACACCCTGGTCACGCTGGAAACGGACAAAGTCTCCACGGATCTGGAAGCGGATGAGGACGGCATGCTGGAAATCCTCGTACCGGAAGGAGCTGAAGCCCCCATCGGAGCCGTTCTGGGCCGCATTGCCCCGTCCGCCGGAACTTCCGTTCCGGAAAAGGAAGAGGCCACCGTGCTTCCGGAACCGGAAAACACCCCGCAGCCGGACGTAAAAAAGGCGGCATCTCCTCCGGAGGAACTCCCGGAACAGGCGCACGAACCGTCGGAAACGCTACGGGAAAAGCAATCCGCCGGGCCGGAACAGGCCGCACCCCGCTTCATCAGGAAACCCATGAGCCCCCTGCGCCGCACCATCGCGGCCCGGCTGGCACAAGTCCAGCACCAGGCGGCCATCCTCACCACCTTCAATGAATGCGACATGAGCGCCGTCATGGAACTGCGCAGGCAATTCAACGCCTCCTTCCGGGAAAGGTACGGCACCAAGCTCGGCCTCATGGGTTTCTTCATCAAGGCCGCCGTCAAGGCGCTCAAGGAAGTGCCGCAGGTCAACGCCAAAATAGACGGCACGGACATCGTGGAAAACCTGTACTACGACATCTCCGTCGCCATCGGCACGGACAAGGGCCTCATGGTGCCCGTCTTGAGGGACTGCGACCGGAAAACGCTCCCGGAACTGGAACTGGAACTCGCCGCGCTGGCGGAAAAAGCACGAAAGGGCGCCCTTTCCATGCAGGACCTGCAGGGAGGGTGCTTCACCATATCCAACGGGGGCACGTACGGTTCCCTGCTCTCCACCCCCATCCTGAACCCGCCCCAGAGCGGCATTCTGGGCATGCACGCCATCCAGGAACGCCCCGTCGTCCGAGACGGCCAAATCACCATTCGACCCATGATGTACCTGGCCCTCTCCTACGACCACCGCCTGGTGGACGGAAAACAGGCCGTGCAATTCCTCATCGCCGTGAAAAACGCCGTGGAAAACCCGGTATTCGAGCTGTAGGAAAACCTCCCGCCCCACCCCGGATCCAAAATCCCGGTACGAACGGAAACAGGCAAAACGGCCTCTTCCCCCGCACCCTCCTTCATGCGCGGCTTCGCTTCTCCAGCCGTTTCCCATGTCTATTCCCGGTCAGGGTTTCCGGGCGGAATCACAGGCGTCCGCCATCCTTCATGCCTGAAGCATCCATGTGAAAGCAAATGAAAAAAAGCGGCCACCGGAATTCCGGCTTTTGAACCCTTGACTTGATGCTGACATAAGGACTAACATCCGGTACCATGGCAGACTATCACGTACGGAGAAGCATTGGAGAACACATCCTGCGCAGCTTCGTCCTGGTGGCGGCCCTCTTCATCATGTCCCTGGGCATCGCCCTGTCCGCCAAGGCCAGCCTGGGGGTTTCCCCCATCTCCTGCACGCCCTATGTCCTCAGCCTGGCCCTCCCGCTGAGCATGGGGACCATCACCATCCTCATGCACCTGAGCTTTGTCGCCGTGCAAGCAGCCCCTGCTGACGCCCGTCCACCTTCCAGAATCCGTGGTCTTCGTCTTCGGCATGCTGACGGACTTCTCCATGTGGCTGGTATCTCCGCTGGAACCGGCGGGGTACGCCTGGTCCGCAGTAATCTGCCTGCTGAGCTGCGTCATTCTGGGCTTCGGAGTCTTCATGCAGGTCAAGGCGGACGCCGTCCTGCTGGCGGCGGAAGGCATGAACCTGGCGTTCGTCAAACTCTTCAAATGGGAATTCGGAGCCGTGAAAACCGGCATGGACTGCACGCTCGTCTGCATCGGCCTCGCCTGTTCGTTTTTCCTGCTGCACGGCCTCTCCGGCATCCGGGAAGGAACCGTCGTGGCCGCCATTCTGGTGGGCATGATCGTCCGGTTCTTCAACAAACACGTATTCTGGCTGGACAGGCTGCTGGAACGCGCCGCACGGCCCGGCGCCATGCGGGAACCCCTGCCTTCCGCGGAAACGGCGGCCTACGCTCCGGATGCGCCTCTGGTCATCTCTATTGACCGGGAATACGGCTCCGGCGGCCACGCCATCGGCGCCATGATCGCGGAACGGCTCGGCATCCAATTCTACGACTCGGAACTGGTGTACCTCACTGCGGCGCAAAGCGGCCTCACGCCGGACTACATCCGCAGGCATGAACAACAGCTCGCCAGCCGCTTCCTTTACGAGCTCTACGCCCAGAACTACGCCTACACGGCGGAAGAACAGCCGCCGGAAGACGCAACCTTCCTGGCCCAGAGCAAAGTCATCCGGGACATCGCCGCCAAACACGCCTGCGTCATCGTGGGCCGCTGCGCCAACTTCATCCTGAAAGGCCGTCCCAACCTGTTCAGCGTCTTCCTCCATGCCGACCCCGCTACGCGCATGCAGCGCGTCGTGGAAAACTACGGCGTCTCTCCCCGCAGCGTAGCCCGGACAATGGACACGATGGACTCTCGCCGCCGCAACCACTGCCTGCACTACACCGGCCAGGAACTCGGCAACGCGCGCCTTTACGACTTGTGCATCAACACATCGGACTACGGCCTGGAACGCCCGCGGAACTCATCCTGGAAGCCGTCAAAACCCGGACGCAGGAAACTTCCGCCCCGGAACCCGTGCCGCGGCGGAACAAACGCCCTCCCCCGCGAACGCGGAGAAACCTTCAGGGAGAAATCGCCCTGGCCTGAAACATCCGGAATATTCCCCCTATTCCCCTTCAACGCCCGGATGCCCCTTGCTGTCCAAAAAATCATGAGGCTCTGGTCCCTTCACCCGTCATATCTGGATTCCGCCGGACTGGTCGCCCTGTGGCGGGAAGGTCTGCTGGCCCGGAAAGTGCTCTCCGGCCAGACCAAAGGCTACATCCATCATCCCCAGCTCCACCGTTTCGGGAAACTCCCCATCCTCTTCAAACGCTGGACGCCTACCTGAAAGCCGTTTATGACGAATCCCTCCGCAGGGGCTACCATTTCGACCCTCAGAAAATCACACCCATGGAACCGCTCCCCCTTCTTCTCCTGCCGGACAAGCAACTGGAATACGAATTCCGCCATCTCCTGAACAAGCTACGGAAAAGGGATCTCCTCCGTTACGCCTCCCTGCTCACAGCTCCATTCATCCTCCCCCACCCCCTCTTTCGGGTGGAACGGGGAAATGTGCCCTGGGAAAAACCCCGGGAGGAACAATGACCGGAGGTGAACATACATTTTCCCCATTTCCCCGCAGCGTGTCCGGCCATGCCCGGCAACCGTATTTCCCGAATAACATATTCCGGATTTTTCCTGCCGTTTAAAGTTAACAGGAAGCCAATCGGCTTCCTTGCCGGGCAGCCTCTTCTCTTCCCCCGGCCCGCCCGGTTAAATTCTATTCACACAGATAAGCCGTACTACTGGCCTTTACATCTATTTTATTGAAAACAAAACGCTTTTTTCTTCGTAGAAACCAGGCATCCGGGCAGGCGGCAGGCTTCCATCCCCGGCAGGAAAATGTTGGATTGATTCAAACAACTTCTTCTCATTCAAAGTACAATATTGTCTCTAAATAATAAGTCCCGTATCCACTTAACATCAATAATTAGGTTGACACCTGCTTTCTATTTTTATAGTCTTTTATTACAAAAGACCAGATCTACCTCTAGTCTTTTATTACCAGCTATATATAAAAATAATTAAACGCAATACACCAACATTTTCTGTCATGAAATTGCACTTACCTATGACGCTTTTGGCAGCTCTCCTCGCATGTCTTTCCACCCCCCATGCCGCCACCGCCGCCGAACTGACCTGGACAGGGGCGGAAGGCAATAACGTGTGGACTCTGAACGGCACCCCGGACAGTTCCCCCTGGAACGGGAACGCCGTTTACACGGATGAGGATACCGTCATATTCGGAACCCTGGAGGGACAGACACTTGTTGAAGCCCTCATTTCCAGCACGGTAACGCCTGCGGGACTTACTTTTAACTCCGACACCACCAGCTACACGCTGAAAGGGACCGGAGCCATGGCAGGAGGCGGAACCCTCAGCAAATCCGGGACTTCCACCCTGCGCCTTGAAACATCCAACACCAACTTCTCCGGCACCATCAATCTGGATGGAGGCGTTCTGGAGCTGGGCGCCGATGGCGTGCTGGGAACGGGAAAAATCGTCTGGGGAGGAGGTACGGTCAAATACGGAGAAGGCGTCACCACAGACATATCCAACAACATGAACGCTGTAACGGCTGGCAAGGATACCATTCGGATTGACACCAATGGAAACAACGTGGTGTGGTCCGCATATACGCGCAGTAAATTTGCCTACGTCAAAACCGGTGACGGAGCCCTGACGCTCAAACCAACTTCAGCGAACACTTTTGAGAAGGATTTAACCATTGAGCAGGGAACCTTGGCATTTGACAGCACCAACGGCGCAATTACATTCACCGCGAACATCAAAGGCAACGGCGGCCAGCTTGAAAAAATGGGCGCGAATGCGCTGATCATCAATACCAGCTCTGCCCTGGCGGACTACCAGGGTGTCGTGAAGGTTTCTTCAGGAACCCTCCAACTGGGGAGCGCCAATGGAAGCAAGCTGGAATTCACCGGGGCCGATATCGTGGTGGGAGACGCCACCCTGAAGCTGAACGGCAACGGCAACAATCTCCATTCCGTCTCCAACAACATTGATCTGCTCAACGGTGCGGAAATCTATATCGGGAACTCCTCCGGTCCGACCGAGGGTTCCTACCAGTACACGCTCTCCGGCAATATCCGGATCGGACAATCCGCCACGGACGTCGTAGATATCACTACCCAATATGCAAAAACAATCGGACTGACAGGGACACTGAGCGGTGAAGGCACACTTCAATATCTTTCCGTAAACAATGGGACCGATGACCTGGCAAATAGGAAATTATTTATCACCGGAGAAAACACGGACTTTACCGGTACGGTGAACGTAGCTCTCCTGATGGGACCGGAGACGCTCCCGTAAAGAAAAGAGCCCTGGTCCTGGCCCATCAGAACGCGTTGGTCAACGCCACAGTCAACCTGTTCAATGAAGACGGCTACCTGCAGATCAACAATGCGGATAAAACCGGCAACATAGCCGGATTGAACGGAAAAGGCATTATTGCGGGGGAAAGTTCCGGAGTAGCGGCCGATTCTCCCGATACGCTGAACCTCGTCCAGAAAGATGGTCTGAACACCTTCACCGGGACGATTGCCGATACGGTCAGCCTGGTCAGGTCCGGCGCCGGAACCTTCATCTTCGCGGGAACGAACAACGGCCGGATCACCTCTTCGGAAGGAACGCTGCAGCTCGGCAACGCCGCCGGGGATTATACCGCGGGCAATGTCAACATTGCGGGCGGTTCCCTGAACATTGGCGGCTCCGGCACCCTTTCCCATGTAAGTGTCTCTTCACCGGCCTTCGGTACGGGAGTGAACATCTTCATGGACATCATGGGGGCGGAAAACGACCAGCTCACCTATACGGGAGCTGGAGCAGTGGAAGTAGGCGGCCTTTCCTTCAACATTGACCTTGCCTCCTCCACGGAAGACGCCTACACGCTGTTCACCGCCACTACGGGAACTTTCACCAGCAATGGTGAGCTCCATTTCCTCGGCCTGAACCGCGGGGCCGCCGCCACCATTTCACTGTCGGACGACGGAAAATCCGTTGTCCTGAATGTGACGGAGAAGGGTGAACACGGAAATCTGGTCTGGAATGGCGGCGGAGAGGGTATCTGGATAACGGAAGGAACCGCTGAAAATCCCCTGGGATATCACCGGCAACGGCGACAACAAATTCTACACGGGAGACCATGTCACATTTGACGGAACTGCGGCTGCGGACAAACGCTCCGTCGCCATTTCCGGAAACGTCAGCCCCGGCTCCATCACGGTCACTGCGGACGGCTACGTATTCGGCGGCAGCGGTTCCATCACGGGCGGCGGCAAGCTGACGATGGACGCGGAGGACGGTACCCTGACGATCAACACGGCGAACGCCTACACCGGAGGAACGGAACTGCTCAAAGGCAACATAGCCGTCAACCATGCACAGGCTTTCGGCTCGGGAAGCGTTGCCATGGCCACAGGAACAGGCCTCACGCTGGGCAACGGCATTACCCCTTGCCAACAGCATTTCCATGACGGAGACGGCATCTTTACCATTTCCGGAGACAAAACGGCCACATTGAACGGCCTTCTGTCCGATACGGCGGGAAAACTCCGCAGGAAAACTTGTCAAGTCCGGCGATGGAACGCTCGTCCTTGGAAATGCTTCCAATACCTACACGGGGGGAACGCAAATCACGGGCGGCACCCTGTCATTTGACTACGCAACCAGAACCGCACTGGGAACCGGAGGCATAGAGGTGGGCCAGGACAGCACCCTGCTCTATGCCGTCAATGCCAGCGGCGGGAAAACCACTTCCCTTTTCTCCAACAACGTCACAGGTACGGGAACAATTATCCTCGACAATACGGGGCAGGATGAGACCAAAATCAACAATGCCGTTTTGCAGGATTCGAAGGAGAACTCGTCTTGCGTGGAAACCTGAGATTCCATGGTGAAACCGGAGACAGCCTGGCATCCATCCAGGCAATTACGGTGGAATCCGGCACGCACCTTTACATGGATAACGAAAGCTCGGCTGGCACCCCGTGGAACCAGATTCAACGATCGCCGGAACGGGTACGGGCACGAGGAAATGACAAGGCGGGAGCTCTGCGCATGGACAACACCACCATTTCCGGAAATCTCACCTGAGCGCCGACGCCAGCATCATTGTCTATATTGCCGGAACTTCCACCATCTCCGGCAACCTGATCGGCGGGGACCACGTACTCACATTCAACCCCAATAACAATGCCGACCGGAAACTGGTCCTTTCCGGAGCCAGCGTAGCCGCGGGCGGAATCGGAAGCACACGGGCCGGCACGCTCATTCTGGGCGGCGGTACAGGAGAAGACAGCCAAAATACCGTAGCGGAACTTGGCGCCGGAGGGCTGAACTTGAACGCCAATACGGTTCTGGAGCTCAACAATGTCACCATCCGGGCCACAGAACAATGGGCGCAGAGCGTGGGTTCAAATACCGTTACTCTGGCGGACGGTACCACGAACACCATTGACACCAACAAAACGGACATCACCTTCACAGGAAATGTGGGAGGCGAAGGCTCCCTGGTCAAGGATGGAGACGGTACGCTTCCCATCGGTGCAGGCAGCAATTACACCGGAGAAACAACCGTCAGCGGGGGCACCCTGAACATGAACGGAGCGGCTCTGGCCGGAAACATCTCCCTGGGCTACGGCTCCCTGGCAAACGCGCAGAACGCCACGGGGAACATCTCTATCCGGCAGGACACGCCCGACAGGGAACCCTCTTCCGTTTCCCTGGGCGGCATGTCCGGCAGTAAGCTCAACTCCTACCAAGGATCAGCCAGCCGCACGGAAGACAAGGCCGCCAGCGTCACAAACATTGGCAGTGGGAACATTTCCCTGTCCAATTCCACTCTGGGCATCTCCTCGGACATGGTGGGAGACGGCAGCGGCGCGGTATTTTCCTTCTCCACTGCCGCAGACGGCAGCGTTACCCTATCCGGAAATCTGCTGCTCCAATTAACGGACAGTGCTGCGGAGTATCTTTTGAAAGATCCGAATAATTCTCCCCTCATCAACATCACCAACGGTACATTGACCCTGGGAGGCGGAACCACGATAAGCTTTGATACTCCCTATAATATCTACGGCTCCTTCTTCGATTCCAGCGTCACCTCCAACGGAGGCTCCCTGGTATTGCAACCCAAGGAGGGAGGTTCCGACTGGCTGATTCAGAAAGAAAATGATCCTCCCCTGACTTTTAACGATACGAACAAGACAATAATGGAGTCCATGGGGGCATCCACAACAATGGAATTATCAATATCGATATAACCGGAACGGAGGAAATGCAGCTCAAAAATCTGGAAGGAGCCTCGTCCTCCGCCCAGATCAATACGGGCGGCAATGAGGGGCTGACCCTTATCTTGGTCAACGCCGGAGATATCACCCATTCCACCTACCAAGGCTCCATTGAAGGAGACGCGGCCATCCGCAAAGAAGGGGCCGAATATGCCATGAGCATCGGCGGCAATGTGCGGACAAGCAGCCTGGATGTAGTGGAAAGCACGCTATCCATCGGCGGAAAGCTGACAACAGCGCAGGCCACGGTTATGGAAGACGGCGAGCTGGTTCTGAACGGAACGGGCAGCAGCATTGATGCACTGAATATAACAAGTGGCAGACTCACTCTTGGTAAAAACGCCACCGCTTTCGTGGACAGCCTGATGGCATACTCTTCCTCGCCCCAGAAAGGAATGATAAACCTGGGCAGCGGCTCGGAACTGACCATCCTTTCCACCACCGCCCTGAGTATGGCCGTTACGGGAAGCGGAACCTTCACCGTGAGCGGCGCCGGAAACACCTTCTCCCTGACGCAGGACGGCTCCATCAGCAATGACACCACGCTGGCTCTCCGGGACGGCGCGTCCACTACGGTGGACGGCGTGCTCAGTCTGGGCGCCCTGGCAGGGGACGGCACCGTTGATCTCGACGGGGGAATGCTTGAGCTGCACAACGCTTCCGCCGTCTTCTCCGGTATCTTCCGGAATACAGGTACCATTCAGATGAACGGAACGGGTTCCCAGACACTGGTCGGTCCCGGCTCTGCGGACGTCAACCTCGGCATCACTCAGGGAACGCTGGTTCTCCGGGGCAACGGCGTGACTTACGGCCATGTAGTCGTCGGAAACGTCGGTACGCTCAGCCTGGTTTCCGACAACGGGGTGCCCCATTTGCATACCACCAAAGACTTCTTCATGGGTGACGGCTCCACGCTGGACATTCACATGAATGTTACTTCCTCCTCCGAGCTGGGAGCAGCCGTATCCTCCGCGGGCACCGTCCATGTGGGAGACGCTTCCATCAATCTTTACAACGACGCGTCTTCCTCCTTCAATGCGGAAAACCGTACACTGGACTTCGTCCTGATGGAAGGGAACGGCGGAACGACCGCCACGCTGGGAAGCGGCCACAAGCTCACGGCCGGCTTCCTGTCCCTGCTCTACAATCTGCGTCTGGAAGCCCAGGGCAGCAACATCGTCCTCCTGGGCGACGAACGTACGGACAGTCCCTATCTTGCCGCTTCCACCACGCCCTACATCAACGAAGACCTTCCCTACTTCCCACATGTGGATGCAGGGGACGGGCTCCTACGCCCAGCTGGACACTAAAGGTGATGAAAGCGGCTACAAGCTCACCACCTGGGGAGGCACCTTCGGGGTGGACGTGGACCTCAGCGACTCCTTCACGCTGGGGGCGGCCTTCACGGCCAACTACGGCGACCTGACGGCCAGCGCGGCGGACACGGCCGATGGCCACCTGGACAGCTACTACGCCAACCTCTTCGGGCGCTACCAAAGTAAGCGCTGGGCCCACACGCTCATCCTGACGGGCGGGTGGAACGACGCCAAACTCAACCGTACGGTGGACTACGGAGCGGGCAGCTACAGAACGGAAGGCAGCACCAACGGCTGGGGGATGGGAGCGATGTATGAACTCACCTACGACATCTACCTCAACGAAGACAGGAGCAGCATCCTGCAGCCCCTGTTCAACGCCTCGGTGGTGACCACGCGCATGGACGGCTACCGTGAAACGGGAGCGGGCAACGCGGGTCTGAGCGTGGACAAGCAGGAATGGACGACGGGCACGCTTGCCCTGGGCGGCCGGTGGATGGGTCTTGTAGGCAGCAACCTCTTCGGAGGGAAGCGCTGGCGGAACTGCGTGTCAACGCAGCCCAGGACCTGGGAGACGACCGTGGAGAAACGGCAGTGGGCTTCCTGGCCAACCCCGGCTACACGCAGCAAGTGCGTGGAGCGAAGGTAGGGAGGACGGCGTTGCAGATAGGAGCGGGTCTGAGCGTGCCAGTAGGGACGCAGGGGACGATCTTTGTGAACGGCAACGCGGACATCCGAGACGGAGCCAGCTCTCTGAACGGAAGCATAGGCTACCGCTACGACTTCTAAAGAAGGTTAAGGTGCCGGAGGAGCGGCGGAAACGCCGCTTCTGCTGCAAAACCACAGGGCCGCCCGGGATGAACCGGGGCGGCCTTGTTGTTGGGCGGGAATGGACACAATGGACTTAATGGACGGTATGCATGTTTGTTTCCTCTGGCGGCGCTATGGACACCCCTGCGCCTCGGCTGAAGGAGGTAATGGCAGCCTGGACTTTGAACAGCGCATCAACGGCAAAGTCGTTCTGAAAACCATTGAGCCCGTCCGGGCACGAGTTGCAGGATTTGAGCGCCGTCTTTTTTGCCAGGCACGACGTAGTGGCCCTACGGCGTGATCCTGACTCCGGACGGCTACATCGCGACGAAGGCGTCCGAATTCGAATCCCACAAAGGACTGCTCATCCGCATAGGTTCCTCCAAGTATGAAAGCTTCCAGGTAGTCGGCACGGACCCGGCCACGGACATTGCTCTGGTCAAGGTGGATGCGGCCGGCCTCCCGCGCCAGGCCCCGTGAGCAGCGATGTCCCCTTGGAACGCTCGTAGTCAGCAACGGATCCACCACCAGAATTCTCCCGACGCCCCCAATTGGGCACCACAGCGCCGCCCGGCGCCCCATCCCGAACAAGGATACGGTTTATCTGGGGCGTGGTATTTGGAGAATCCTGCTCTTTTCAGGAAGTGGTCAAGGACGGGCCGGCCTTCCAGGCGGGCGCCCTGGCCGGAGACAGGATTGTAGCCCTGACGGAACCCCCGTCTCCACGCTGGAAGACATTTCCCCCATTTTATCGAAAAAAGCCATCGGAGAAAAACTCAAGCTGCGCGTCAGGCGCGAGGACAGGGAAATTTCCTACACCGTCACGCTGTCCCGTCGCAAGGCGCTGGGGGACCAGGTTCCGGAAACGTCCAACGACGAAATCAGCGGCGGGTTCAACAAACGGCGCGACGATTTTCCGATGGTTCTCCAGCACGACACTCCCTCCCGGTTTACGCTGATGGGAGGACCGCTCTCAACCTCAAGGGGGGAATTGATTTCGGCGAATATCGCCAGAGTGAACCGGGCGGAAAATTACGCCCTGCCGATCGA
>VOFH01000889.1_pt1 | contig 44001 bp, 75 predicted proteins | sample 5384091 | NCBI WGS metagenome assembly VOFH01 (sample SAMN12384727, study PRJNA508395) | human gut metagenome | isolation source: healthy gut G | host: Homo sapiens
CGTGCTTGCATATTCTGAATCTCAGCTTCACTACGTAGATATTTATCTTCAAGATCCTTATTCTTAGCTCAATTCAGCGATTTCTTCATAATCTTTGGTTGATTTTCCTTAACTCTCTTTTCGGTTGCTTGATCTTTCTTTGGTGTTTTATCTGGGGTCACTGTCTTTAAATCTTTTCATGCGGAAACTCTCTTACTCACAGCTAACCTCCTTACTTTAAATCTACCATAATAATCTAACAATTTCTTTGCTAGTTCATTCCTAAAATACTGAGTAATCCGATCATCTGCGAGTATGGCATGTTAGTTGGTCCAAGTAATGCTATTGTTCCTTTACCATATTTACCAACGCTATATTGTGCAGTCAACAAACTATAATCTTCAAGTAGATCTGATTGTAATTCCAGAACCTAACTTAACTTGAACTTTCGACTTTTGGAATCATTCTTAATTTCATCTTTAGGATTAAAACCAATCAAGCTTGAAATAGCATCATTTTGATCAATTAATTTGTAGAGAGATTTAACTTTAGCTAAATCGTCACTTTCATAATTACATCAAAAGATTAATCTGACCATCCAGCACATTTGCTCACTTAGCAGCTTCACAACTGAACTAAATTGGTTTTTCCAACTTAGTTAAATCAGACAAATTTTTGCAGCTTCTTGTCACGATTTCATTAACTTGTTGAAAGGGTTGGTCTAATTGATAAATAATTCGATTATAGACGGATGCTGGTATTTTACGGGATTAATCAAATGATCTAAGTAATACCGATAACCAGCAGTTGAAGGAATTCTACCACTTGAAGAATGAGTCTTCTCAAGTAGTCCCTTTTCTTCTAGTGCCGCCATTTCATTTCGAACTGTAGCACTTGAAACCTTGACAGGCAGTTGATTCATCACGGTCTTAGAACCTACTGGCTCATGAGACGAGTAAAGTCCATAATAATAGTCTTTAAAATAAGTTCTTGCCGTTCAGTCAACATTTTCTCGCCCCCATCATTAGCACTCTTCTTCCTCTTGTGCTAACAATTAATATGATACCATAACTTAGCAATTGTGCAAGCAGAGTGCTAATTAAATTGCTTTATAAAAAAGATAAGCAACAAGTGCTTACCTTAATCATTTAATTGGTAGTCTAATTACAGTTTTACGCCTTTTCAGTCTTAGTTCTCCTTGGATCACTTAAATATATTTCATGATGATAGCGTGGATTTTGAATATCTATCTGATAATTTTCTTTTTTACAAATCGATGTATCTCTTCAATTGTCGCTGGCTCATCATCATAACTACCAATGTGCATTATCTGAGCGCAAAGTCCTTCATCATAAGTAAAGAATTTAACTTGAAAAAATCTTGCTTTTTCTTCTCAGTAGCTGTCTTAACTGCCCAATTAAATTCCTTTTCTGTAACAAAATCAGGCAGTCGAATCATCGATATCAGGCGAAGTTCTCCTTGTGAGCATAATCAATTTTTTTGCTTATCTTTTGACCACCATAGTCCTTCAAGTGGTGGCACTACATAATCAAAATATCCTGGCATTTTATGCTCACTTTTTTTGCTCATCTTGATAGTATAGGCAAGCCCATAAAGTAATTCTAACGCCTTGTGATAAGTCCCACCTTCCTGATTAGGATCTCCACTTCCTGAAACTGCGATGTAATTCATTTTAGGAACCTTAATAATTTCAGGTTGCTTTTTTGGATGATACAAATTTTTATATTCTTTTTTATAATCAAATGCCATTTTTATTCTTTCTATACAATCTGCTAGTCATCTACCTTTAATTTTATCCGTTTACTTGCTACTTGACTAATAAAATACTCATCATGCTCAACTAAAAGCATCGCTGGTTTAACCTTCTTTAAAACATCAATTAATTGATCTTGGTTAAACACATCTAGGTAATTTGTTAGCTCATCCCACAGATAAAGGTCAGCCTCTTCAACTAATGACTTAGCAATGGCCACTCTTTTTTTGCTGCCCCATGCTCATTTCTTCAATTCTCGTCTCAAAACTTGTTCTAGGAAAACCCATTTTCTAAGCATATTAAGCATTTTCTCATAAGACAAATGTTCCTTTTGAACAAATTCTGCCAAAGTGCCTGAATATTCTACAAAATTTTGTGGTAAATAGGAAATTTTAAACCATTAGTTAAACTTAAAATTCCTTGATAAGTTACATCTATATTTTTATTTAAAACACTTTTCAAAAAGTAGATTTTCCCTGATCCATTTTTTTCCTTCAAGGAAACAATTCCTCGTTTTTTAACAATTAAATTTAGGTCTTTAAACAACTTTTTATCTTGAACTTTCAAATCTAAATGCCGAGTTTCTAATAAAGTCGAGTGATAGTTTGGTTGAAAATTCATCTCTAATTCTGGCACAGATTCAACATTCCTTATTAAACCTTTTCTATCTTGGATATCTTTATTCATCCTTCTTTCAATATTTTTGATCTTTTTCATTATCTTAGCAGCCTTATGACCAAAAAATCCCTTTATTAATATCTGCATGAATTTCATTCTTATGTGCACTAGCTTTTTTATTATTTTCTGATTGAAGTGAATATCCTTTAATACGCTGTCTACTTGCATTTAAAGTTTTAATTTGACCACGGAGTTTTTCATTTTCTCCTGGTTAAACTTATCACGCTTCTCTTTAGTATCTTCATAGCTTGCATAATTTCCCTGATATAAATGAATCTCTGTATTTTCAATTGCAAGAACATGATTAGTTACCTGATTTAAAAAATCTCGATCATGACTCACAACAATATAACCTTGCGAATGTTTTTGCAAATATCTAACCACTTGTTTTCGCGACTCTTCGTCTAAATGATTCGTTGGTTCGTCAATTAATGGAAAAGCATCCTTATTAATAAAAGATAAAGCTAATAATATCTTAGTTTGCTCCCCTCCCACTTAAAGTATTAAAAGGTTGCCAAATAAGATTAGCGTCTACTTGCATTAAATTCAATTCACGTTCAAGTTCCCACCGGTCAAATTGAACTTGTTCTTCTAAAGCATAGAGAGTTAATTGTTCTTCATTTTCCACATAAAGAGGAAAGTAATTAAATTCAAGGTTAGCTTTGATGGCTCCTGTTCCTTGCAATTTTCCACGTAACAGATTCAAGAATGTTGTCTTTCCTCTGCCATTTCTGCCTACAAGTCCTAATTTCCAACTACTATCCAAATCTAAATTTAAATTATTAAAAATATTTTCACTACTGTCGGAATATTTAAAAGAAAGGTTTGAAATCTTAATATTGCTCATATAATCACCTCACGAAAAAAGCCTACACTTTTTGACAAGTGCAGACTTTCTCCTTATTAAGCAAAAAAGAAGATATTCCATCTACGTTCAATCTTGTCAAAAAGTGCACAGTTGTCCCCTATAAAAGAAAAAATAATTATTAAAATTCAACTATGCTATTTTGCAAGATTAAAAACGCAATGGCGTAACCTTCTTTCAATATTAGATTTCAATTGATAAAGACATTTTATCACATTAATTATAAAAAAGATAGATCCAAATAATTATTTTTCTAAATCATAGAAATATTGCTTTATATTTCGTTTATCTTGGTCTAGTTGACGTGATAATTCTTCAATTCCAGAAAATTTTTTATTTGAACGTATAAACTTGTACCACGCTAAAGTTAATGGTTCACCATATGCTTCCTCATCGAAATTAAAAATATTCGTTTCAATTGTTAAACCGTGGTTTGTTTTAAAAGTTTCGTTGTAACCAACACTAGTCATAGCATCATGCCATTTTCCATTTATTTTAGCCCTGGTTGCATAAACTCCCTCAGCTGGTAAAACTTTAGCATCAGAAATATCAAGATTAGCAGTCGGGAAGCCTATTTTATGTCCTCTTCTAAACCCATGAACAATAATACCTGAAGTTTCATATGGTTGTCCTAGTAAGGCAGCCGCTAATTCAACATTTCCACCTTGATTGCCTTTCTAATGTAGGTGGAACCAACTTTAATTTTATCAATAGATTGTTTAGGCTCCACTACAATTTGAAACCTACCTCGCGCAAACTTGGGAAGATTTTTTCTACATTAGCAATATCTTTTGGACCATAAGTATAATCAAAACCTACCACAACTGTATCTGCTTTAAGTTTCATAATTACTTGATCTACAAAATCCTGCGGTTTAAGCTGACTAAATTCTTTAGTAAATTTAATAATCACTAAATAATCTACTCCCAGCTTTTCCATTTTTTTGTTCTTTTTTTTCATGGGCCGTTTCTAAATAAACAAATTTATGATCATTTTTGTATATCTCTTTAGGATGCTTATCAAAAGTCATCACCATTAATGGCAACTTCTTCTCCTCGGCTATTAATTTTGCATCTTTAATAAGTTTCTGATGACCAATATGCACCCCATCAAAAAAACCTAACGTTAAGATTACCTTTTGATTTGTAATAGGTGCAGAGATCGGATAATCTAAGGTTATTACTTTCATTTTTACTCTCGCTATTCATTTTTAAAAGCATCATCTCAGGGCGATAGATTTTTCCTTGTCGCTGATAAATAGCTTTTATATGACCATTATAAACCAAAGCGACCTTAGCATAACTGGTATTTAAATTGATACTTGCACCGTTTGAGACCCGCTTAAATTGATCCGGCGAAAGTTGAAGTTGAGGTAATTCAGCAAAAAAAAACTATCAATTGGCTGAAGCCATTTTTCAGGAGTATCTACTTCTGCTTCAATTGTTTCTAAATCTACAGCTTGATTTAAGTCATAGCCTGAACTACTAGTTCGGGTAAGACTAGTCATTACAGCAGGAACACCTAACTTTTCACCCAGATCATTTACTAATGACCTGACATAGGTTCCTTTAGAGCAACGAATTGCAAAATCAAAGCTTTCCGTTTTTTCCAGTGGATCGTACTCAGGATCTTTTGTTAATTCATAACTATAAACATTGACTTTTCTCTTGGGACGTTCAACTGGAATATTTTCTCGAGCATATTCATAAAGTCTTTTACCATTTACTCTTACAGCTGAATAAATTGGAGGGACCTGTTCAAGTTTTCCTGTTAACTGCTTCATTCCAGCAATAATCTCACTTTTTGTAAATGGTGTATTTATTTTTCTTCAGCAATAGTTTTACCATCTAAATCATAGCTATCAGTTGACCGTCCAAACATTCCACTTCCAATATAAGATTTGGGCTTTTCATGCATCAATTCGATCAATTTCGTGGCTTGTCCAACAGCAATTGGTAATACGCCATTTACTTCAGGATCAAGCGTGCCTGCATGTCCAATATTTCTAATTTGAAGTATCTTTCTTAACTTATAAACACAATCACTGCTTGTTACCCCCACGTGGCTTATTTACTACTACAATTCCATTCAGCATATCTTAATCTCCAAAATAAAAAGACGCCTTTCGGCGCCTTTTACTTATTCTTATTTTCGTTCTTGATCTTGCTTCTTTACTTGGTTAATTAAATTATCAATTTTTTGAACCATAAGCAACAGAAGTATCACGTTTAAAAAATCAACTCAGGAACTTTATAAACAGTCAAGGTTTGACCAAACAAGTGACGCATCATTCCTTTTGCTTTATCAAGTCCTTCAGCTACTTTTCCTTTGCTGGGTCTTCTGTTAACAAGCTGTAGTAAATAGTTGCATATGACAAATCATTTGTGCATTCTACAGCTGTAATAGTAATATCACTTAAACGTGGGTCACGAATATCTTTACGTAAAATTTTTGTTAGTTCACGTAGGATCTCGCCTTCTACACGACCAATTCTATGTTTCATAATTAAGCTCCTTTTTGTGAAAAAGATGCCTATTTTACAGGTACCTCTTGCATTTCGTAGGCTTCAAGTTGATCGTCAACCTTAATATCGTTAAAGTTTTCAATTGTGATACCACAATCGAATCCTTGCTTAACTTCCTTGACATCATCCTTGAAACGCTTAAGAGATGCAACTTTTCCATCGTATTTCACAATACCGTCACGAATTACACGAATACCGGAATCTCTAGTAACATATCCATTATCAACAAAAGCACCAGCAATTGTACCAATCTTAGATACCTTCCAAGTTTCACGAACAGTTAAGTTTCCAGTGACCTTTTCTTCGTATGTAGGTTCAAGCATACCCTTCATAGCAGCTTCAACATCATCCATAACCTTGTAAATAATGTTATAAAGACGAATATCTACACCTTCAGCATCTGCTTGACTCTTGGCGGTATTAGTTGGTCTAACATTAAATCCAACGATAAATGCATTTGAAGCACCAGCTAATGTAACATCAGATTCATTGATTGCACCAACACCAGAGTGAATAATGTTAACTCTTACGCCCTCAACCTCAATCTTTTCAAGAGATTGTTGCAATGCTTCAGCTGAACCTTGAACATCGGCCTTTAGAACGATGTCAACTTCCTTCATGTTTTCTTTCTTCATTGTGTCAAACAAATTATCCAAAGTAACATGTTGACATTTTCACGTTGTTTCTCTAAAGCATTCTTAGCACGTTGTTCACCAACACTTCTAGCCGTCTTTTTCATCTTCAAAGACCACTAACTTATCGGCTGCTTCTGGAACATCGTTTAAACCGGTAATTTCAACAGGAGCAGATGGAGTTGCCTTTTTAACTCTACGTCCCTTATCGTTAGTCATAACACGAACACGACCAAACGTATCGCCAACAACAATTGATCTCCAACCTTTAAAGTACCTTGTTGAACTAATACGTCGGCAACTGAACCACGGCCTTTGTCAAGACGAGCTTCAATTACAGTACCAATCGCCTTTTGATCAGGATCAGCTTTAAGTTCCATAACATCAGCTTGAAGCAAGATCATTTGCAAGAGTTCTTCAACATTTTTACCTGTCTTAGCAGAAATCTTAACAAAGATTGTATCGCCACCCCAGTCTTCAGGAACTAAGCCATATTTCATAAGTTGTTCCATGACGTGATCTGGATTTGCACCTGGCTTATCAATCTTGTTAACGGCAACGATGATTGGTACACCGGCACTTTTAGCATGATCAATGGCTTCAATTGTTTGTGGCATTACACCATCATCAGCTGCAACTACTAAGACAACAATATCAGTAATTTCAGCACCACGAGCACGCATGTTAGAAAAGGCTGCGTGCCCTGGAGTATCTAAGAAAGTAATCAAACGATCATCGATTCGTACTTGGTAAGCACCAATCTTTTGAGTAATACCACCTGCTTCATGTTCAGAAACGTTAGTATGACGCAATCTATCAAGTAAAGTAGTCTTACCATGGTCAACGTGTCCCATAATTGTAACAACTGGGGGACGTTTTTCTTGATGCTTAGAAGCTTTGGATTCTTCCATTTCTTTAGTATACAAAGTATCGATATCTGAAATATCTTCATGCACTTTTTCTTGTGCTTCAATACCATATTCAGCTGCTAAGAGTTCAATAGTGTCTTTGTCTAAAGACTGATTTTGGTTAGTCATGACACCAAGCATAAAGAGCTTTTTTAACAATTTCTGCAGGCTCTCTATGGAGAAGTTTTCCTAAATCTTGAGCATTCATGCCTTCTTCATAAACTAATGTTTCTGGCAATGGACGTTCCTTTCTTTGGGTTGGCTGCTTCTTAACTTCTTTACTTTGATTAATACGCTTATTTTTCTTATTTCTACGGCGACGTGCCTTATCAGAATGTTCGCTTCTTTCACGTTCATAATCTGGTACTTCACGTTTCTTGCGAGTAAAGTCTTTTTTTGCGAGTTGGCTTTGCTTCTTCTTTTGAGGAGCAGGTACAACTGGAGCAATCGGTTCAACCTTCTTCACAGTAGGTCTCTTTGCCTTGTTTCTTGCCGGCGATGGTTTTATAATCTTTGGACCAACTGGTTTTTGTGATGCTTGTACACGAGCTTTTACAGCTGCAGCTCCTTCGAGTTTTTTCTTCTTTTGGCTTACGAGTATTTTCCACTTTTTTAACCTTTGATCTTTGAGGATTTTGTTCTTGATGCCATTTACGGCGGGAAGCTTCAGTCTGAGCGTTTAATTCACTAGCTTCAGCTCGTTGCTTCTTCTTAAATTTATTCAATAAATCGCGTGCTGCCGGTTTAGCCTCTGCTTGTGGTTTATTTCGTTCGGCACGACGATCATTTTGCTGCTTTTTAATCTTATTGTTTCTGCGTTTATTATTACTATGGCGATTATCATGATCATTTCTATTATCACGACGACGAATTGCACCTACAGAAACTTTTATTTTTGTTTTTCTTTACGACTTGAATTTTTAGAATCCTTTTCAGTAGATGGCTTAGTAGTATTAGCAGACTTAAAACTATCTACTAACTTAGAAACTTGCTTATCATCTAGGGAGGACATGTGGCTCTTTACATCAAAACCCAAATCTTGTGCCTTTTTTACAACAATTTTGTTTTCAATGCCTAATTCTTTTCGCTACTTCATAAATACGTTTTTTAGCCATCAAATCACACTCCTTCGTTTAAATTCTTTATCATTGCTTTGCTGAAACCTGAATCTGTAACAGAAACTAATTTTCTTTCTTTTCCAAGTGCTTGTGTTATTTCAGCGCTAGAAAATACATCAACTAATTTAACATCTTTTACGCATCAAAAAAAAATCTTTATTTTTAGTATTCTGACTCACATCGCTACCAATAAAATTAACTTTGCTTGATTTTTGCTTAAAAGATATTTTACTGCATCAAATCCTGTCGCTAGCTTTCCAGCTTTTTGCGCTAATCCAAGTAAATTCAAAGTTTTTGTTTGTTTTGCAAAATTATTTATCACCAAACAATTCTTTTCTTGCTTTTGATGATCAACATATGCATAAAGATCATCATAAAATCAGCTGAAACTTTAACACCAAGGCTTTTTTCTAAAACCTGATTTTTTTGCGCTTCAGCAATCTTATCAGGTTCTAAAGATACATAGGCTCCTCGACCTGACTTCTTTCCAGTTGGATCTACTGAAATATTTTTATCCTTGTCAACAACTACGCGAACTAATTCTTTTTTAGGTTGCATAGTATTAGTCAATAGATCCTTACGCATTGGAATTTTTCTTTTTTTCAAAGAAAGTCACCTATTCCTCATCTTTATCTGCATCATCATCTAGTGCTGAATCAACATCTTCCCCATTTGGAAAATCATCGCTTGAATCTTCTTCTAGTTGTTCAGCAGTAGATTCTGTAGTTTCTTCATTTGATGATTCATTACTATCATCGATATCTTGATCTGTTTCAACGTCATCGCCTTCTGAATCGACAAATTCGACTTGAGATTCAGGCTTAATGTCAATCTTATAACCTGTCAAACGGGCTGCAAGGCGAACATTTTGTCCACGCTTTCCGATAGCTAAAGACAATTGATAATCAGGAACAATTACTAGCGCATTCTTGTCATCATCATCACCACTAAATTGAACTGCAATCACTTCTGCAGGATTCAAAGCATTGGCAATAAAATCAGATGGATTTTCTTCGTATTTTACAACGTCGATATTTTCTCCGCCTAATTCGTTAACAATATTTTGAACCTGAGCTCCTTTTGGTCCCACTAAGGTACCAACTGGATCAATATCAGGATCATTACTCTTAACAGCAATCTTAGTCCTGTCACCCGCTTCACGAGCAATTGATACAATCTCTACAGTCCCATCATAAACTTCTGGAACTTCTTGTTCAAAGAGACGTTTTACTAAATCAGGTGCAGTTCTTGAAACAGTAATTTTGAGCTCCTTTTGAATCAGACCCTACTCTAGTTACTAAAACGCGAACTTTATCTTGAGGATTATAATTTTCACCTGGTAATTGATCATTATGTGGCATTACAGCTTCAACGTTACCAATCTTTACGTAAACAAAGCGATTATCACGTCTTTCAACTGTACCAGTAACAATTTCATCCTTATATTGAGAATACTCACTAATGATATGTTCTCTTTCAGCCTCACGTAAACGTTGCATGATAACTTGTTTAGCGGTTTGTGCAGCTAAACGGCCGAAATCTTTAGGAGTTACTTCAAAGCGGATTTCATCGCCAACTTCATACGCACGATTAATTTCAAGTGCATCTTTAAGACTCACTTCAAGACGACTATCTTGAACTTCATCGACAACTGTCTTAATTGCATTAACCTTGAAATTGCCCTTTTTTTTCATCAAAAACAACTTCTACATTTTGAGCTTGATTATAATTTTTCTTATATGCAGCTACTAAAGCAGCCTTGATTGCATCAACAATAATTTCTTGCTTGATGCCTTTTTCTTTTTCTAAGGTTGCAAAAGCTTCCACCATTTCTTTAGACATAAGTTTTTGATCATCCTTTCTAAAATTCAACTGCAAAGCGACTAGAGGCAATCGTCTTTCGAGGGATTGTTATTTCTTTGCGTCGTGTTTTGATCTTTACTTCTAAGACGATCTGATCTTGATTGAGATCTTTTTAAAGTACCTTCATAAGTCTTTTCCCCATCAATTTTTTGATAAAGACTAACATGAATGTATGATCCTTTGGCGCGCTCCCAATCTTTTTTCATTTTGATTGGACGCTCTAAACCAGGAGATGAAAGCTCTAAAATATACGGCTCAGGAAAAGGATCAGGATCTAATTCATCTAACTTTTCTGATACCAATTCACTCAAATTTGCGATCTCTTCAATATCGATTCCGCCTGGGCGACGATCAACATAAATGCGAAGATAATATTGCTTCTTTTCCTTTACATATTCAACATCGACCAGTTCATCGCCTCTTGCTTCAGCTAAAGGCGTAACTACGTCTGCCACCAATTCGGTAACTTTTGTCAAATCTCTTCCTCCGTAATAAAAAGAGTGAGCATTGCTGCTCACTCCGAATTTGCTATTCGAACTTCGTTCTTAGAATAGCATATTTACTAATATTTGTAAATTAACACGCTAAAATAGTGACAATTGATTTTGATCTGGCATCCCTTCAAGAACTCCATTATTCTCAAAATATTCCATAATTGTTTGTGATACTTTTCCGCGTGTTGCAAGATCTTCTTTTGAAAGAAACTTTTGCTCTGCACGGGCAGCAACAATTTGCTTAGCAGCATTATCACCTAAACCTGGAACTGCATTAAACGGAGCTAGAATAGTATGATCGTCAATAATCTTAAAGTCCATTGCTTCTGATTCATTTACATCGACCATCTTAATTTTTATACCACGTTCTAAACATTCGTTTGCAATTTCAAGAACAGTAAGTAACGACTTATCCTTAGCAGAAACATCCATTCCTTTATCTTGATTTCCTTCATTGCAGCCTTTACTGTATTTTTTCCATGGCTCATTGCAACTAAATCAAACAAATCAGCACGAACTGAGAAATAAGAAGCATAATAAATCACTGGATAATATACCTTAAACCAGGCAATTCTAAGTGCCATTAAAATATAAGCCGTAGCATGAGCCTTCGGAAACATATACTTAATCTTCAAACAAGAAGGAATGTACCAGTCAGGAATCTTATCATTTTTCTTCAAAATTTTCATGTTTTCATCACTGATTCCCTTACCGTGACGTACAGATTCCATGGTAAAGAAAGCAACTTCTGGTTTTACTCCCCAGTGAATTAAGTCCATCATGATGTTATCACGACAACCAATTACGTTCTTTAGCTTGCAAGTGCCGTTATTAATTAAATCTTCTGCATTTCCTAACCATACATCAGTCCCGTGAGACAAACCCGAAATCTGCAATAATTCTGAAAAGTTGTTGGCTTTGTTTCTTCAAGCATTCCTCGAACAAATTTTGTTCCAAATTGGAACACCTAAAGTACCAGTCTTTGACTGAATTTGCTCAGGGTAACACCTAAAAATTTTCTGGACTTGAAAATAAGGACATTACTCCTGGATCATCAGGTGGAATAGTTAATGGGTCAATTCTGATAAATCTTGCAGCATTCTTATCATAGTTGGGTCATCATGCCCTAGAATATCGAATTTCAAAATATTATCGTGAATAGAGTGGAAGTCAAAGTGCGTTGTAAAGCCAAGCCGCACTTAAATCATCAGCGGGATACTGTACAGGAGTAAAGTCATAAATATCCATATTATCTGGCTACAACAACAATACCAGCTGGGTGCTGGCCAGTTGTTCTCTTTACGCCGGAAGCACCAGCAGCTAAACGGTCAAGCTCAGCATTTCTTAGATGCAATTCATTTTCATCTTCATAATGCTTCACATATCCATATGCCGTCTTATCAGCAACAGTCGCAATAGTACCAGCTCTAAACGAATTATCTGGACCAAACATCACACGAATATAATTATGAGCAACTGGCTGATAGTCTCCAGAAAAGTTCAAATCGATATCAGGAACCTTATCTCCGTGGAAACCTAAGAAAGTAGCAAATGGGATATCCTGTCCATCTTTTTACTAAGGGAGTTCCGCACTTAGGGCAATCTTTATCAGGTAAGTCGTAACCAGATCCATATTCCCCATTTTCAAAAAAATTTAGAATATTTACATTTAGGACAACGATAATGTGGAGCTAAAGGATTAACTTCAGTAATTCCAGACATCGTCGCTACCAAACTAGAACCAACCGATCCACGAGAACCTACCAAATATCCATCTTTATTTGATTTGGCAACAAGACGCTGAGAAATAAGATAAATAACAGCATACCCGTTAGAAATAATCGAATTTAATTCAAGTTCAATTCTGTCCTCTACAATCTTAGGTAACGGTTTTCCATATAACTCATAAGCCTTATTGTAAGTCAGATCTTTCATTTCTTGATCTGCATTTTCAATATGTGGCGGATATAAGCCACTCTTAATAGGAGCAATTTCTTCAATTTGATCTGCTAACTTATTTGTATTCTCAATTACAATTTCTTTAGCAACATCTTCTCTAAAAGCTAAAAGCATCCAGCATTTCTTGAGTAGAATAAAAATGCAAATCAGGTAAATTCTTATTACGATTAGGATTTGATTTTTGGGCAGCTAATAAAATTTTGCGATAAATAGCTTCATGGGGCTCAACATAATGCGAGTCACCAGTTGCAACAACTGGTTTATTCAATTCTTTACCTAATTTGTAGATATTTTGAATAATTTCATGCAATTCAGCTTCATCTTTAATTAAATCATCGTCAATTAGCGTCTGGTAGGATGCAGGTGGTTGTACCTCAAGATAGTCGTAAAAAGCGAGCCTTTTCACGCGCCTCATCATATCCCTTTTGCATCATTGAAATGAACACATCACCTTGCCAGCAACCACTACCAAACAATAAACCCTTATGATATTTTCTTAGTTCGGACTTAGGCGTTCTAGGTATCCGATAGAAGTATTTAGTGCTTGCTAGTGAAACAAGCTTGTACATATTCTTTAAGCCCTCTTGGTTTAAAGCAAGAACACTCATATGGCTAGGCTTAGCTCTTTTATATACTTGACCATGCTTTGCATAGTCATTCATCTTACCTAAATCAGCTTCATGGAAACGAGCATTAAAAGCATCAAGTAACTTAAACATTAAATATCCTGTAGCTTCAGCATCTTGGTTAGCTCGGTGGTGATGCTCCAAAACAACATTATATTTTTGGCTAGCGAATCAAGAGTATGTCGAGTCTGTTCAGGATGCAGCAATCTTGAAACTTCAAGAGTATCAACAACAGGTTGAGAAATTTCATCTAAGCCCGCACGACGTAAAGCAGCGTTTACAAAACCTACATCAAACTGAACATTATGTCCACATAAAGGACGATCTCCATAGAAATCTTTAAATTTCTTAATTACATCCTTTTCATCATCAGCTGCTCCAACCATTTCATCAGTAATTGATGTCAAATTAATAGTAGTATCACTTAAAGGATGATGAGGATTAATAAATTCATCAAATCTTTCAAGCACCTCACCATTTTTCATCTTAACAGCACCAATTTCGATAATAGTATCATACACTGAAGAAAAGACCTGTTGTTTCAACGTCAAAAATCACATATTCACGATCACGATAATCCATTTCAGTAGGATTAAGCACGAGCAAAGCATGGTCATCAATCATATTAGCTTCATATCCATACAGGATCTTCATCTTCTCACTCGCACCAGTATGATATGCTTCTGGGAATGCTTGAACGTCAGCGTGGTCAGTAATTGCGATTGCTTTTGACCAAACTTTTGGCAGTTTTGATATAATCGCTAGCAGTACTAGTTGCATCTAACTGACTCATATTTGTATGAAGGTGCAGTTCAACTCGTTTTTCTTCTCCCTCATACTTTTCTTCTCGACCCTTATGTTCAATTAATTCCAAGTTTCGAATATTGAAAACAACATCATGCTGATATTGATCGTCAGCTGCATAACCTTGCATACGAGCCCAAACACCAGGCTTAATTCCTTTTAGATAATCAATTTGATCCTTATCAGAAACAAACTTCTTAAAACTGATTGAATCAGTATAGTCAGTTATTTCACCAGTAAAAATTACGCTTCCGGATTTTAATTCATGAATATCGGTATTAAAAATGTGACCTTCGATAGCTACATTACCGCTTCCATCTTCCAAATCTTGAATCTGAATAAATTTAGCCTTTTTATCAACCTTATTACTGCCCATTCTCGTACTTTTTAATGGGCATCTTTTTCTTAGGTTCAGCTGGTTGCTTTTCATAGAATTCCTGCATTGCAGATTCATGTTGAGCTTGCACTTGTTCTAAACTTTTTTAGATTCTCATCAATATTAGTTTCATCAACCTTGGTAGTAAACTTAATATTAAAAAGCCATATCTTCTAAATTCGCTATTAAGTTCTGCTAAAACTTGTTCAGAAAGAAGCCCGTTTACAACATTATTTTGGGTTGGAATCAACCATTTTTCTTTTTCTAAATGTGGGGCTTGTCCTTGTAAAAATTCTCGAACCGCAGGTTTCAAATTAGTTGAATTTTTGAATTGCATATGTCCAGTATTCAGGTAAATTTTTACTATTTCCATCCTTGGTCGGACTAATAATTCAACATTTACAAACGGTTCAAATGTTTGATGGATAAGTTCATTAAGAGAACGATAAGTTTCAAAATCTAGTGGTGTATCAAAAAAACGTGGATTTGCCACTTTCTTTCATTAGCGTATACATCCACGTTTTCAATTTCACCATTTTGGACAATATCGTTATCTTCAAACTTATCAGGAAACTTGATTTGATCTAATAGTTTTTTGAAAAGTTCGTTTTTATTTGCCACAAAAATTATCCTAACTCTTTTGTAATCATCGCATCCAAATCAGAAATGCTAATTTCCGTAGCCTTTTCATCAGTTGGACGCTTAACTTCTACAATTCCATCTTTTGCTTTTCGACCAATTGTAATTCTTAATGGTGCACCGACTAAATCTGCATCATTAAACTTAACACCTGGACGTTCATTTCTATCATCGTATAAAACATCATACTTAGTTGAAAGTTCTTTTCAAGTTTTCAGCCAATTCTGTTTGAGTTTCATCTTTCATCTTCATTTGAATTAAATGAATCGCAAACGGAGCAATTTCTTTGGCCAAGCAATTCCGTTCTTAGTTAAATGCTGTTCAACTGCTGCGGAAAGCATTCTTGTAACACCAATTCCGTAAGAGCCCATGATTACAGGCTTTGCCTTACCATTGTTATCTAAGAAATCAGCACCCATCGTCTTTGTATAGTAAGTACCTAATTTAAAAATATGACCTACTTCAATACTAGTAGTAAATTTCAAAGGTAAATGATCAACTGGATCTGGTTCGCCTTCATTTGCTGTACGAATATCAGCAAATTCATCGACTTTAAAGTCACGATTTAGATTAGCGTTTTGATATTGATAATCAGTTTCATTTGCACCAACAACTACATTATAAAGGTCTTTAACCGTTTCATCAGCAACAATCTTGTCAGCCCAGTCGGCACCAATTGGTCCTACACCGCCTTTTTCTGAACCAGTAATTTCTACTAGTTCATCAGCATTGGCAGTTCTTACTTCGTCAGCATCTAAGACATGACCTAATTTAACTTCGTTAATTTCTTTATCACCACGAATCAAAACTAAGACTTTTTGATCATCGGCAATATATAAAATACTTTTAACAATTCTAGTAGCTGGTACTTTAAGAAACTCAGCCAATTTATCAATTGTGTCCATACCTGGAGTAGCTACTTTAGTTAATTCCTTTGCGTCTTCTGGTTCCTGCTTAAAGGTATCAATACTTTTAGCCATTTCAAGGTTTGCAGCATAAGTTCCCTTTTCATTTGTAGCAATTGTATCTTCACCAATTGCAGCTGGAGCTTGAAACTCAGTTGAGTTCTTTCCGCCCATTGTACCAGAGTCAGCAATAACTGGGTGAACAGTCACACCAGCACGATTAAAGATCTTTAAATATGCACCCTTTTGATCATCAAACTGTTCATCTAGTTGTTCACGAGTTGCAGCAAAACTATATCCATCAAGCATAACGAATTCCCTGCCGCGAAGAAGACCAAAGCGAGGACGATTTTCATCACGGAATTTTGTCTGAATTTGATACAAAGCAAGTGGCATTTGCTTATAGCTCTTCAAATTCTTGGCAACAATTTCAGTAAAAGTTTCTTCATGTGTAGGTCCAAGCAAACTTTCACGACCATGACGATCTTGAAGTTTAAACATTTCTGCGCCATATTTTTTATAACGACCAGATTCTTGCCAAAGAGTAGCAGGCAATAGATGAGGCATAATCATTTCAGGCACATTAATATTGTTCATTTCTTCTTCAATAATATTTTCTGCCTTACGTAATACGCGATAACCTAATGGTAAGTATGCATATACTCCAGCGGTTACCTGACGAATATAACCACCTCTAAGCATTAATTGATGACTTTTTGCTACAGCATCAGAAGGTGCCTCTTTTAATGTTGGCATAAAAATTTTGATTGACGCATTTATTCCTCCAAAAATTTACTTAATAAAATATCGATAAATATCGTTTCCAGTTACAGCAACGATTAATAGTAATAGAATGACAAAACCAATTACATCTACAATAGCTTCCTTATCTTCAGGAATTGGCTTTCCAATAATTAGCTGAATTAGGTTAAGTAACAACTTACCACCATCTAATCCTGGAATTGGGATTAAGTTTACAATTCCTAAATTGATAGAAATCATTGCTAAAAAGCTAGCAAATACGTAAAGCCCATATTTGAAACTTGAACTGTTTGCGAGTAAATACCAACTGGGCCAGAAAGCTTATTCAAACTAAAATGTCTAAATAAATTTCCGACTGCATTAAATATTAAACCAGTAGTACTAATACTTGTATCCCAGCCCCGTTTTAGCTTAGCTCCAAGGCTATTGTCAGGTTTGCCATAAAATCCTAATTGATAAATTCTTTGACCGTCTATTTTTCTAGCTTTGGGTTTTACTGAGAAATCTTTAACTTTGTTTTTTCTCTCTTTACTGTCACTTCAACAGTCTTTCCCTTGCTTTTTGCAAGTTCAGAAAGCAATTTGATTGAAATTACTAATCTTCTTGTCATTAATTGCAATAATTTGATCATTAGCTTTAATACCAGCAACCTGAGCTGGTTGATTAGCAATTGTACTTCCTACTGTTGTAGTCGGGCACCAGGAGCTGCTAAAGACCAAATAATAAATACAATAAAACCCAATAAAATATTCATAAAAGGGCCAGCAAAATTAGTTGCTAGTTTTTTCCAACACTTGCTTCTTGAAATTGTGTATCACGTGGCGCAATTAATAATTCAGTTCCATTTTGTTCGATAATCGTTGCATCATGATCAACGGCATATGTTTTAAGCTGATCTTCATTTCCATTTTCATAGCCTTGAATAATTAGATCATCTACCAAATCCGCTGAATTAACCTGCACAGGAATACCTTCAATTGGCATTTGAGATCCAGAAGCATCGATTCGCTTTACCTTATTTTGCTTATCTAACTGCAAAACTACAGTAGTACCTGGATCAATCTTAGCAGCATCATCAGGACCAGCTAAACGCACATAACCTCCTAATGGAAGCCATCTTATCGTATAAGTGGTCTTGGCGCGCATTTTTTGAAATAGTTTTGGTCCCATACCAATTGAAAATTCACGAACCAGAATACCGCATTTTTTGCAACAATAAAATGTCCAAATTCATGAACAAAAACAAGTATCCCAAAAACAACTAGAAAGATTAAAATACCTTTCATTTAGCAGTTCTCCTATAAAATACCCATAAATGCAACAACAGGTAAAACGAAAAGCATGCTATCAAAACGATCTAAGATTCCGCCATGACCAGGTAGGATTTTTCCTGAATCTTTTACACCATAAAAGCGCTTGTAAGCAGACTCAACTAAATCTCCCATTTGTCCAATAATTGACAAGAAAAAGGCTAAAATAATCATTAAAACATTATTTCTACCAGTAGGAACTAACGCAACATAAACTGCTGCAACAATTACTGCACAGATAACTGCGCCAATAGAGCCTTCCCAAGTTTTATTTGGACTAATTACTGGCCATAACTTATGTTTTCCGATCTTACGACCGACCATATAAGCCGCAATATCTGTGGACCAAACTACAGCAAAAACATAACCTAAGATTGCTAATCCAAGATGAGCATTTCTAATAGCTGCCATAAAGTGGAATCCAGTACCAATATATAATGCTGCAATAGTATAAACGCCAGCGTCATCAAAAGTTACTCTATTCTTAGATAAAACTGTTCTTACCAGCATTAACATTACAAAAATATAAAAAACATCATACTTATTCAAAAAGCTGGTAAAAACTTAAAGAATGAGTCAGGCACTGCCATAGTCAAAGTGGCCAATAATGCCAAGATAAAATCCCAAGAAACAATAATCTGTTTCTTCATGATAAAAAATTTCGCTAATTCCAACTGCTGCAAAGGCACAAGCAAGGACATCAATCCAGATGCCTCCCATTAAAACAATCGGAATAAATAAAATTAAAGCTACAATAGCTGTTATTACACGTTGTTTCATTTAAAAATCTACAGTTCTAATAATTTTACAATTTTCCAAATCGACGATTACGTCCGTAGTAATCTTTAACTAATTTTCTAAATCATTTTTATCAAAATCTGGCCATAATTTACTTGAAAAACTAAATTCAGTATAGGCCATCTGCCACAACAAGAAATTTGATAGGCGTTCTTCTCCTGAGGTTCTAATCAATAAATCGGGATCATCATATGGAGTTAAAGAATGAGTTAATAAATGATCAGAAACCATCTTTTCATCAATATCATTAGGATTTATTTCTCCTGCTTTTACCTGATGAGCAATTTTTGAACACCAGCAGTTATCTCTCGGCGAGATCCATAATTAAAGGCAAAATTTAAGATCATTCCGGTATTATTAGCCGTATCTGACATTGCCTTTTGTGTTACCAAATAAGTCTTCTCAGGTAATTCATCTAAAATCCCATGATATTTACCCGCACATTATTTTCCATTAATTCAGGCATAAACTTATCAAAAAAGTCAATTGGCAAACGCATCAAATAATTTACTTCATCCGTAGGTCTTGCCCAGTTTTCAGTTGAAAAGGCATAGAGCGTTAAAACTTTGATCCCCATCTCATTTGCCGCAAGCGCAATATTTCGTATATTGTCCATTCCATGTCGATGACCAACAAAACGAGGTAAATGTCTTTTTTGCCCATCTGCCATTTCCGTCCATAATTATGGCTAAATGATTAAGTGATTTTTTTCGATTCTGACATAGTTTATCAAGTCCTAGATTAACCTTGAGTAATTTCTTGACTCTTTTGATCTGCTAATTTGTCAATTTCTTTAGTAGCATCATCAGTTACCTTTTGGACCTGTTTTTCTAAACTACGTTGTTCGTCTTCAGTAATGTCGCCATTTTTTTCTTGACGCTTTAAAGTATCCATTGCATCACGACGAACATTACGTACTGCAATCTTTCCTTTTTCAGCAAGTTTACCTACTTGCTTAGCAATTTCTTGACGACGTTCACCAGTCAATTGTGGAATAACAATTCTAATTACAGTTCCATCGTTAGCTGGTGTAATACCAAGATCAGAAGCCAAAATAGCATGTTCAATATCATCCAAACTTGACTTGTCATAAGGAGTTACCATTAATACACGTGCTTCTGGAATACTTACACTAGACATTTGTGTAAGAGGTGTTGGAACACCATAGTAATCAACCTTAATTCCTTCTAGTAGGCTTGCGTTTTGCAACGCCGGCACGAATACCGCCCAATTCTTTTTTGAAAGACAGCGATAGACTTTTTCATATTATCTTTTGCTTTTTCAATTACTTCATTAGCCATTATTTATCACCCTTAATTACAGTACCAATATTTTCGCCCATAACAACTTTCTTAATGTTACCAGGCTTATTAACATTAAAGACAACTAAAGGAATATTATTATCCATAGATAGCGAACTAGCTGTACTATCCATTACCTTTAAATTCTTTGAAATCAAATCAAGTTGAGTTAATTCAGAATACTTTTTAGCATTTGGATCAACCTTAGGATCAGCTGAGTAAACTCCGTCAACACCATTTTTAGCCATTAAAATAACGTCAGCATCAATTTCGGCTGCTCTCAAGGCAGCAGTAGTATCAGTTGAGAAGTAAGGATTACCAGTACCACCACCGAAAATAACTACACGTCCTTTTTTCCAAGTGGCGCATAGCTTTACGACGAATATAAGGCTCTGCAATTTGGCGCATTTCAATTGATGTTTGAACACGAGTTGGAACACCTAAATTTTCTAAACCATCTTGCAAAGCTAAGCCGTTCATAATTGTAGCTAGCATACCCATATAGTCAGCTTGAGCTCTTTCCATCCCTAAGTTTGCACCGGTTTCACCACGCCACATGTTTCCACCGCCACAAACAATTCCGATTTCAACGCCCATATCATGTACAGACTTTATTTCCTCAGCTAAGTGCTTAATAACTTCTGGATTAATACCAGTACCTTTTTCACCAGCAAGAGCTTCTCCTGAAACTTTTAAAATGATACGTTTGTACTTAATTTGACTCATAAATTTACCTCCTCATATGCTTTTATCATTTTACCATAAAATCACTGTAATATATTATACAGAAAAAAGGGAGCAGCGCTTTAGCGTTACTCCCTTTTAAGTAAATAATTACTTCATTTGTTCACGTACTTCAGCAGCAAAGTCTTCTTGCTTCTTTTCAATACCTTCGCCAACTTCATAACGTTGGAAAGCAACTAACTTAGCTCCCTTTTCCTTCAAGGAATTCACCAACAGTCTTGCTGTCGTCCATAATGTAGTTTTGTGATAAGACTGCGAATTGCTTATCAACTTGAGTATTATCGTCAATAAAGCGTTGCATCTTACCAGGAATAATCTTATCCCAAATCTTTTCAGGCTTACCTTCTTCTTTAAGTTCAGCCTTAATATCTTCCTTAGCCTTAGCTAGAATCTCATCACTTAATTGCTTTTCTGAACCATAAACAAGGTGTGGCAATGGTTTCTTGTTTACCAAAAGCACGACTTTCATTATCTTGATCAATCTTGTGGTTCATCACAGCTAATTGATCAGTAATGAATTCGTCATCTAATTCTTCAGGTGAAATGACCTTAGGACTCATAGCAGCAATATGCATTGCTAAGTGTTTAGCAGTAGCAGCGTCAGCACCTTCTAAAACAGTGATAACTCCAATTTGACCGCCATTATGTTGGTAAGCACCAAATTCTTGGTCATCAGTCTTTTCTTCCAAAGCAAAACGACGCAAAACAATCTTTTTCACCAATTGTAGCAGTTGCGTCTACAAAAGATTGAGCTAAGGTAGTACCATCAGCCATCTTTAATTCTTCAGCTGCTTCCATGTTGGCAGGCTTACCTTCAGCAATAGTCTTAGTAGCTGCATTTACCAATTTAACAAACTTATCGTTTGAAGAAACGAAGTCAGTTTCTGAGTTAACCTCAGTAATAGCTGCAACATTACCATCAACGTAAACACCAGTTAAACCTTCAGCTGCAACACGATCAGCTTTCTTAGCAGCCTTAGCCATACCCTTATCACGAAGATATTGAACTGCCTTGTCCATGTCACCGTCAACTTCTACTAATGCCTTCTTAGCGTCCATAACGCCAGCACCAGTACGTTCACGTAATTCTTTAACTAATTGAGCTGTAATTTTGGCCATTAATATGTCCTCCTACAGAACTAACAGTAAAAACAAATTAGTCTTCTGATCTTTCTACAACTTCTTCGATAGATTCTTCGTCACCGTTTTCAGCTGCAGCTTTATCAGCCATTTCCTTTTCAACGTCTTCGCTATCGTCTTGACCTTGCTTACCTTCGATAATTGCGTCAGCCATAGCACCTGAAATCAAACGAATTGCACGAATTGCATCGTCGTTTGCTGGAATAACAACGTCGATTGGATCTGGATCAGTGTTAGTATCAACCATAGCTACTACAGGAATACCTAAAATGTTTGCTTCGTGAACAGCGATCTTTTCTTTCTTAGGATCAACAACAAACATAACATCTGGAATTCTAGGCATATCTTCGATACCACCTAAGAATCTTTCAAGTTTTTCCATTTCCTTAGTCAAAAAGTGCAACTTCCTTCTTTGGTAATACATCGAAAGTGCCGTCTTCTGACATTTCTTTTAATTGCTTTAATCTCTTAACACGGCTTTGGATAGTAGTCCAGTTAGTCAAAGTACCACCTAACCAACGTTGGTTAACGTAGTATTGACCGGCACGCGTAGCTTCTTCTTTAACGGCGTCTTGTGCTTGTTTCTTAGTACCAACAAACAAGAATACACCACCGTCTTGAGCAACTGCCTTAACATAGTTGTAAGCATCATCTAACATCTTGATAGTCTTTTTGTAAATCAATGATGTAGATTCCGTTTCTTTGAGTGAAAATGTAAAGGAGCCATCTTTGGATCCCATCTTCTAGTTTGGTGACCGAAGTGGACACCGGCTTCAAGCAATTGCTTCATAGTAACAACTGTCATAAAAAATTCCTCCTGGTTAATTCCTCTCAAGAGGTCGTATTAAATTCTGACCAAAAATTGGCACCTAGGAATTTAATCGCTCTTGATGTGATATAAATTAAATATGCAAAATGCATACTCAAATATTGTAACGAATAAAGTTCTTAAATGCAATTAAAATTTCACATTATGTTCTTTTAGAAAATCTTCTTTCCATTTTCTTGAGTGATGTTTAAACCAATACTCTCTTTTTAAAGCCAGCCTTTTATCATCAAACTCTTCATGATAGATCATCGTTACTGGTCGCCGTGACGTCGTATACTTAGCTCCCTTTCCTTCATTATGCATTTTTAATCGATGTTTTAAATCGTTTGTAAAACCGCCATAAAAACTTCCATCATTACATAATAAACAATAAAAGTAGTAGCTTTCTTTCTTAGATTCTTTCCCTTGCTTTTTATTTTCAGAAATAATTTGCTCTATCTCAGGTGTAAATGATCCATCTGGGTTGTGAACTACAATTGCATCCCTTAAAGTTAAGCCATCGCTAGCTGTATTTCTAATTGCCTCAACCACCACTAAATTTGCATCTGCGTTTCTCTTTGAAACAAATGGCTGTACCCATTTCACACTTAAATGGTTTTCTAAACAATAATGCATGATCTCGCCCAAACGTTCTGGACGATGAACCATAAACATTTTTTTTTCCTTTCATCTTTAACATATCGCTTGAAACTTTTATTATTTGTTCAAGATTAATTGCTAATTCATGTCTTGCTAAAGCCTTTTTCATCTGGGTTAATAACATGTCCCTTTGGAACTTTAAAATAAGGTGGGTTGACAACAACCATGTCATATTTATCTTTGCCCAACTTCTTGGGTGCCTCTAAAGCATTTAAGCAGTGTACTTCGATTCGATTTTCCAACTTGTTTAGTTCAATGCTACGTCTTGCTTGATCAGCCATATCTGCTTGGATTTCGACAGCATCATAATGAGCTCGATTAAAATATGACATATAAATACTAGCTGCGGCGTTTCCACTACATAAATCTACAACTTTATAGTTATCATGTATTTTTATCTGTGCAAAGTAGCCGAGAAGAAGTGTATCTAAAGAAAAGAAAAAGCATCTTTTTCTTGAATAATGCGTAAATCATCATTATACATATAGTCAATTCGTTCATTAGGTTTTAATAGATCCATTTTCTATACCCTTCTAAAAATTCTTTTGCTGTATTGTATAATACTATACATAAAATTGAGGAAACAATATGTTTTATAAAATTATTCGCCCAATTGCACGTTTTATTGTATGGGTACTTAATGGACATCTGCATGTTCATCACAAAGATCGGATTCCAAAGGAAACTATATTTTAGTAGCACCGCACAGAACTTGGTGGGAGCCAATTTTTTTGCCTTAGCCGCCAGCCCAATGGAATTTATGTTTATGGCAAAAAAAGAACTTTTTAAAAACCCTGTACTGCGCTTTTATTTTAGTGCATGCACATGCTTTTTCAGTAGATAGAGATAATCCTGGACCTTCTGCAATTAAAATTCCAGTTAAAAAGGATTACGAAAAGAGGACCTCTCTTTAATTATTTTTCCATCTGGAACTCGTCATTCTGAAGAACTTAAAAGTGGCGCCTTTGTAATCGCTAAAATGGCCAATAAGCCTTTAGTTCCTGTTGTCTATCAAGGGCCCTCTTACTTTTAAAGGATTACTTAAGAGACAACCATTAGAGGTTTGTTTTTTGGCGACCCTATTTATATTCCGCAAAGAAAAAGTCAACAAAGAAACTACGCCCGCCTTGTACCATCAATTAGAAGAGGCATGGGATAAACTAGATAGGAACAGAACCTAGTTTCACTATATTGCAAAAAATAATTTTTTTAGTATTTTAGTTTTTTAGTGTTAGAATAACATAGTCTAATGTAGAAAAGGAGAATCAGTAATGTTAGAAAACTTTTATACAAAATGATGCTTTTAGTCATTCATTCAATATTCCAGTAAAGTTACCTACTGGGATGAAAAATCAGAAGTTTATGGAAATGGCACACCGGAAGTGGAGGTTATTTTTTTAACAAAAGATTCCTTTTTAAAGATATTACAAGTAATGCATCTTTAGCTTTAGGTGAAGCATATATGAATAAGGACCTTGAAATCAAGGGAAGTATTCAATCAGTTAATCGAAGCAGCTTATGAAAGTAGCCAATCTTTCATGTGCTTCAAAATTCAGAAAATTTTTACCTAACAAAAGCATACTGAAAAACAAAGTCAAGAAGATATTCAGAGTCACTATGATATCGGAAATGACTTCTACAAATTATGGCTTGATCCAACTATGACTTATTCATGTGCCTACTTCACTAACGGAAATACAGATGATCTTGAAGCAGCTCAAATTGCAAAAAAGTGCATCATATTCTTCAAAAGCTAGATCCAAAGCCAGGTAAAACCTTGTTAGATATTGGCTGTGGTTGGGGACACTAATGTTAACCGCAGCTAAAGAATATGGATTAAAAAGTTACTGGTGTTACCTTGAGTCAAGAACAATTTGATTTAGTTAACAAAAAAAATTAAAGATATGGGGCTCGAAGATCAAGCAGAAGTTTTACTTGAAGATTATCGCGAATTAGGTAATCGTGACTTTGACTATGTAACTTCCGTAGGAATGTTTGAACACGTTGGTTCTGAAAATCTAGGTGAATATTTCAAGGATGTTGCTAAATATTTAAAGCCACACGGTATTGCTTTAATTCATGGAATTACTCGTCAACAAGGCGGCGCTACTAATGCTTGGATTAATAAATATATCTTTCCCGGTGGCTACATTCCTGGTTTAGTAGAAATTGTTTCAAGAATTGAAGAAGCTAACTTGCAAATCGCCGATATGGAAATGCTTCGTCGTCACTATCAAAGAACTCTTGAAATCTGGGATAAGAACTTTAATGACCATCGCTCAGAAGTTGAAGGCATGCTGGGGAACGATTTGCAAGAATGTGGGATATGTACCTCAAGCCTGTGCAGCATCTTTTGAATCAGGAAACATTGACGTTATTCAATATCTATTAACCAAAAGGTCCATCAGGTAAAAAGCTTGCCAATGACTCGTCAGTACATGTTAAACGATAGATAATAACTTAAAAATAGTTTAAGCAGTAAAAATGCTCGGTCGACTGACCGAGCATTTTATTTATCGCTATTTTGTTGCAACTTATAAAGATTGTAGTAGTAACCTTTCTTTTCTAATAATTCTGTATGTGTTCCTTGTTCAACAATTCGTCCTTTATCTAAAACAATAATTTGATCAGCATCAGCAATTGTAGAAAGACGGTGAGCAATTGCTAGTGTTGTTCTACCTTGACGAAGCTTCTTCAACCCATCTTGAATCAAGTTTTCTGTTTCAGTATCAACATTCGCTGTTGCCTCATCCAAAACTAAAATTTTAGGATCTGTTACTAAGGTTCTAGCAAAAGAAATTAACTGTCTTTGGCCTTGGCTAAGTTCTGATCCGCCTTCGATCACTTTAGCATGATACTTACCAGGCATCTTTTCGATAAAAAGAATCAGCCTGTACTGCTTGAGCAGCTTTTTTAATTTGTTGATCAGTAATTTGATTATTATATAAACGAATATTTGAAGAAATGTCACCATAAAACATGAATGGTTCCTGTAAAACCAAGCCTAATTTCTTACGTAACTCTTTTTTCGAAAACTTTCTAATATCAATATCATCAATTAGGACTTCTCCACTACCAAATTCATAAAATCTCATCATCACATTGATAATTGAGCTTTTTCCTGATCCAGTATGACCAACAATTCCTAGAGTCTCACCAGGGTTGACTACAAAAGATACATTATGAAGAATCTCATGTTTGCCATCATAAGAAAAACTAACATTTCTAAATTCAATTTTTCCTTTAGAGATTACTGCATTTTTATCATCTTCTTGCTTAGGCTCATATTCTGTTTCATCCATAATTCGAAAGATACGTTTTCCAGCTACAATTCCATCTTGAAAGAAAGTCATTCGATCCATCATAGTAGAAATTGGATTAAAGAACTGCTGTACATATTGAGAAAATGCATAAACAATCCCTGCTGGAACAAATGTCTTTTTTTTGAAGCGGAAAGCCAAAATACATCAACACTAAGGCTAATGCTAAAGAATAAAGCAAACTAGTCATCGGAGATAAAAGCAATGAGTTGACCCTAATCATATTAAAAGCGAGTCTTCATCAATGTGCCATTTTCATTTTCAAAATGATTAGTCATTCTCTTTTCTTGCTTAAATTGCTGAATTAAGGAAACACCTTCTATTGACTCATTTAAATTTGTATTAATCCTACTTAGACGTTCACGAAAACCACGATACAATTTTGAACTTTTCTGCGTATAAATCAAAAGACAAAACCTAAAATTGGCAAAAATAATAGCACAATTAAAGCAGCAAATTTATTGGTCACATACATTGCTACAAAAGCAGTTACTAATGAGAAAACTCCAATAACTACCTGACAAAGCACTCCCAAGAAATCGCTCAAAGTCATCGTATCATTAGTAACTCTTGAAACAATTGAACCAGCTGGAGTCTGATCAAAATATCGCATCCCCAAAACTATGAAGCTTACGATACAAATCCTTTCTGACACTCTCAAGCGTTTTTCAGCTCAAGTGCATACAAATACTGGTAAAATAAACTGAAGAACTGCCTTAATAATCGTTCCCAGCCCATACAACAAACCAGCCCAGATAATAATTTGAACGGTTGCTTTTGTTTAATCAAATAATTATCTAAGAAAAATTGCAGCCCTCTCGGCAAAAGCATGTTGATTACACTTACTAAGAAACTCCAAAAACTGCGATCCCCATCTCTACTTTAAAAGGCTTAACATATTTCAAAACACGTTTAAAAATATGGATTTGTTCTTTAAGGGATTGCCTTTGACCAAACTGATTTAGTTTCTTCATTATTGTCCATCTATTTCACCCACCTTTGCTCGTAGTTCTTGTTTACGCCACATTTCAGCATACCAACCATCTTGCGCCAATAAGTCAGCATGTTTTCCTCTTTCAACAATCTTTCCATTTTTTCAGAACTAGAATTAAATCAGCATCCATTACCGAGGTTAAACGGTGTGCGGCAATCAGCGTCTTTGCCTTTTCTTTCAGATCGAAGCGAATTCAAAATAGCAGTTTCTGTCTTTGCATCAACTGCTGAAAGAGCATCGTCTAAAATTAAAATCGGACTTTCTTTTAATAATGCTCTAGCAATTGATAATCGTTGCTTTTGTCCACCAGACAATGAAACACCATTTTCTCCAACTAAAGTTTGATAGCCCGCTGGCATCTGCATAATATCATCATGTAAATCACTCTTTTTGAGCTGCAGATTCTATTTTATTCTTAGTTGCATCTTGATCAGAAAATGCAATATTCTTCTCAATTGAAGTAGAGAACAAAAGTTATTCTGCGGTACATAGGAAATTTCATTTAAAAGTAGTTTTAACGGAATATTTCGAATATCATGTCCGCCTAAAGTTATTTTGCCTTGATGATAGTGATCAAATTCTCTAAGTAAAAGCTCAATAATTGTAGTTTTTCCAGCTCCAACTTTTCAACTAAACCTAATGTTTGTCCTGGCTTTAACGTGAACTCAATATTTTGTAAAACCGGAATTTCCTTTTCATCAGGGTAGGCAAAAGATCTAATATCATATTTCAGATCACCTTGAATATCTTTAACTGTTAAACTTTGATCAAGCATTTTCATCTGTAATTTGTGGTCTTTCATATAAAAGACGCTCAACACGATCATAGAAGCTGATCCTCTTTCTAAAATATTAAATAAATAACCAATCGCAAACATTGGCCAGACCATATTAGAAATATAAGCAATAAATGAAACTAATTGCCCTACTGACAAAGTATGATTTGTTACTAGTAAACCACCATAAATAATTGTGATTACATAAGTAGCTCCAATAATTAAAGTTCTAGTGGATCAAACATTGAATCCCACTTAAAAACCTTCTTATTGATTTGAATAGTTTCATCTACCATTTATTAAAGGCAGTAGAATCTTGCGTGCTTTCGCCAAAAGCTTTTAATACTTTAATTCAGAAACAGATTCTTGAGTTTTATTATTTAAACGAAAATGCCGCTTGTGACTTATCAAAGCTATAATGAAGTTTATCTCTAATTTCCAGGCCCTAAAGCCAAAAACGGAAGTGGCAAAAGTGCAATAACAGTTAAGCGAAAGTCTGTAAAGATAATCATTGCTATCATCGTTGTTCCACCAGTGACTAATGAGTCTACTAAAGTTAAAACGCCGTCTCCGCAACATTTTGAATAAATTGATGTCGTTTATTTGCATGCGCCATTAAGTCACCAGTCGGTGTCTTTGATAAAAAGTGCGATCCATAACCATAAAGTGCTTAAACAAACGTGACCGCATTTGTCTTTCTAATTCAGCCGCACCACCCCAAATCTGCTTACGCCAAAAGTAGCGTAATAAATACAAAACAATCGCAGCAGCAACAACCGCTAAAATTAAAGCTGCATATTCACTCCAACTAATTGATCCCTTATCTAATTGATCAGCCATCAATCCTAAAAATTCTAGGAGGTACTAAAATTTGCAATCGAAGTTAAAGCCAGAAAACTAATTCCAATAATATATCTCTTTTTTTCTTGCTTGAAAAACCAGCCCAATTTGCTGAAAATGTTCATTTTCACCTCACAATATACAAATAGACAGAGGAATCCGGTCCTCTGTCTATTACCAAATATTAGTAAAGTAAGCTACTACTTTTGTTGTTGATGCTTCATCATATTCATAACTTGATTAAGCTTCTTAGCGGATGGTTTTTGTCCCATTTGCGCCATCATAGCTGCAATCATATCTTCACTAATAGGAGGATTGTCTTGGAAATACTTCTTCATGTATGCACGAGCACCGTAAAATCCGCCGACAAGACCGATTAATAATGCGATAATAATAAGAAAAATTGCTAAACCTAAATTCATTTCCCAAAAACCTCCGAAAATTAATGTACTTTTTTCAGCATACCAAAAAAAACAGCTATTTTTAAAGTAAAAGATTAATCTTTTCTTAATCCTTTACGACGTTGTGCCTCTTTTGCTTTTTCTGAAGTTACTTCTTTACCATTTTCATCAATAACTACAGTGTCTTCTAATTGCTGCCTAAAGCCTGCACGGAAGTTTTCTAGAAAAGCAGATCTTAATTTCTTGCGTTCTTCAACTTCATCGGGAGTTAATTCGCGTTCTCTACTAATTTTAGTTAGCTCATTAATTCTTTTAATTAGCTTTTCTTCTTCTTTTTTATCCATAAGTAAACACCTCACTAAACAATGTTAGTTTACCTAATTATAGCAATAAAAAAGACTCAACTACTAAGAACGCCTGTTTGCTGAGATAAAGTTTTTTTGTTAAAATACTAGTAAGTAACTAGATGGAGAAAAATTATGACTGAACCACATGCAAATAAACAATTAGAAATTTTACGTTTTATTTACGATACCGTTGAAGAACGAGCTTTTCCACCTACAGTTAGAGAAATCTGTAGTGCAGTTGACCTTTCATCAACTTCAACCGTTCATGGTCACTTAGCTCGACTTGAAAAGAAAGGGTATATTTTAAAAGATGCCACTAAGCCAAGAGCAATTGAAGTAACTGAAAAGGGACGAGAAGCTTTAGGGAATTAAGCCTAAAGATATTCCAATTGTTGGTGTAGTGACTGCTGGTCAACCAAGCAGCGGTTCAGGATATCGATGAATACTTTCCTCTTCCACCTGATCTTGAAAATGATGCTGGCGAACTTTTCATGTTACGCGTTCATGGTGAATCAATGATTAATGCTGGAATTTTAAACGGTGATCACGTGATTGTGCGCAAACAATCTAGTGCAAATAATGGCGAGATCGTTGTTGCAATGACTGAAGACAATGAAGCAACTGTTAAGAGATTTTATAAAGAAGATGGATATTATCGTTTACAACCTGAGAATGATACTATGGATCAATTATTTTACCTGTGGTTCAAATTTTAGGCAAAGTTGTCGGTCTATACCGTAATAACATTGATTAAAAAAACTGGTTAGGAAATTAATTCCTACCAGTTTTATTTTTCACTAATTTAATTAAAGGTTTTTATATTTAACCAATCTTGAGCAATTGTATCTGTCAGTTTTCGGTTATAAAAAACCGCGGCTGGGTGATATTATTGGTATTACCGTATATTTTTCTTTAGACCAAACGTAGCCATCTTTTTTTTACTATTTAATTTCAAAATCGAGGTATTTTTAATAATCTTACCATGCACTTTACTAATCTCATATTTATGATCAAGTAAGCGGCTCAAAGCAGTCGTGCCCACAGTTACGATAATTTTAGGTTGAGCATATTGAAGCTCGAAATCTAATAAAGGAGCATGCGCTAGAATTTCTTTTTAGTTGGCTTTCGGTTGGGTATTTTATTACTTCTTTATTTTCTTTTTACTAAATACCCTCTTAACACTATAAGGTCGACTTCTTACTGCGCTTGTAATGTAAACATCTTCTCGCTTTAAGCCAATTGAAGCTAATGACTTCATCAATTCTTTTCCTGAAGCACCATGAAAGGAATCAGCGACTCTATTTCTTCTCTTCCTGGTGCTTCGCCAATAATCATTAGTTTAGGATGAACTGGACCAGCTCAAAATTGATCCCTTCTAATTTCATCCCTCTTGATCTTTCCTTAACTTCAACTAATAACTTATCTGGATATCTCATTTTAATGTAGTCCTGTGCCTTTTTAAGAGCTCATTCAATTCTTCATAATGCAAGCATTTACTGGCCTCTTCTAAATTCACCCATTTAGAAGAGCCAATTTCATTTCTTTGTAATTTAATTTTTTTGAGTTGGAATGAATTCACTTAAAAACAAAGTTACTGTCTTCAAACGATCACGAGTAATTTTATAAGTGAGACTTTCTTTAAAATTAAAATCATAGTTTGGTCTTAATCCCACTTCTTCGTAAACTTCTCTTTTTGCCGCTTGTACATTATTTTCTCCAGCTTCAAGATGTCCTTTAGGAAAACCCCATGTACGATTAAGCATACTTTGAACTAATAAAAACTCTATTTCATTTTTATTAATTCTATAAATGATACTGCCCGCTGAATACTCATGCACTGTCTTCATTATGCGCCCTCCTCTTAATTTACAGTTTACTTCATTATAAGCTAAATTATCATTTTAAACCTTTTTGAGATTTGTTACTTTTTCTATTTTCTCTCTTATTTTTAGTTTAATCGACAAAATGCAAATTTAAGGTTACACTTTATGGTGAAATAGATTAAATAAGGTGAAGAAATTGAAAAACAAGAACAAACTGAAAGCTGGGGACAGTGGATTCTCCAAGTACTAATTTTAGTAGCGATATTTTTTGGTATATTCTTTGTACTAAATAAATTTGTTTTTGCTAATTTAACAGTATCTGGAATTTCAATGCAGCCAACTTTTGAAAATAATGATCGTGTTATTGCACTTCGCCATGCAAAAGATTAAACAAGGCGATATTGTAATTGTTGATGCTCCTGATGAGCCTGGAGCTCTTTATATTAAAAAGAGTTATTGGGCTACCAGGTGATACCGTTGTAAGTAAAAATAATCAGATCTATATCAATGGTAAAAAAATTAATCAGCCTTGGTTGAAGGCTGGTCAAAAAGTTAATTGATAATGGTGAAGATGGTGTTTCTGGTACTAAATATACCAATACTCAAAACTTTACTTTAAGTTCTTTAGCTAAAACACAAAATTACCGCCAATTCTACACTGCTAAGCAACTAAAAGAAATGCAGAAAACTAACAAAGTTCCCGCTAATACCTACTTTGTAATGGGAGATCATAGAAGTGTTTCAAAGGATAGTCGTTACATTGGAACAATTCCACGAAGTAAAAATTGTTGGCGTGGTAAAAATGAGATACTGGCCATTAAATCATATTACATTTTATTAATAATTAAGAGTTTCTTTTTTTGAAACTCTTATTTTTTTAATATAAAAAAAGCTATCTCTCTCGAGATAGCTTCTAATATTGTCTTGATTAACTGAATTAACCGCGACGCTTTTCAGCAATTCTAGCTGCCTTACCATGACGGTCACGTAAGTAGTAAAGCTTAGCACGACGTACACGACCGTGACGAAGAACTTCAACCTTAGCAACACGTGGGTCGTTTACTGGGAAAGTACGTTCAACACCAATACCAGATGACATCTTACGTACAGTGTAAGTTGCGCTAATACCAGCACCCTTACGCTTGATTACAACACCTTCGAACATCTGGATACGTTCGTGAGTACCTTCAACAACACGTACGTGAACACGAACAGTATCACCTGCACGGAAGTCAGGCATGTCATCACGTAATTGTTCTTTAGTTAATTCTTGAATTAATGGATCCATTATTTTCTCTCCTTCTACGGCATTCATCAACACTTAGTGCCAGCGGAATACCCATAAATAAGTGGCTTATGCCACAACGACTAGTTTACCAAATAGAAAAAAAGCTTGTAAATACTAATTCTCTTTTCAAGTTTAATTTCTTCAAGCATCTTCTTTTCTTCATTTGTTAGTTCTCGTTCAGCTAACATATCTGGGCGATGAAGATAAGTTGCTCGCAACGCTTCTTTGTGGCGCCATTCGGCAATTTTTTGATGATTTCCAGATGTTAATACTTCAGGTACCTTTTCTCCTTCAAAATCAGCTGGACGAGTATATTGAGGATATTCTAAAAGTCCATGAGAAAACTTTCCTCAACTGGAGAAGCAGCATTTCCTAAAATTCCAGGCAATAAACGTACAGTTGCATCAATCATACTCATCGTCGGCAATTCTCCACCCGTAAGGACATAATCACCGATTGAAACTGTTTCATCCGCTAAATCATAGACTCTTTGATCGAATCCCTCATAGTGGCCACAAATAAAGGTCAAATTTTCTTCTTTAGCCCAATTTTGCGCCATCTTTTCATTAAAAGTCTTTCCTTGAGGGGCTGTAATAATTACCTTTCCTTTATTAGTTAAAGAATCTAAAGCTTTTTTATCGGCATAATTTGTAACACCATGCCAGCTCCTCCTCCATATGGAGTGTCATCAACATGATGGTGGACATCTGTAGTAAAATCACGGAAATTAACTAAATTTAGCTCCCATTTTTTATCTTCTAATCCTCTTCCTAACATTGATACTTGTAAAGGGGTAAACATATCTGGAAATAGGGTTAAAACATTAATTCTCATCTCGTAATCCTTCAAGTAAAGTTACTTCTATTCTCTTATTAGCTAGATCAACGTTGTTAACGACTGATTCAATATTTGGGATCCAGAAACTTTTGCCATGCTCTGGTTTTATCTCCCAAATATCGTTAGCACCAGGAGTTTCAATATTTGCCAAAACTCCAAGCTTTTCACCAGTTTTAGCATCATAGACTGGGCAATTCAAAATATCTTTGAAATAGTAGCTGCCCTCAGGTAATTCTTGCTGATCTGTTTCTGCTACATATAATTCTTTACCACGAACTTTTTCAGCTTGATCAATATCATCTATTCCTTCAAATTTAACCAAGTAGAATTGTTTATGACGACGTGTAGCTTCTACAATTAATTCTTGGTACTGATCACTATTCTTAATGAATAATCTGCTTCCATTAGCTAATCTTTCCTCAGGAAAATCAGTAGTTGCATTTACCTTAACTTCCCCGTCAAACCATGAGGAGATAATATCTTTCCAACTTCAAAATACTCAGTCATTATACTTATTCTTTCTAATAAAAAAAGTTTGGGGAAAAGCTTTTCCCAAACTTCTAATTGCAATAGTAAATTACTTACCGTACTTTTTGCGTCGTGGTATCTAGTCATCAAACCAGCTTTTGAAAGCAAGCTTCTCACAGTATCTGATGGTTGAGCACCCTTTTCAAGCCATTCAAAATCTTATCTTCTTCAAGCTTAACTTCATCAGGGTTAGTAAGTGGGTTGTAGTAACCAACTTCTTCGATAAAACGACCATCACGTGGCATACGTGAGTCAGCAACTACGATACGATAAAAAGGTTTTCTCTTTGAGCCCATACGGCGCATACGAATCTTAACAGACATTAATTAATTCCTCCTAAATTTTTGACTTAAATAATATAGCATAAAGCTAAATGTGTGTAAAGTGCTTTTCCTTAACAGTTAAAAATTATTTTGAGCGATATCGTTTAATCTTCTTCATGCGCTTCTTTTTTATTTTTCTTGAAGCGCTTATTCATTGATCTCATCGCCATCTTACCCATTGGTGAATTCATACCTGGCAGATTGGCGAATTCGCCCATATCTCCCTTTAGTCATCTTTTTGCATCATTTCTTTTGATTGCTTAAATTGTTTAATCATGCGATTGACTTCGGCAATTGATCTACCAGAACCAGCAGCGATTCTGCGTCTTCTTGATGGATTAAGAATATCAGGATTTTCACGCTCTTCAGGTGTCATTGAGTAAACGATAGCTTTAATATGAGAAATTTGTTTTTCTGAATTTGGATATTCTTTAAAGCAGGGTTATTTCCTAAACCAGGAATCATTTTTATAATTTGATCCAACGGTCCCATCTTTTGTACTTGATCCATTTGATCAATGAAGTCATTAAAATCAAATGTATTTTCACGCATCTTCTCAGCCATTTTTTCGGCTTCTTTAGCGTCATAGTCTTGTTGAGCCTTTTCAATTAAGGTCAACATATCTCCCATACCTAAGATACGTGACGCCATTCGATCAGGATGGAAAGTTGAAAGATCAGTTAATTTTTTCACCTTGTCCAGTAAAGATAATTGGAAGACCAGTAACAGCACGAATTGAAAGAGCTGCACCACCACGAGTATCACCATCAAGCTTAGTTAAGATGATACCCGTTAGATCTAAATCATTATTAAATCCTTCAGCAACTTGAGTAGCTGCTTGACCGGTCATTGCATCAACAACAAGCAAAGTATTGTCTGGATGAGCAACAGCTGTTACACGTTTTAATTCATCCATTAACTGTTCATCAATTTCAAGACGACCAGCTGTATCGATTAAGACATAATCATTTTTATTCTTATCTGCTTCTTCAAGACCATGCTTTACAATCTCTGCTACATCTTGATTGTCTTCACTATAAACTGGTACATTTAACTGCTGACCAATTTGCTTTAACTGATCAATCGCAGCTGGACGATAAATATCGCCTGCAATTAATAAAGGTCGTGCTTTTTCATTTTTCATTAGATAATTTGCAAGTTTACCAACGGTAGTAGTTTTACCAGTACCTTGCAAACCGACCATCATAATAATGGTGGGAATATGTTGAGACTTATTAAGAGAAACAGCCTCTTCTCCCATCATCTTAGTTAACTCGTCATCAACGATTTTGATAATTTGTTGTCCTGGATTTAAGCTCTCTTGAACTTCTTTACCTAAGGCTTCTTTCTTAATCTTCTTAATAAAGTCTTTTACAACCTTAAAGTTAACATCAGCTTCTAGTAAAGCTAACCGAATTTCACGACTTGCATCGTTAATATCAGCTTCAGAAATTTTTCCTTTACCTGTTAAATTTTTAATGCTTTTTGAAGTCTTTCACTTAAATTTTCAAAAGCCATGCTATTCTACTCCCATTTGTTTCAATAATTTTAAAAGTTCAATCTGAGCACGATTAATTTTGCCATGTTCAAGGGCATAAACGGCTTCAGTTATTTTTTCTTCTATTCTTATATAATCACGCTTCATATGAAGTTTATCTTCATACTTTTCTAAAGCCTTGCTGCTTCGTTTTAAATTATCATAAACAGCTTGACGAGATACATGGTGATTATCAGCAATTTCACCTAAAGACAGGTCATTATAATAATAATCTTCAAAATAATCTTGCTGCCCCTTGGTTAAGAGGGACCATAATAGGCAAACAAGTCACCTAGTCTTTCATTTTTTTCTAGTTCATCCATTTGTCTCACCTTGAACCAGTATAGCAAAAAAACGTTTTTCTAAAATAATAGCCATATACTTTTAAATCAACTTTTTAGTTTATCAAAAGAAGGTTAAGCAAATGAACGCTTAACCTTCTTTCTATTAAAGCTTTTAATTATAGATTTGGATCCATCTTAAATGTTAACTTAGACATCTTAATGGCATCCGTGAACATTTGACCCATCAATTCTTCACTGTCTTTCTTAGTATGAGCAACAGTCTTTTGATTTTCACGAGTCAAGTAGTTAGTTAATTCTTCGCCACTCAAATCTTTAGCATTTTCAATGATTTCTTCAACTCTACCACGGTAATAGCGGTTAAGTTCTTCAAGGTACTTAGTATCAAGTTGAACAAATTGAGGATAGTGACTTTCAACCAAAGCAGCAAGGGACTTGTAATACCACCAAGCATCTTCTTTATTGTAAGTCATTGAAGTGTTGTTAAATGATGGATCAGTTTCATTCATATTAGCAAAGAATGGAATATATGGAGTAAATGTTGGACCACCAATACATAACCACATAATACCCGCCATTTCTTCAGGAACATCACTTCTAATCTGCAAGATATGTGAGTTTTGAGTTCTGTTTAATCCAATTGGACGGTAGCGGTGTTTTTCCTCTTCAGTTCCATGGCCAAATGGATCAAATGGCGTATCTTGATAATGAGAACCTAGTGCAAATTCAATATCTTCTTTAGCTAATTTCTTAGAAGCTTTTCTAATGAATGGAATATCTGGATCTTCAGGATCTTGTTCAATTTCTGGATTGAAAAGTTTTTGAATATACCATTGACGACTAGTATTGTAGTGACGATCTTGTTCAGTATATGTTCCAAAAATATGACGGAAATTCCAACCTTCGTGATCAGGATTTAAGTGGTTCTTTTCAACAAATTCTTGAATTCCTTCACTCCACATAAAGTTATCAGGATCATCAAAATTAACTTGTTGGATAGCTACACGGTTACCTGTTGCTGCATAACAATCATCTGGAATACGTTGAGCAACCCAGTGGTGACCAGTAACAATTTCCATGTACCAAACTTCATCTTTATCACCAAATAAAACTGAGTTTCCAGCAGGAGATCCATACTTCTTGATCAATGAACCCAGACGCTTAACACCAGCTCTAGCAGAGTCAATGTATGGCAAAACTACAGTTTGCATACAATCTTCATCTAAGCCATCTTCAACTAATGGATCAAATGCCAAAGTTCTTTCATTACCATAAGTTGATTCAGTACATGACATTGCAACATTCTTTTGATTAATACCGCTTTCGTCATAGTAACCTAATTTTTTATAGTCAACGTTTGGAACAGCTGGTACTCTTTTGAGCATCTTCTGGAAGATCCATTTCAAATTTATTAAGCCAAGACTTAATTTTACGTCCCTTTTCACCATGAGCAGCTGGTTCAATAATAAACTTTTGTGGTGTAATTGCACCTGCTGTATCATCATTACGTGAAATCATCACTGAGCCATCAATTGAGGCTTTTTACCAACTAAGATAGTTGTACATGCGCTTAAATGCTTCATTATTTACTCCTTTTATATTACTTATAGCTTCATCTATGATTAGATTAATCCTTGGAAGAGACCGATTGCAAATTTTTCTGCGTCAAAGTTTGCTAAATCATCAACCTTTTCTCCCAAACCAACTAATTTAACTGGCAAATCCATTTCATTTCTAATTGCTAAAACTACTCCACCCTTAGATGAGCCATCAAGCTTGGTTAAAACTAAACCTGTAAGTTTTGTAGTCTTATCAAAATCTTTTGCTTGAAGCAATGCGTTTTGGCCAGTTGAACCATCAAGAACTAAAAGAACTTCATTAGGTTGATCAGGTAAGATTTTTTTTATTGTTCGCTTGATTTTATCCAGCTCACTCATTAAGTTTACTTTATTTTGAAGACGACCAGCCGTATCAACTAATAGGAAATCTATTCGTCTGTCCTTAGCTTTTTAACACCATCATAAACTACAGAAGCAGGATCAGCTTTTTCAGGTCCAGTGACTACCTCGACGCCATCACGTCGTCCCCATTCAACCAATTGCTCTACAGCTCCAGCTCTAAAAGTATCAGCTGCTACCATCATGACAGACTTGCCTGAATCTTTGATTCTCTTGGCCAATTTACCAATCGTCGTTGTTTTACCAGCTCCATTAACACCAACAAACAAATATACATTTGGCTTTGCTTCTGGATCATCAGCTAGTTTTGAATCTTTGCCTTCGCCGCCTTTGTCATAAATATCAACTAATTTTTCGACAATGACTTGTTTTAAGTCGTCGTGACTTTTGGCATTTTGAAGTTTTGCTTCATCCCTTAAAGAATCGGTTAATTCTTCAGCAGTTTCAAAACCGACATCTGATTCAATTAATAAGTCTTCAAGGTCATCAAAAAGTCTTCATCAACTGTTCTAAACTTAGCAAAAATGCATTCAGACGAGCACCAAAGGAATGATTCGTCTTTTTCCAATCCTTTATCATATCGCTCTTGTTCATCTTCTTTTTTCAGCTGATTCTTCTTCAGTATTTTCAGCTAAATCAGTCTCTGGCTCAGACACTGAAATCTTATCTTCATATTCTTCAGATTTTTGATTCTTCTAAAGAAGTATCTTCAGCTTTAGTTGTCTTTTTTCTTCTACTTCGTTTTGACTTTCTTCAAAAGCACTACCAGCATCACTCCAGCCAGGAGTTTCGTCAGAGTCTTCGGTTTCTTCATCAGGCTTGTTAGTTTCTTTTAAAGCTAGGTCTGACTCTGTTTTCAGGTTCTTCAGCCTCAGTATTCACTTCAGAATCTTGAGCTTCTTCAGTCGTTTCTTCATCTACTTTATGTTCTTTCTTTTTCTTCTTGATCTTCATCTTTATGACCAAAAGAGATTTTTGATCTTATCAAATAACCCCACTGCTAATTCACTTCTTTCTTAATTTCGTTTAACGATACCGATAAAACCTTGGAAATACCAGATTCCTGCATTACAATTCCATATAAATTATCTGCTTTTTGCATTGTACCGCGACGGTGAGTAATTACAATAAACTGAGTCTTCATGTCATAGTGATTCAAGAACTGAGCAAAGCGATCAACATTAGTTTCATCTAAAGCTGCTTCTACCTCATCTAAAATACAGAATGGGACGGGATTAACTTGTAGCATTGCAAATAGTAAGGTAATTGCAGTTAAAGCTCTTTCACCACCAGACAAAAGCGTTAATTTTTGTGACTTTTGCCAGGCGGCTGGGCAATAATCTCAATTCCTGTTTCAAGTAAGTTCTTAGGATCAGTTAGCTCTAATCTTGCATGTCCTCCGTCAAACATAATTGGAAAGATCTTTGCAAAACTCTTTTCTATTTGATGGAAGGTTGTACTAAAGCGGTTCTTTACTTCGTCGTCAAGTTTAGACATAGACTCTTCAATATCTTTTCTAGCCTTTAGTAAATCAGTCTGCTGGCCATTTAAGAAATCATAACGAGTTTTAACATCTTCGTATTCTTCAATCGCATTCAGATTTACTTCGCCAATATCTGCTAAAGACATCTTATGCAAATGAACCTCACGCTCTAACTTTTTACGCAACTCTGTTGTATTCTGTCCTTTAGACAATTGCAACGCAGCTTCAAAGTCAAAGAATATTCTTCACTCAAAGTACCAAGTTTTTGATTGATTTGAGATTTTAATTCTCCAAGTTTTGCAGAATATTCTTCCTGTTCGGCAGCTGTGTTTTTACGTAAGTTATAATTTCTGGTTGCTACTTGGTCAAGATTATTTATCTGAGCATCAAATTTACCTAAATCTTGGTTTATTTCAGCTAAAGCTTGTTGCATCTGCTTTTTTTCTTTTTATTTTCTTAATTCAGCGACTTGCTCTTCTATCTCAGTTTCGCTTTTGACCATTTTGAGATAAAGCAAGTGCCTTGATTTTTTCATCAATGTCTTTAAGTCTAGAATTAGTATTTACCAATTGCTCTTCTAATTCTGCTTTTTTTCGCATTAATGTTTTCAAAGCTTATTCTTTACTACAGCCAAATCAGAATTTAGTTACTTTAATTTAGTCTGAAGTTTTTGATAAGCCTCATCAAAATCATTTAGATCACTCTTTAACTGATCCATTTTGACCTTTGTGTTTGAGCTAGCTTCTCAAGTTGATCTTTTTAACTTGTGCCTTTTCAAGGCGACTGGTAAGTTCTGCTTCTTCTTGCTTTTTCTCAAGCTCAGCTTTTTGTTGTAGATCGTTTAACTGATTTAGTCGCTTTACTTCTTTTTCTTCATTTTCATACTTAATTGCTTGTTCACTAATCTTTTGATTTAAAGAATTCAATTCAGTATTTTTGGTTTTCTAAGTCAGTTTGTAAATCAGATAACTTATGATTTAGATCATTCAAAGTCGCTTCTAATTTAGCAAATTTTTCTTTACCAACTTTAATTTGATTTGTTAATTTATCAATTTCCGCATTAGTTGCAAGTGGAGAATTATTTCTGGTATTTCTGGTTCCCCCGTCATACTTCCACCAGGGCTAATAATATCTCCGTCTAAAGTAACAATACGATAGTAACGACCAATTCTGCGTTGAACACGTAAAGCTGTATCAATAGTATCAACTACTAACACATTCCCTAAAAGATAAGAAATTGCATTTGAAATATTAACTTTAGTTTTAGCAGTTACTAAATCTGCCGCTACACCCTTAAATCCTTCGATGCTTTGAAGAGAATTCAATGTAGAAGTTGCAATTTCATTATGACGCAAGCCATCTAATGGTAAAAAGGTAGCTCTCCGCTTCGAGTTTGTTTAGCAAATTAATTGCATCTCTTGCACTATTCTGGTCAATAGTTACTAAATCTTGTACTCCGCCACTTAAAGCAGTTGATAAAGGCTGCTTCTAATTCAGCTGGGAAAAAATCAGCTCGCCAATAACACCAACAACATTCCATGAAAATCACTTTGATGGTTTAAAACGTTTAACTCCATAATAATAACCTTCATGGCGATCTCTAATTCGCTTTAGTCCCCTCTACTTGCGCAGAAATCTGTTGTAATTTATTTCTGACACTCAAATAGGTTTGTTCATTTTGATCTTTAAGCTTACTTTTTGAGTAATCTTTTGGTCAAGAGACAGAAATAGTTTCATTTAATTGTTGTCGTTTTAAAACAAGATCATGGCCTTTGCTTCTTTAGTTCTGCAAGAACTTTTTTCGCTACTGCTAATTGCTCTTCAACCTCTTGCTGGCGATTATTGCTTGATTTTTGGCTTCGCGTCAATTCATTTTTTAGGTAAACAATCTCGTTATTATTGCTAGTTTGATCTTGTAAAGTTTGAATATAATCGGATCGAACTTTCTCTAACTGATTATTTAATTGTTCTGGTCCTTGCTTAAGTTCCTGCTTTTATTCCTTTTGTTTTCTTTAAAAATTCTGCAAGAACTTGATTCTGACTCTTTAGATCTTCTTCATTAGCCGTCAGCTGCTTATATAAATGTTTTTGTCGTTCTTTTTTAATTCTTCAGCCTGAGCATTATATTCTTTTTGTGTCGCAACATCATATTCTCTTTGATTGTTGGTGCATCTGAAGATCAGTATTAAGAGCAGCAAGTTTTTTTGCGTCAAAGATAACAGCTCTTGTTGTTTTTCATCTTTTTCAGCGTGACGTTTATTTGATTGTTTGCGTTTTCTTCTAAATCAGCCTGTGATTGCTTAACTTCATTATCTAACTTATCAAGTATCTCTTGATTAGTATTTGCTTTCTTAGCAACATCTTTTTTCTCTTCATTTAAGCTTTCAATTTCTAAACCTAAAAGTTGCTTTAACTTATGGTCTAGCTGTTCTTTTTTTGAAACTTATATTCTTTTTGCTAAAGAACTTTGTTCATGAAGTGGCTCAATTCTGCCTTCTAATTCTTTAACTAAGTCATTAATTCTAATTAAATTAGCATTAGTCTTATCTAATTGCTTTAAAGCAGTTTCTTTTTGTTGTTTAAAATGAAGCACACCAGCTGCTTCTTCAAAGATCCCGCGACGCTGCTGCGGTTTAGAATTAAGAATTTCATCAACTTTTCCTTGAGAAATGATGCCCAAACTGTCAGAAGACATACCTGACTCAATAAAAGTGTTCTAACATCTTTTAATCTTACGGGATGATGATTTAAAAGATAATCACTTTCGCCGTTACGCAAAATTTTTCTGGTTACGATAACTTCTTTTTCATCAGAAGCAAGTTGGTGGTCGCGGTTATCGAAAATCAACTCCACTTCAGCATGATTCATTGAGCACGCATTTGACTACCAGCGAAAATAACATCTTTCATATTTTCACCACGTAAAGACTTGGCAGAACCTTCACCCATTACCCAGCGAATTGCTTCAGTAATGTTACTTTTTCCACTACCATTTGGACCAACGATTCCCGTAATACCATTATTAAATCTAATTGTCGTCTTATCAGCAAAAGACTTAAAACCATTTAAAACTAATTGTTGTAGTGGCACAGACTCACCTTTTCTTATTTATTTTTATCTAATGCAGCTTGAGCCGCTTGCTGCTCAGCAGCTTTTTATTGCGGCCTTGTCCTTCAGAAATCTTTTTATCATTTACAAGTAATTGTACTTTAAAGGATGGCTTTGATTCATCTTCGGCAATTACTTGATATTCAATCTTAACTGGCCCATTTACTTGTAGACGTTCTTGAAGCTCAGTCTTATAATCTCTTGAAGCGTTAAAATCACCTTCAGCAATCAATGGATAAACTGTCAAATGCAAGAAATGTTGTACAGCTGGCATTCCTTGATCTAAGAACAATGCTCATTAAATGCCTCAAAGACATCTTCAAGTGTCTTGCGCTTTCTTACCCCAGCCTTTTCTTCTCCCTTACCAAGATTAATTTCTGCTGGAAAACCACATTCAATCGCAAATTCAGAAAATCCTTCAGTTCTAACAATATTAGAACGCATTCGCGTTAATTCACCTTCATTTAATCT